>Ga0209671_1008464_pt1 | contig 10763 bp, 7 predicted proteins | sample WorMetHERISLAND2_2_FD_187401 | JGI IMG/M metagenome (GOLD analysis project Ga0209671, IMG submission 187401) | Marine gutless worms symbiont microbial communities from Max Planck institute for Marine Microbiology, Germany - Olavius geniculatus... | ecosystem: Host-associated > Annelida >...
AATAAAGTTTTTAAAATGTTGAAAAAACATTTTACAAAGTAATGAACACTTTTTATTTAAAATGTTTAAAAACGTCTATCAGATCTATGTAAAAAAAACGAGAAATTTGAGCTAATGCTCACGAGACGCACGAAAGCCTATACCACTTCCAGTTCAGTAGTTTAGTTCATGCTAAGTTAATATACAAATACCAAATTCTCTATATGGATCATATAACGATAGTTCCGTGGCACCACATTGTGAATGATATAGACTTGTGTTGCAGCCCAAAATCGCCAAAAATCCATAAAACCCCCTATTTTGGCGTTCAGGGTCATTTAAAGTCATTGAATTTGGCGCAAACCGAGAGCCAGTGTACGACTTCCTATTAGTGATTAATAGTAACCTAGGCCCTATCTCGCACTGTTACTGAGATACAGTGACTTATTGGCTAAAAAATCGCAAATTTTGCCCACCCCCTATCATTTAGCACTCTTGTTCGGGGTGACCCTATTCGAATTTATAGAAAAGCTTTATGGTTCCTAAAACTAGAGTCTTTTAGGCAGCCGATGGTAAAAATTTGGTGATCCTATCTTGCACCGCTTTTGACTGATCCACCCGTGTGACAGACAGATAAACAGATGGATGGACAGAATTGTGATGGCTAAGACGTGCTGAAAGCAGTAGCTACTTTCGCGCGTAAAAACATGGCATCTGGCAGCACTAAGACTGGCAGTGACGTCACTAGTAACAAACAGTTTAACTAATAACCAGCTAATAACTAATTCACTACTGACGACACTAAATACTAAAAACAAAAAACTACAAGCAATCAGTGAAGAATCCACCTGGCTAATACAAGTCTTAATACAGCTGCTACTGCGTAATGGCAAAGAATCCTGCATAAAAACCCAGGATCTACAAAAATCCGAACTGCCACTAAAGACTGACCACTTCCACAAATTTTCATCAAAACGTGTGAACAGTTTTTTTAGAATCCAGCTTAAAAAACTGACCAACTTCAGTTGCGGCCTGGTCTTTAACCACTTGCGCCAGAAAAATGGTACACTGGTTACTTCTGCCCTGGGGAATGTTGTGACAAGTTCTGGTCCTCCTATGCCTTTCATTTTTGACTATATGCCTGTTTGAGTGATAGACAGAAGGATAAATGTGCAAGACGAGGAGCACAGCACGTACGAACAGCCACACAACAGAAAATTACAAACATGATTAGAATTTGATGCACAGTGCCAAGCTCTGTACAAATCTACTCCAAATGATCATGATGTGATCTTGACCTTTGACATTCTGACTACTAATTCAAACAGTTGATGTTTGTCCTGAGGCGCATCACTGTTGAAAATCTGGCGAAAATGCATCAATATATGGCAAAGATAATGCAAAAACAGCATCACGGAAAAATGTGCACACACACACACACACGAACAGACAAACAACACAAAAACACGACATGTCAGGGACCGCCTAACAGCGGCAAAAGCATAAGAACTTGCTTATATAATACTGTAAAACAGACACATGCCCATGGAGATACAAACATACACGATTCATGATAACACTTAGGACCAGTGTTTCATTCTATTAGTTAACTATTTTGTCTGCTAACCAACAGCTGACATTCATTCGTTGCTTAGTAACAACGGCTGTTAACTGGACAATGCTAATCACGCGGCATGTCACTCTAAGCAGGCACAGACATCATGAATATAAATGAGCTATGATGACCAGCTGGTAAAAAACCAGAAACCGACCCTGCAGTGGTGGATTCAGGGGGCCCCTCCACTGACTAGATGCATTTTAATAAGTAAAAACTGTACCCAAATGCATTATTTCTGCACAAACAAATTTGCTGGGGCCCCAAACCCAACTACCAACCCTGTCCCACTCCCCCCGTTTCCATATTCTGGATCCGCCACTGGGCCCTGGTACAACACATCAAATGACAGAGGAGAGTCAATTGTAAGCTTGTGCAATCTGCTATACAGGTACTTCAACTGTGCCAAATTTTATTTCATTCAGTGGAGACTGAATTTTCAGCATTCCGAAAGAACATGTCACAATTATAATAAGGCTTGAATTTGATACACACTTTAGCTATAAAGTAAAATATCCTCGATGTCTTGCATCACATAATTACTACATTATTTGTCATACAATTCTGCTGTTCAATATTCTACAAAATCTAAGCAGGCGCTTGTACAAACTGCAGCAATTAGCAAACATTGACAGCATTCAACAGGAAAAAAAACCCTGAGAATATACTTGACAATAATATTGCATAATAAAATCAGGTTTAGCAATAATGATAGTACAAAAAGTTGTCTTTTTTCCACATTTCAACTGCAAGTTCACCAAGACCATGAGTCATTATCTTGACTATCCTCTACTTGCAACATTAAGCGGTAACTATCAAATAAATACTTTGTAAATAACAAACTAACATTTAAGTTATTAAAATGCACAAAACTAGAAAACATGAACAAACTGAGGAGCACACATGACATCGAATAAATAATGACCGCATATTACATTACACAATTACATCCTGATAGCCTTAGCCTAATGCCTTAGCTGTCATCGATCGACACATAAATAAAATAAATCAGTATGTCCACATATGACTAGACTCAAAATTGTGCTAACGACAGCGACAGTAGTTGTAGTAGTCGAAACTGGTAATACACACTGTGAGGCATAAAAAACACACAAAAATTTTTTCTACCATAACTTGAAGAAGGGTTAACCAATTTTAATAATTTTTGGTACACATATTCACGACACAACTGGCCATCAAATGGCCATTCAGTTTCCCACATCACCCAAAATCTGCTTCTGTACTACCTGGAGAAAACAAAACAAGCAAAATATTACATTTTTATTCAATGCAATATCATTATTTAATTAAGATAATGCACATTTTTACCGAATTTCTAGCACTTTGGTTGAGAGTTTATCAAATTGTTTAGTTGTGCAACTGCTGACAGTAAATATTCAAAATATCGGCCATTTGTGCAAACACAGGCAGGGAGATGCATTCCCCATTCGTTGATAGCAATGTTGATAATGTTCTGCTACAAACTTCAAGCAGTCGCTTCTTGAGTTCATTGATATTTCTAAACAGAGTCCCATAAACTTGCTGCTGCATAACACTGCAAATACTGTCGAATGGACTGTGATCAGAGCTGTTACGTATCTGTAATGATTAAATTGACTGATGTTTTTCTTTCTTTTTTATCTCATGTTGCACTTGTTCTGTTTCCCCAGGTAATGCAGCAACAGATGTTAGGTAAGCTGATAATTTGAACGGCCATTTAATGGCCAGTTATGTCAGAAATGTTTATACCAAAAACTATCAAAAATCTTGTTATCCTTCTCAAAGTTCCTATCAGTAATGTCAGTCCAAACAGTTTTTGGCGTTTTTTGTTCATGTTAACACTAATTTTGTGTGCTTTAATTTCCTCAGGTAGTGCAGAAACATACAGTGGGTGAGGTGGAAACTTGAATAACCGTTTGATGGCAAGTTGTGTCTAGAATGGTTGTACCACAAATTATTAAAATCTGATAATCCGCCTTTATGTTATGAGCAATAAATTTTTTGCGTGTTTTTATGCCTCACAGTGTAGTACTAGTAGCAGTAGTAAACATGACTAGAATGGCTAAAAGTGCCTAGAGAGTTCAAACAAGAAAACATGTTCGAAGGCCAAATGACCTGATGAATGTATAAATAACAAATGAGAGCTCAGTAACTAGCAGCAATGAATGCCAATGGCAGTGGAATGCTGATATAAATAGACCAGTAGTGCACAACCTTTGCTTAATCGTGAGTCATAGAACATGGTCGTGAAATCATGGTAGGACAAAGCAATGCAAAATTCTATTATCATTAAGGACAAAACCAGTAAAAATATCCCGTGTATGACATAGGGTGGCGTGTCCTAACCAGAAACTGGAAGTATGCACAAGTTAAAATAAAACCAAAAAACAAGCAAGACAGTAAATAAATAATGTGCAAAACATACGATTCTATATATCATATTTGAGTGCTTTTCTCTGCACTCACATGATTAACCATATAACAAGCTGTACCGGGGCAAGTGGTCAGGAAGTTGTGCACCATTGACTGCAGCAGTAACTGATGCAGTGGCAGTGAAAATAGCAGCTGCTGCTGTAACATGACAAAGAAATGTCAACAACAAAAATATGTGTTTCAAGCTAGACACATAATTTGATTGATTGACTGATTGACAGACAAGCGACTGAGGCAATGGCAGTGAAGAAGAACTCTTTCTTACTCTACTATTTATTAATTACATTCACTAAGCAACCATTTTAGTTTTCATTTGGTTCTCAGTCATGTGAAAAAAACAAGTTTTAGTCTCAATGCTGGTGAAAAATTAGGTTGCTGCTGCTGATTTTTCGACTTTCTCTCCTAACACACCGAGCATGTGCAAGGTTATTTACAGTTACCGTGCTACATAAATTGCTAACTTACTTATTTCCAGACTTTTCATACTGCAAGAATGTGCAACTGATAGTTCTACATGCTCTCGCTAAACACTCAGCCTAAAATAAACTGACTAAACAGTGACATTAGCAGCAGCGGCAGTATTTGTAGCAGCAGCTGCAGCAGTAGTTGTTGTCAAATGCTAGGGCAGTGAAAGGTTAATATCAGTCCTCACTATTGTATCTCGATCTAGACTAGACTGGTAAACTGTGAAAATAGTTATAGTAGTAACAGTAGTAGTAGTAGTATTTGTTGTTGTTGTTGTTGTGTTGTAGTGGCTTGATTATCTCTCGAACGGCATCACAGCTGCACTGTCAGCAAGTCTGTCAGTAGTAAAGCAATGTGGCCAGCTGAGAGACATATCAGCTCTGTTACTGTCAGTATTACCATCAACATTATCATCCATATTATCATCATCATCATCATCATGTCGTGGTCGCTTAGCCACTACACCATCATCGCCATCGTCATCTCTTTCATCATCGTGATTATCTTCATCATCATCATCATCATCATCGTCATCAACAGCAGCAGAAGCAGAAGCGTCGGTATCCTATAGAATGCAGACATAGCACAAACTTCACTTGATCATCACAAAGTCATTTTTAGTAATGCTGCCTACGTCAGCAAAGTTTTCCGATATCAACAATTAGCATTTTTGTTCACAGATTCTTTGTTAGCCTACTATTTATTCAGTCACTAAGCAGCCATTCTAGTTCTCACTCGGTTCTCATTCAACCGAAAAAAATAGTTTTCAGCTATTGTTTTTATTGAATGAGCTGATCGGACAATTTACAACAGTTAGAAGTTAACTGTGAACTAAATGTCAGATAAATATGATATAACTGTGCACAAAGACAGAAGTATCCATGCCAATGATAAACATATGTTTCTCAAGTCTCTGTCAATGGGGCATTTCTTACAACAGCAGTGAATCAGACACTGAAGGTTAATTGTAAGGCAATTGTCAGATAAATTCGGATAAATGTAAAAGATAACTGTCAGGTAAAAGTGAGAAATATCAAAGTACATACGCCGATATCAAACTTCTGTTTAAGCCTCTGCCTGATGAGCATTCCTTTGATAAGGCGGCGCCAGTTGTCGTAGATCTTCTGCTTCTTTTTCTATCAACAAAAACCACACTCGGACAATCAACACTACATACAGCAACAGCCTAATGCCCATCTCAGAGCTACAAAGAGTCACCTGCCCCCTGCATATCACTGTGTTCGAACACGTTAAACAACTACTGAAGCTGCATCTGTTCTGTTGAGGTTCTGGCGCACTGTGGGCTCTGTTCAAACTGTGCCAGCTCTAAGTAAACTTACCTACCTACCTACCTATGGGATCATACCTGCCACCTGAATCAGGTGAAAATGCTCCAGCTAGGCAGGCTGGCACTCAATTTACCTAACCCAATACAGAAAAAATGGAAAGTGTCTCATTATATAACAAAACTGGTTTACCTGTGTACAGACTGTCTCGCATCCAAGTACTAACCGCTTGATAGCGACTCATCCAGGAGCTGAACCCAGGACCTCTTGATTGTAAGGCTGGCACACTTACCACTACCACCATCATCATCCGTACTGTCCGTTATGTTGGGTCGGCAAGAGAAATCAGCAGTGAAATTGTTACAGTCCAGCTGTCATTATCAACAGCAAAGAGCCAAAAGTATCAGTGAATGTGTTCAGCATTGACTGACTGCTGTATCTTTCTGTCTATGCTCAACTATTACCTCCTCCAAGCTACAACTACAACTACTACTATAACTGACTGCTGCTTCTCTCTTTTGCTGCTCCACAATTTCATCCTCCCAAGCAGCCAGCAAAGTGTCCTTGTCTTCTTCACAGACCACCCATCCACCTTGACTGCACACACACACACACACACAGCGATCACTATACACGGTACCACACCATAACACAATGATATATCTAAAACTAGAAATTTGGCGCAGGGCCCAGTGTAAGGCCACCCAGCGCTGTATGTCCAACAGTCTTGGTCCACAAGTGTTGATTCGCCAAGCTGCCGATTATGAATGTGGAAAAATGCCCTCACCCAAAACCCCTCAAAGCATCTTGCTGAAATTTGACCTCAATTTCTTCCACGTAAGGGTCGTCCTTCCCCCAATTATGGTCTTGGTGCAATGTCTGGTTTCGGAAAACGGTAGAAAAAACAAAGTAGAAAAATGAAACAAAAACGTACACACTACATAAAAGTGGCCTAACAAAGATTAAAAAACTATATATAGCTCTTTATGGGAAACCCACTGCAGAGCTACAAAGCACCACCTGCCATATGGGATCAGACAGTGTTACTTGACACCCGACAAAAATGAATGTGCCCCGCCTTAATCCCAGCCAGCCAGACAGTACTCAATTTACCTACTCTGGAAGGATAAAAGGCTGAGTTGACCCTGGTGTTGGTTATATATCAAGACAGTTTACCACGCCATCCAACAACGTTGTCTAGACAAGCCTATTAGATGTGAAATCTAACCTAAATATGTGTGATATCCCCCATGACCTAATTTACCGCAATCACCTATATGTTCACTCATAATTAAGTCAAGCCATGCCGATATCAGGCATGAAAATAAGTAAGCAAATGGATAGCTGGACTGGATAGCTGTATAACATGTCGGCACTGTGCCAAGAGCTTTCTAGTTACTATCAGCACTGTTACACAGATCACAGTGTTCAAGCTTTAAATACTGCAACAGTAGTAGTCTCACTAGTGGCAACATTTGTAGTAGTAGTAGTAGTAGTAGTAACCACAGTGGCAGCATTTGCGGGGACAGTTCACTAGTCCAAAGAGGCACTAGTTATAGTCCAAACACCACGAGGGCTAAGATTAGAATTAGTGCTAGGTTTAAGAACATGGATAAACAGCATTTTGGCTATGGTGGACCTTGGCTATGGTAACCCTTAAACATGGCAGCTCCTGGCTATGGCAAAACAGAACCTGACCAAATTTGGACTAGTGCCACTTTGAACTGGTGACCAGTCACCACACTTGTTGTAGTATTAGTAGTATCAGCAGTAACAATAGCATTGATAGTAGTAAGAGTTGTAGCATGACGTACATTGGATGGCTGAAGGCGCTGTGAAACTCCCAGGCAACCATTGCAGCAACACAGTCAATGTTAAGCCGACGAGCCACCCTGTTCAGTCCAGGACGCAGCTCTGATGCACACCAATCATAAACCATTTTTATATATTATCACATCAGTTTACAATACAATAAAAAGACATCAGATTTACAAACATCTTAAGCTAAATATGTGATTTACAGCAAATTGTAACAAGAAATTTGAGCTAATGCTCAGTAAATGCGCGAAAGCCTATAGCAGCTCCTGTTTGCAAACTGTCAGTCTATCTCCAGCTATTTCGTCGCAGTTCATTCCTGAAGTGTGCGTTGCAGCCGAAGTTCGCAAAAATCAATAAAACCCCTTATTTTGGAAGTTCAGGGTCTTTCATAGTCATCGATGTTGATACGACTAAAAAGCTTGTCATTAAGACTTGTTGTGACTGGCAGCATGCCAATGGTGATCTGCAACCATTTTCACGAAAGACTGGCCAACAACGGTAAAATGACTTCCACAGGAGTACCACTCTTTGATGCCCTCGTGCGCAGGTTTACTTGAATCTAGACAATAAATCTGAGCTAATGCTCACGAGACGCGCGAAAGTCTATAGCAGTTCCGGCTCAGTAGTTTAGCTGAAAATTGGGGTGTTCACGCTAAGTTAATAGACAAATACCAAATTCTCTATCTGGATCGCATAACGACAGTAGCGTGGTGCCACCTTGTGAATGATATGGACTTGTATTGCAGCCCGAAATCGCCAAAAAATCCACAAAACCCCCTATTTTGGCGTTCAAGGTCATTCAAAATCATAGAATTCGGCGCCAATCGAGAGCCAGTGTACAATTTCCTATTAGTGATTAATAGTAACCTAGGCCCTATCTTGCACCGTTACTGAGATATGGTGACTTATTGGCCAAAAATCGTAAATTTTACCCACCCCCTCTCATTTAATGACCTCTTTCAAGGTGACCCCCTTCAAATTTAAGGAAAAGCTTTACGGTTCCTGAAACTAATCTTCCAAGCAGCTGAAGGTAAAGATTTGGTGATAATAGCTTGCACCGTTTTTGACTGATCCACCCATGTGACAGACGAACAGGCAGAATTGCGATGGCTAAGACACGCTGAAAGCAGTAGCTGCTTTCGCGCATAAAAATCGAGACTTGGACCATCAAAATGCTGAAAATTCCATTTGCAGCTTGTCCTTGTCCATCTCAGTTGATTTTGGCACAATTCGCTCTTGAAATGTGTCTTGCAGCCCGATATCGCCAAAAAACCATTAAAGGCATTAAAGGCATTAAAGGTTATCCAAGGTCATTAATTTTGGTGCCAATCAAGAGCCAGTGTATGACTTCCTATTAGTGATTAATTGTAACCTAAGCCCTATCTCGCATCATTTCTGAGATATGGTGACTTATTGGCTAAAAATCACAAATTTTCCCTACCCCCTCTCATTCAGCACCCCAACTTGGGGTGACCTCTTTCGAATTTATGGAAAAGCTTTATGGATCCTAAAACTAGAGTCTTCCAGGCAGTCGATAGTAAAGATTTGGTGGCAGTAGCTGCTTTTGCGCGCAACAAAACCACGGGAAAAAACTTATGAGAGTACACTGCATACCTCGAGAAGCATATATGAATTCGTTACTATGAGCTTCCCCCTATGTTGTACTAACTGACATCGGTTATAGAGAACCAGTGACTAGATAAGTGCAGTAATTTTCTTCTAAATCTAGCATGATTTAAATAAGTAAAGCAGCTTAAAAGGTGCAGTTTAACAGCTAGCCACAAATGTGCTACAATCTCAACACCCATACAAAAATGTCTTTGGCAGCTGCTTACACCATTCAATGCTAATTTCACTCTATCTGAAAATGTAAATTCTGCCAAATCCAACCCAAGCCATATCCTGAAAATTCCAACGAGTCACTGGTAAGTAGTGAGAAAAAGGCATACCTGGGAGATAAACAGTTCTAGGAGGCAGCATCCATGACTTGAACAAATTCACCGTCCCAAACTCATTCACAGGCACTTTGCCCTGCAGCCAGATCATATCCACAACTACTAGTACTATTACTATTACAACTACAACTGCAACAAATACTACTACAACACTTCCAGTACTACTATAGATCACCGCAGATCAATCCTAGATCCCAGAAATTGCTGCTTATGTTCACTGACCGCGTATCATTATCACGCTGCAGATCCAATACTTGCTGATGTTACTGACTGCGATCTGTCAACTGTGTCTGGCGCTGCAGGTCAGCTCAAGTCACAGAAATAGTCTAAGTTAGTGATCTGTTCTGATGTGCGGTCCCATAGACTGATCCACGATCAATAAACATAAGCAATTTCTGAGATCTAAGGTGATCTGCAGTTGATTTATAGTTTGATCTGCAATGTTGAAGCAGACCCACTGCTACTACTACTACTGCTGCTACTGCTGCTACTGCTAATAGTACTACTACTGCTACTACTACTACTGCTGCTACTGCTACTGCTGCTACTGCTAATAGTACTACTACTGCTACTACTACTACTGCTGCTATTGCTACTACTACTACTACTGCTACTGCTGCTACTACTGCTACTACTGCACTGCTACTGCTACTGCTGCTACTGCTAATAGTACTACTACTGCTACTACTACTACTGCTGCTATTGCTACTACTACTACTACTGCTACTGCTGCTACTACTGCTACTACTACTACTACTGCTGCTACTGCTACTGCACTGCTACTGCTACTGCTGCTACTGCTAATAGTACTACTACTGCTACTACTACTACTGCTGCTACTGCTACTGCTGCTACTGCTCTGCTACTGCTGCGGCTACTACTGCTGCTACTACTACTACTAATGCTACTACTGCTGCTACTGCTAGTACTGCTACTGCCACTACTGCTACTACTACTGCTACTGCTGCTACTGCTAATAGTACTACTACTGCTACTACTACTACTGCTGCTACTGCTACTGCTGCTACTACCACTACTGCTACTGCTGCTACTACTGCTACGACTACTGCTACTACTGCTGCTACTACTACTACTGCTACTACTACTACTGCTGCTACTGCTACTGCTGCTACTGTACTGCTACTGCTACCGCTGCTACTGCTAATAGTACAACTACTACTACTACTACTACTGCTGCTACTGCTGCTACTG
>Ga0209671_1008465_pt1 | contig 10763 bp, 9 predicted proteins | sample WorMetHERISLAND2_2_FD_187401 | JGI IMG/M metagenome (GOLD analysis project Ga0209671, IMG submission 187401) | Marine gutless worms symbiont microbial communities from Max Planck institute for Marine Microbiology, Germany - Olavius geniculatus... | ecosystem: Host-associated > Annelida >...
ACTTAACTGCAGTACTGGAGCCAAACACCTTCGAACGTTGTTTTTTTAATCATTTCAACCACGTGTTTTTAAAAAAAAATCTTTAAAAATGCCGACTGGTCAGTGTTAAAATAACGGTGATTAAAAATTAACTCAGGCCTACATAAAACAAAAAGCCCAGCTGTCGCTAGGTTAGCCGACCGTACTGGTTGTCAGTGACCTTCAAGTCATCCAAGGTGAATGCTTTTCATGCAATCTGAAAGGAAGTATGTTACTTCCTATTAGTGATTAATAATAACCTTGGCTTTATCTCTTACCATTTCCGAGATAAAGCTGCTTATAGCTTGAAACTTTTCATTAAAAATTGCAGCCAAACCGCTGCCGACAGAGACATGGATACTATTGGCAGCCTATAGAAAGTCGCCAGCCCCCTATCCGATAGTACCATCGCCGATACCCCCCAGCTTATGACTTACTGTTTACCCACATTACCGCACGATCGGCATACCATAGTGAGTTATGACTCTTTAAGGTCATCCAAGGTCAATGATTTTTATGTCATTTGAAAGCCAATATGTGACTTCCTATTAGTAATCAATAACAATCTCGGTCCTATCTTGCACCGTTCAGCCACAATACATCCGTGAGAGACGACGACGGACGAACATACAACAACCGTACCATAAGCTCGTCTGTTACTGACGTATAGTGGACTAAAAACTAAAACATAACTGATAAAATAACATTCAATTGTATACATAGACTTAGGCCTACTTACGTTACTGCGATAGGATCGAAGTTAATCAGAATGTCCGCATGACAAAAATTCGGATTACCACGAGACCGAAGTGGCAACGGTAAAAAGTGACTTAATGAAAGGTCAGAACAACACAAAAGTGCGTTTAATGTCATGCTAGTTGCGTCAATGCACCGACACAATGCAACAGGTTCAACACACAATGCGTACAATTCGTTCAACACAACTCAACTCAGTGCAGCCACATACCACCAGAATACACAATACCAATACGACAGCTGAACCTGATAGCTGTGCAGTGAGTCAGAGACCGAGTTTTGAAGTGGCGCTTTAGTGCAATAGTTCACACGTTAATCTCTGGTTACTACTTGGACGGGTATCTATCTGTGGACAGTTAAACCATCTTGGAATAATTATAAACAGTCACCCAAGTCAACTCAGCCTTTAATCCCTTTACGATAGGTAAATCAAGTGCCAGCCTTAATGGCTAGGGTTAAGACGGGGCGCGTTCACCTGTATCAGGTTGCGGATATAACACGCACACAGCAGGCGATGCTCAGCATTTTGATAGTTAGCTGTACAAAAGTTGGTTTTGACTGAAAGCGAACACTGGTAATTGCCAAAAAATTTAGCATTTTCTTGGATGAAATTTCTTTTGTTATTGAGCTATAAGACACAAAGTTAGCTTACTGGTGTTTTAAGCAGTAAGCACGTTTTGTTCTGCAAATAGACTAAAATATTGACTTTTTCCTAAAAAAAGAACTAAAATGATTTCAGATGCTTATCAGACAAGCATGTGAAATTGCCTTGTCATATAGCATTTTGCGTCTACTCGAACTGATAATGTTTTATTGGCGTGACTTATACTGAAATTATAACGATTAAAATTTTATTTATCGTTGAAAATCTTCTAACGATTAACCGCGTGATTAAGCATTAGGCGCTAATTTGAGCCGTTCATAGCTGCTGTTGTCGGCATTGCGTACTTCGACTACGGTTTTATTGGGCAGGTCGGGAACGCACGGACTGATGTGATGCACGTGGTGCGCAGTGCCCTCCGCCTCCTGCTCAATCCACGTGTTGTTGATCATGACGACTAGCGTCACGCTGAGGTTGACTCGCAGTGTGTAGCAGTTCACTGAAGCCAGCACGCCCATCAGAGTCAGCACCAGACGGCACGACGGAAACTCTGCGTACATTATCATTCTCATCATCACCAGTGACGGAAAGATTGTGGGACGCTGAGCCGACTCTGATCACACTGTGGTTGACGGACGTTATCAAAGTGGCCACTAGGTAAGAGACAAAAAACTACTGAAGTTTTCCAGGTTTTTCCAGAGCCATAAATTTACTTTTCCATAAGTTATCGCAACAAAAAATAAGTGTAATAATGGTAATCAGTTGAGAGCTCCCCAGTGCGGTCCACAGCGGAGCCACGGCTGCAAACGTATTTAGAGTACAGTATTTTTGCACACTAGAAACCGCATCTACATACATGTACTTCAGAGAAGCAAATGCATCATCGCAAAAATAATGGAAGATTTTTCAGCTCCTATTTTGGGGAGAAAAATTGGCATAACTTAAGACCTATATTATATCAAATTTTTCGCTAAACAGCACTACCAAATGCGTTTTTCTCAGGTCCAAATATCCAAAAATCGACGCCTAAAAGCTGCATCATATACCTTATAGAATGAGCTTACAGCGCTTCCATAGTCACCCTGCATAGACTTAGGATTAAGTCCCGGGAAACAAGAACCTGCCGATACGAGGGAAATTCTACAGCGCGCATGCAGCCACATCATTAGTCAATTAATCAATCAATGACTAACTTATTGACAATATATTACATCAGCACGAGTCCGGCTTTTCTGTAACTAGCAACAGCAGTTTTGTTGATAGTTGCATCATACCTTCATTTATAAACATTTTATCGCTGAAATGCGTTGTTTTAACGTCTTTTTATTTTTGTCAGTTTTTCTTTTATTTTTTATTAAACGTTGAACGGTCAGTGTAAAGATGACGGCGACTTAAATTATGTGTAAAAATTTTAAAAATTCAAATACAAGTACAAATATATATATAGCAGAAATTGAGCATTGTAGCGTCAGCGACAAGTCCAATAAAAATCGTGCAAAAATGTCGCATAAAGTCACTCATCACTTACAAGTCGATAGAGAAATGTTTCATTTCCATCTCCAAAATGGCTACGAAGTGCACATAGAATACTACGAAACGAATTAGTGCTTCATTTTACGCTTAGCCATTTTAGAAAATGTTCTTTGCATATATTCTCTAACGATTTTTACGAATAAATGATAGAGCAATAGTTATGAAGTGCTAGAATGCCAAACAAAGATTTTTCATAATAACCATTAGCAAAAAGTTACTGAATTATTGATACAATATACGGGCAACAGGCTAGAAGCGAGCCCCACGCCGTAGTCCCCTAATTTCAGCACTGCATCTTAGTCCAAAGTCTACAGTTACCCACCTGGCTGTTTACGACTATGACTTAGTACACTAAGACCACTATGACTTATTTTTTTGAAATCTGAAATTCGATCATGGTGGTGTCTGCTATCCACGATGATGAACGACTCAAGCCTCTTTCGTTGACGCTAAAAATCGTTTCTATTTAATGCTCTATGACGTCATAAATTACAATGACGTCATATCCACAGCAAACTCATATGAGTCAGTAAAGGATGTACGTTTCACCGATGTATAGATTGTGGAAAATATTGTTGTCTAATATATCAAGGCCGGAAACTTTTATGATGACCCTCGTAGTATACAGTATATTGTCTTGTACAAGTTCAATCTTAGGTTTGCAATTGCAGTTGCAATATTCGTCACATTGTGAAATTTTTTATTCTTGGCTGGAAAAATCTATTCCTATAGAGTCAACTACTCAGCACTCAGATCAAGTAAATGATTAATAAAACAATTATTGTTAATGGTACATAATTAAACTTACTAATGTGAGCTTCAGACGGTCCAGGTTCTTCAAGCTCTGAAAACATATTCAGTATGAAATAAAGGTAAGTGTTTACTTTCATGTTTCAATCTTCAGTACAATCATTAAATATAACAGGATATGATTATTACTAACATAGCCACTTAGATCACTTAGTAAATTCGACTACCCAAGTACGAGTACCTTTATACAAATGATTAACATAAACGTGTCATCACCAGCTTGTGTCCTAACCAGCTTGTGTCATTTGAATAAAATTCTGCCACAGTTTCTATTAAAAAGCTCAGATAACGCAGAGTGACTGTTTCCCCAGACAATTATATATGGAAGCGCATGCATGTTTATCACAAGAAAGAAACGTCACATAACATATAAAAAAGTTTACCGTACCACGAATAAAACAACAAAAGTCCAGCTATAGCTAGGGGAAGCTGACCGTACTAGGTATAGCAGATGTCTACTACTCATGCTCTGCCCGTCGCCATATGCTCGCTACATTTGTTTAATTATTTATTATTCGAAATTACACTACTTTCAGTGTCAGTGAACTTGCAGCAAATAAGCAAAAAAACCTGTCTCCACGAACAGGTGCTAGTGGAAACTTTGTGTTGCAAATTGGGGCCAAACAGCTGCAGATAGCGACTTGGTTACTATACTGACAGCCTACAATAACTTACCAACCTCTCTCTGCCATTGACGTACCATTTAGCCACAATACACAGCATTACAGACAAAGAAGCAGACGGACGACACATCGTACCATAAGCGCAACAGTTAGCATGACCGGCTAATTATATGACGTTTTAAATCATTTACTTAGTTATTAGTGATGTCTACATTATGCATCCAATTTTACAGCAAACAATCATAATCTGAACAGTTTTGTTGTATTAACCAAACTACAAATTATCATAGGCGCCGACATTAAAAATCACTGTGTGTCCTGTCCAGTGTAAGAACGGCTCCATTCTCTTCAATTCTTTTCTTCTTTACTTTTCTAACTCCTTCGTTTTATTCTTTTCCATCTATTCTTCTTCCTTTTCTGCCCTTGGCCTCCCTTGGCCTCCTTTTTCTGAACAACCGCAAAATCCAGCTAAGTTGAGGAAACGCAGTAAGCTAGATTGCGTTAAGATTGAACCAAACGCCGAGAAACAAAACTTGGCTCAAATCTATACTGCTACAAAAACTGTCAAAAATCAAACGCATCAAAGGCATTGTCCCATAACTTTTTGACTGTAGCCTACAAGGCGATCTGCGGTCGCCCCAAAGACGTATTAGGCCAACGAATTGTAAAGCGGATATAGGAAAAAATGTTACTATTCCGGTACAATAACCAAGTTTTCTTCTCTGCAATTTCAAAATAGTAACAATATGCAACTCAAAATACCGTATTTCAAATTTTACAAAGCAAGCAAAAAAACTTTACAAAATGCTAGCTAATAACTAATAAAAACAAGTTTAACACTATGACCGTGGGCCTGTGGCATGTGCTACTTTTAATCCGGTCTTGCCCCCACGTCCCATATGGAACACTCGGCGCCTATGCAGATTAGTTCAATTAGTGACGAGCAGTAACTTGGATAACTCACGTCCGGCAATGACGGACATAGCCCGAGACCGCCGACTGCGTTTAAATTCCGCTGCAACAAACAACAACGTCACTACGTTAACTTAGCTCATTACACTACAGATGCAAATTATATGCTGCTGCTGCTGCTGCAGCTCATCAATTTTATTATGATTAGCATCATTACCTTCGTTATCATCATCACTGTCGTCGTCATCAATTACGTCAGAGATACATGATCAGACGCATAGATCTAGTCATGAAATGTACAAATCGTATCTTAATAGATACAGTTTAAACCAATTTGTGTGACTTAGAAATGCTGTGATAATACAGAATGGCAATGGTACTGTGAAAATTACTTCTCGGGTTTAGATTTAAAAGTAAAAACTGATGGTATATCTCTCAGTATAGCGTTTACTGAAAGCAAGTTCCAAACGGTTGGAACTCTAGTGCAATAGAAGGATAAAAGTAATATAGACTTTTTATTTATTTTTTGCCATTAAACGATAATGTGATTATGTAACTGTAAAATTAATTGATAACAAGATTATTGTATTTAATAAAGGTACCCCTGATGGATTAATAGCAGTAACTACTATTTACTATTGGTGGTCAAGAACAAACAATTTCCATTAAAGGTGTAAGCCTACTGTGAAAAATGTTCAGAAAAAGCAGACAAAAAACAAATTGCTCTAATATTGAATAAAATCATTCTTAGTTTTAATCTTGTTTAAACATGCAAGGTACATTTTCCTATATATGTAGCTTCTTGAACTACATCTTATCATCATTGAAATATTGACAATAGTATGTTTAATCTTCCTAATAAAAATAAGGTTAATCCATTGAAGTGGAATAAATAAATAAAGCCTAATATTATGGATACAGCTCTAATAGTTGAAGTTATCACAACTTATCAGTCAAGGTCTTAATTCTATTAAATAATAAGGTAATTAATATTTCATATTATACCTTTTATTAATATTTTTTTTATTTTAAAAATAAATGCACAGTCAATAAAATAAAGGTGTCAAGAGATTATTAATCATGAATAAGACAGAGAAGTGCTTCTGTGGTTGAACATGCACAAAAACACCTACAAAACTGATTCAGATGTGGATGGATCCAAACTCCACTTGGTTTAATTTGTTGTCGACCTGTCGTGCAACATGCTGTATAGCAAGTTGTACAACAAATATAATGTCAAAATTTGGAGGCGTACAACACATTTACAACATCTTGGCAGGCCAGAATGTTGTACAGCTTGTTGTACGACTTGTTGTTCAACAAATTCACAACAAATCGCAGTAGTGGAGTTTGCGCTTTAGGCCTACATGTTAAACATGCTACCGTTACGGTTATCAAGCTTCGATTTGTAATGTGCATTTTGTTGTAAGCACCTCGTAGATGACAACAGTGTTCCTATTGGCCTAGTACAAAATAGTCCCAAAATAACATATCCGAAGACCACGATGTACCTAAGTCAACGTCTAATAAATGAATAACTTCTTGTACAAAGCTGGCAGGAAGGCTAGAAGTACCCTTCATGACGTACACTCACTGTTAACTGGTTGACCTAATGCAACATTCAACATACCATCTTCTGGCATTAATGTTGCCATGCCTTTCGTCTTCTACGCAGTATACAGTGATAACCTATCTGCAAACTTTAAGCGCACAAATGCGCCTAAATGACAAAGTTTTTTTGAAACTTATGTCAACACATTGCAAATTTTCTTCGAGCCTTCTGACGTAAATCGGTAAATAATCTCCATGACGACGTGACGTAAGAAAACGTGATTTTCAATTATGAGTAAGTAAATACTATTGTTACGGCGATAGCTCACAAGTCCTCGCGGTCACTAGTTCACTACAAATACGGCGACACGCAGAAACTTTCATTTAAAGGGTGCTTGTTGGTGCACAAGAGGAAAAATCGAAAACTAAAAATGAAGTAGGCCTAAAGGGTAGGCCTGGAAAGCCACCAGCATACATGTGTGCAGTTGTTTTGTTGGCATGAAAAGTCACGACAAAAAATCGCTTACAGTTTTTACATCACTGAAAAAAAAGTTTGGAGATACAGACACTCTCCTACATTTCGTGATTGAAGAATAAAAAGCAATGCACAGCACCAAAAATATAGAGCTAAGAAGAAAGCTTAGAGTGTTATTGCGTCACTTGCGTGTCAATGAAAAATGACTAAATGAGAAACCGCGGAGAAACCGCATAGAATTGCATCCATTATTAAGGCATTGCCATACCGTATATACTTAGCCGTAAGCCACAAATGGATTGTGCATATAGAGTATAGACACCAGAGTAGAGTAGCCTATAAGAGTCTTTAGATTCCAGCGCTGCTGTATGCGAGCCAGTAGCAGGCGTGACAAAGAAGCTTCGTCAGCGAGAGCGTCTCCAGTCTTCTCTGTTGTGTCAATGTTTGCGGTATTAGGCCTAGGTAGGACTATCTGTCTTCGAGCAGAAGCATCTACATTCACTATAAGACAAGTGCACTCAACGCAAGATCGACCATCAATCAACGAATAGGTTATTCGTGCGACCGGGGCTTAGCCTAACGGACATGTTTAGCTCTAGGTCTGCGCGTCAAGAATAATTGCCATCGTCATCGCTCATCTCTCGTCGATGTCATACTTTGATTCGAGTTTCTGTGTATCGCTAAAACGTATTCTAATGGCACATTTTGTCCCCGGAAAGTCCTCCGGTTTATCTGAGACAAATTGATGTTGACGTTAAACAGTTTTTAAAGCGGCTGCTGCATGAAGACGTGATCACGGTGCCAGATTGTGACTAGCGAGTGACTATTAAATTATCGTCTTCGAGTTTTCTTACTTACGTATTCGCTTACTAACTTATTCATTTTATGAACCAAAGTGGTCTAAAATGGCATGTAATCAGTGTTCGATTTGTCAAAAAAAGCACGGGGTTGCCGGATGGCGAGCGCCGAAAGGTTGAGGCGCCGCAGGCATTACGTTCTCATACAGTGGGGGGGGGGGGGGTTAAACCCCCGAACCCATCCCTCAGCAAAACAAACTATGCACGTAACAAAAAAGTTCGAGTGCTAGGAGTTACTAGTGACTTTAACCTCTTAAATATTATATCTACTCATTAGACCGGTTTATAGGATCTAAAGGCATTCTACACAATGTCATGTGGACTTACGAATCTCGTACATTATGCTGTAGACCTATATATTTGAGAATAATTCATAGGCAATCTTGCAGTATGAAAAAAAAGATAGAGCGATAGTCAAAAAAAAGAGAAAAAAGAAAAAAGTGGGAAAAGGAAAGCACCGCTTTCTGCTACTTAACATATCATCATCAACTTGCCGTGCCCGATGTACGAGCGTAGGCGGCTTCATGAACTAAGCACAGGTAACCTTTTCTGTTCTCCGCCTGTCTTACCATTTCGACCAGGCTTCTTTCGCCCCATTGAACGATAATCATCGATCCACTGTTTCTTCTGACCACCTTGCCGACGTTTTCCGGGCATGATGCCCAGCATGATGTCTTTCTCTAAACTTTCGTGTCTCGTCGTATGACCGAAGTATTTCAGTTTGCGTAATTTCACTTGCCCCAACAGGCTTCTGTCGTGGCCTACCCTTCGTAAAACCTCCTCGTTCGTCATATGTTCAACGTAAGAGATGCGTATAGCACGCCTGTAGCATTGCATCTCAAACGCCTCTACATTCTCGCATAGTTCCTTGTTCAATGTCCATGCCTCCGAGCCGTAAGTGACGATAGGCCAGACCAGTGCTTTTGGTTTTTTTAGCTTATGTGCTAAATAAATTTTGACCACTGCGAACTTTATCGTATTTCGTATGTAGACTCTATGTAGGTTTATACGTTGAAATGCGTTAATAAGGAGAGTTTGGGGGACATTTTGGACAATCTGTTCAATCTGTCGAGGGGCTGCGACCAGTACGGGGAAAGTTAATAACTTCATTCCACTATGCATTATTCCACAACTGCACTGGCTAACTAGGCTACAATTTGAGACTTCACACAAAGCCCATCGTCAAGCATAATGATGCTCAATCAGCTATCACAGTGCATGGAACGAGGTGCAGTTTGAACAATCATGTTAAGCGGTGGAGGATATTGGTCGCATTCAACAGCTCAATTTTACGCGACAATTTCGTTAACGGCCGGGGTGCATTCGATGCAATTTTCGACGTTTCCGGTGAACGACCAAATTGCAGCACATCGTGTTGCACATCATCATAGCTTGGGCGGTAGGCCTATAGTTCAAGTTGCCCCGCATGCTATAACGGCGCCTCGACACCTTTCTATATAGGCTACACTGTGTCCGGAAAAAAGTAACCCCTAGTCATCGTACAGTAAACATGTCAAATCTAAACGAATGTGAATAAGATTTAGTACACTTAATTCTGTATAAATTTTATTTAAATATGTTATTTTTACCGAAGTTATTGAATGTTAAATATCGATAACAAAATATCTCCTGGCGTTACACGAGTAAACCCCTCTGTTAATGTACATTTGCGTAACACCAACAAACAACATCTGATTTTGGCAAAATTTAACAGCAACAGTGTACTAATTATTGGCAAGCAAACTGCCAAATTTCAATTAAATCTGCCAAAGCAAACAATAGGGACCTAGTTATAGCAGCTTTTGTGAGGTCACTTCGAAACACTTCAGTTTTATGTCTTTGTGTCTGACGTAATCCACAAAAACCTGAAAGTAAAATGTTTGGGGTCACTTCACAAAAGTCATTGTAACGATTGTTTGCTTTGGCAGATTCAACCAAAATTTAACATTTTCATTGCCAATGAATGGTACATTTTTGACGCATAATTTTGCTAGAATCAGATATTGTTCGTTGGAGTTATGCAAATGTAGGCCTACAGCAACAGAGGGGTTCACGTATGTAACGCCATATTGGTAACGGAGATAATTTTGTTATCGATATTCGACATTTTTAACAAATCCGCTAAGAAATAATATTTTTCAATAAAATTTAGTGGTCGTTTCAGCAGCAATTTATTCAGCATTAAGTGTCCTGGACGTTATTCATATTCGTTCATATTTCACATTTTTATTGTAAGATGACTAGGGGGTTATACCCTACTTTTTCCGGACACAGTGTAGGAATCATGGCATAAATAATCCGACCCCTCACTAAACCGAACCACCCTCTCTCCAAACTGACTGAAATAAAATTTAGCACAAATGATCACGACCGCGACGCCGTTGTAATCGTAAACGCTTTGACATTGACACTTATCAATCTGATCCGGGAATCACATAAACTTTTAGGCTTTTTCTATCATTTTCGTTGTTTTAGATATGTCAGTCACCGCATGTCGACGTTATTTATTTATTTATTTATTAGTTCAGCACTGACATTCAAGAACAGAAGCAAAACACGGTACAAATAAGATTACAATGTCAGGCAAGGACAGAAAGGCTCCATACGAAGCACTGACAACTATCCTA
>Ga0209671_1008466_pt1 | contig 10762 bp, 7 predicted proteins | sample WorMetHERISLAND2_2_FD_187401 | JGI IMG/M metagenome (GOLD analysis project Ga0209671, IMG submission 187401) | Marine gutless worms symbiont microbial communities from Max Planck institute for Marine Microbiology, Germany - Olavius geniculatus... | ecosystem: Host-associated > Annelida >...
TGGAATGCATCTAGTGATTTGCTGTCTGCCACTGTGAGGGTCCAGGTTTCAGATGCGTATAGGAGCACTGACTGTACCAAGGCAAGGTAGACGCGGAGTTTAATAGAGAGGGATACTCGTTTGTCTTTCCAAATGTTGTCTAATGAGGACACTACTGCGGAAGCAAAACCGATGCGTCTCCGTATGTCCAGATGAGACTGGCCGTCAGATGACTGAGAGCTTCCCAGGTATGTAAAGTCGGAAACAGCGTCTACGAGGTTTCCATTGACAGATATTGTGTCAGGTTGGGGGCCGGATCCCAGGTTCTGGGTCTTGGTCTTTGGCCACGAGACCTGGAGGCCGAACACTGACGCTGTTTCCTCGAAGCTCGAGAGGCATGTGGCGGCAGAGGCTAGTGATTCGACGAAGAAGGCCGTGTCATCTGCGTATACTAAATCGGTGAAGAGATCACGCCCAACGGTGATTCCGGGTCTGGATTTCATGTGTCTCAGTGTCCAGTCGATAGCCACACAAAAGAGTGCTGGGGCGAGAACACATCCCTGTCTTACACCGGAGGTTGTTAAGAGTGGGTCTGACAGCTGCTTCCCAAGACGGACGCGGACAGAGGTGTTTTCGTGGAGTGCGATGATGAGGTCCAGTAGGACATCGGGAATTTCCCGGCCTCGCAGAGCCTTCCAGAGAGCGAGTCTATCGACGGAGTCGAAGGCGGCTTGAACGACCTTATTCCCCAAAATAGAGGGTTTAGTAATTACCTCCGCCAAGGAGGTTATGTTTTTGCCAGACTTTGTTTGTCTGTCTGTCTGTCTGTGTGTCAGCAAGAATGCAAGATAACTCAAAAACTTATGGACGGATCTTTCTGAAATTTCCTGGGAATGTCGGGAATGGCAAAAACTATATCAGTGATTCAATTTTGGGGGTGATCGGGAAGGAATCCTGGATTCTGGATCACTTTGAAATTTTCGTTAACATTGCTTTCAATTGGGCATGAGGGAAACCGCTGCCAAACCGAATATGGTGCTGCCACCTGGGGAACAACATGGCCTTGGCGGAGGTCTGTGGGCTCTGACTGCTTTCTAGTTTTTGGCTATTTTAGGCTGCCGTAGCAGTGGTGCGTATTTCAATGGTAAATTGCGCCAAAATTGCTAAAGATAGACCACTAGACTTGATTATCGCGACGGACAACATTACGTAAAGTTTGCCGTTAACTGCCAGCGTAGGCCTTACAAAGACAAGAAAGCCCAGCTGTCGCTAGAGAAGACGAGCTAGGCCTATAGCCTATACAGTTCCTATTGCAGTGCTGACCTTCAGCGTCATCCAAGGTTGATGATTTTCATCTCATCTGAAAAGACGTATGCCACTTCCTATATTAGTGATTATAGTAACCTTGAACATATCTCTTACCGATTCCGAGATTATGGTCAGTTATAACTTGAAACTTTGAAAATTGTGGCGAAACTGCTGCAGATGAAGATATGGTTACTATTGACAACTTATAGGAAGTTGCCAGCGCCTATCCGATGGTACAATTGCCGATCCACTACGAGTTACCGTTTAGCCACAATACCGCATCATTTGCGTTATGACTCTTCAAAGTCATTCAAGGTCAATGATTTTTAAAAATGTTTTTTTGAAATGTGCGATTTTCTATTAGTGCGTTTAGCCACAATACATCCGTCACAGACGACGACGACGACAGACAGAGACAGACAGGCAGACGACGACGAACAGACGACACTCGGTTTTATAGACGCTTTACAGCATAGCTGTTGCGAACAAATCACAAACATTAAGTTATCTCCAGAGTCCTTTCGTTCGTACGTTACCGCTCCATTCGTTACTTATTTAGTTTGTCTTTTTACTTACTGAAGCACTTGCGTGTGTCAAGGTGAAGGTCATTGAACTCAACTCATGTTGTTTATTTTTTGTTTATATGAAGTATAATTATTAATAATTGAAGTCCTGGTTCAAACCATTAACATTTGTGATACGTAATGGCTTTGTCTATGATTTGGCTACCTCGTGTGTGTAGACGGACACTGCCTGTTTGCAGCAGTAGCAAGTTGCCGGTATGTTAATCCACGCAATACATCAATGGATTAGCAGCCAAGCTGTTAGTGTGCATGCTGACACATTGTACTTAACGTGATCACCAGTTCGGTGTAGCTTGTGGCATTTTTTGCAAGGCCAAAAGTTATCAACCTGTCCACGGATCATTGTGTCTTAAGTTACTTTGTTTGCACACTATTTCGTCTTAATAGTTGATGTCTAAAACAAAATTTGTGTTTTTTTTCTTATTTTTTGTTCAAAATCAAATTTTTATCTTTATATGCATTGCATTACGTGTACATCTCGCCATCAATCTGTTGGCGTTCCGGGCGTTGTTAAGAGTATTTTTTCTGGTTACACTAATTTAGTACCAAATGGTCGCGAAAAATCTAGGTTTTTGGACTTTTAGATTCATTCATTTTTCAGGTACAAATTTGGTGGTGGTGGCGGTGGTGATCATTATCATCAAAATGCAATATTTTGTGACTACCGAAGATCCAGAACCTCGGCTGTGGGTCGACACCTTCTCCTGTAGTAGTCAACGGTAATACTGTCGAGCCAGTACAAGATTTCACATACCTGGGCAGCATCCAAACGAGCAATAGAAATTCCAGTTCCGAATGTACCCGATGTATTGGACTCGCCGCCGGAGTAATGAAACACCTAGATCGTATTTGGAATCAACCGAACCTCACTATGCCAACGAAAATTCGTATGTACTCCACATGCGTGCTGGCAGTTCTCCTCTATGGCTCAGAAACCTGGACTCTTACACAAGCAGATTGGAAACGATTGGATTCCTTTCACACGCGGTGTCAGCGGCGGATACTTCACACCAGATGGTACGATTTCGTATCTAACAACGAAGTCTTACGCCGGACTGGTCTCCTGGCAGCCTCTTCCATCGTTTGCAAACGAAGACTCGGACTGTTTGGTCATGTTGCCAGACTCAACAGAGGATGTTCCAGCAAACCAGATCCTTCGGACTTGCTACGAAGCCCAAGATGGTGCCCGACCATCTCCTGATTGGAAACGCGCTTGTGGTCGACCTCCCATTACCTGGATCCATCAGATCTGCCGGGACACAGGAATATCAGTGACCGACGCTCTGCAGCTGGCAGAAGACCGCTCGTTTTGGCGACAAATCGCAACGGCGGAATGCTAAGGCTGAACGCTTCGTGTCGTGATGATGATGATGGTAACTCAATGCAGATTACAGAAGCTGCAACATTTTTCGCTGTGATCTTTGGAGACCCGACTTTATGAAACAAATTGCCGTTTGTGGCAGAAGTTTATTCTGAGTAATCTACACTGATGCATGTGTGGCTTTTGCTATCAGGAGATAGTATTTTATTTGTCTTTTCAGTATTTAAAATTGCAGCATACTATAGCTGTGTTTCATTTACGTGTTTGCTATAGGCAAGAATTATGACAGCCTTGTATTCCAAAGAAGCTCAAGCTGTAAGTGATCGTTTTAATGTATTGCTAGTTCTGTTGTTCTTGCACAAAAGATTGTGATGTGGAAATGAATTTATTGCTGCAGAATAGAATTTTCTTAGCAGTTACTACATGTGGGTGCACCGGTTTAATTGGGGAAGTATTAGGCTTCTGTCCGCATGTTGTTGCTTTTTTGTGATATATGGTCACTGACTTCCTCAGGAGAAGATGAGATTTTGGGGTTAGTTGCTTCCAACGTACCAAAAATAGATTTATGATTTACCACGTGGCAGCATCGATCAGCGATTCCACCTTTTAGCAAATTACTTTGCTGCTTGTTATTGATTATTGTGATGATTAGAAATAAATATTAAATCAGAGAATTTTGATTTGTGTGCAGGAGTTTAGGCCAGTGGAAAAAATACGCAACATCGGTATTTCGGCACACATAGACTCTGGTAAAACTACTCTCACGGAACGAATATTGTTCTACAGTGGCCGATTGGCTGAAATGCATGAGGTACTATGCTTGTAGTTTATTTAGTATTTAGCCAGTAATTGCTTCTATTGTTACCATGTTGGGCATGATTTTCCTGTGTTGCGGAGCTTTTTAATTTGTTTTGTAGTTCAGAGTAAACTACTCAGTAGCTTTGATGCTATAAGGATAGTGTGACTTTCGTTGGAAAAATTCTACATGAGAAAATATGTGTGTAGGTATTGTTGCCTTCCAGTCCATTCACACATATCTTCTTATGTACGTTTTTGGTCATCAGTAAATTCCGTATGTTGCTACTGGTATTTCTGCTGCTGGTTTTTACATCGTCATGATGTTAGTTGGGCAACAAGAGAAGGCATCATGTCGGTAATAAGTCCTGATTCAACAACAACTCTGGGTGATGGTTGACTGATTAAACACTAGCAGCAGCAGTAGTTCTGCAGTCAATGTTTCACAGTTCACATTATCTAACATGGCTGGTGCACTTTAGATTTTGATTTCATTCATTTATGGATTTTTTTTTGGTTTGTGTTACTGCTAAGTTGTGCAAATGGCAAGTTGACTGGCAGTGACTTTATGTATATTGATTACGGTAAGTTAACAATTATTGCAGGATAAGTGATATGTTGAAAGGTGAAAGGCAAGGACGGAGTGGGAGCGACGATGGACTTCATGGAACTGGAGCGACAGCGAGGAATAACGATCCAGTCAGCAGCCACGTACACCAAGTGGAATGGACTCAATGTTAACATCATCGACACACCAGGTACTGGTGGCTTTGTACTTCACAACTGCAGCATGTAAAATACACATGCGGCAGGGGTGATGGTTTAATAGTATGACAGAATTTCTTTACCACTGAATTATAGGCTGTCGGAAATTTGTTGAGAAAATCATTATTTCGAAAAATTTCTGGCCAAAAATGCAAAATTTGGGATTTTGACAGCCCCCACTTTGGGGGCGTCATCCAGTTTTGTCTATCTTGACTCGGAAATTCACGCCTCCGAGAGTTCAGAACCAGAAGTTTGATGCAGGATCGGTGTGGCAAAATCTTGTTTTAATCAACTTAATAGAGGAATATGGCACTCCTGCAGTTCAGCTATATCGTGTTTACATTCAACCGATTCTTCTCTGTGGTTCTCAAACATGGACCTTGACACGAGCCCTGGAAGACAGGATCACTGCCTTTCACAACATCTGCCTTCGATGTATTTTTCAGATTTGATACACAGACCATGTTACGAATGCTGATGTACAACTCCGAGTTGGCTCTCTACCACATCTGCCCTCGCCCATCCAGACAAGACGTCTCCGCTTCTTCGGGCACATAGCAAGGATGGGCAGCACGCAGGATACCTTCAGAGCCCTACATACGTCGATCCACAGGTTCCCCAAGGACTGGAAGTGTCGCCCAGGCTACCCACGTCACACTTGGCTTCGGACCATAAAAGCTGACCTCCAGCCACTCAACCATGGATTGAGGCTTGCAGAAGATCAAGGATGGTGGAGGCAGCTCATGGAGATGGTCAGACTCCAGTCCAGGGCACGCCTGTGATGATGATGATGATGATTTTGGGGCCGTTTAGGGGCAGAATTGATATTTTGAGCACCTTGCAGAAATTTGCAGCTGTGTGTTTGAATTCTGTCGGAAATCTGAAGTGTCCGTCAGAAAATTGCAACTGCAACTTTCTGCTCTGCCTAATTTTTGCAACTCACAACATCGCTATATTATTGCATGACTAAGCAGTCATTTTTCTTTTCGAAGCAATTGATCTTATTCTGTGAGAGCCATGCATAACAGGTACAAGTGCAAGTGAGTTAGAGAGGTTACTTCGATAGTGCAATTTAAAACACTTGCATCTCTGAAGCCATTTTTTTTCAATAGAGACTATATTGGATATATTTTTGCTTAGTTCAGTTCTCCGTTGTCATAATGTTTTTGAGTAAATGTCAGTAGAATGGTTGAGTAATAAACCAGCGCTTCTTTCAGGTTTAGATTGGAACTCAAACTTCAGCAGTCTCCATCCTGTGACGGGTTGAATGTACGAATGTATTGTGTATATTTGTCACAGGTCATGTGGACTTTACTGTTGAGGTGGAGCGTGCACTTCGAGTGCTTGATGGAGCTATTCTCGTTCTCTGTAGTGTCGGTGGCGTGCAAAGTCAGACTTTTACCGTTAATCGGCAGATGACTCGTTACAATGTTCCCTGTTTAGCATTCATCAATAAGCTTGACAGAACTGGTGCTAATCCAGAGCGTGTTTTACAGCAAATGAGGTTCGATTTGCAGCATTATTGCTTTGTGTTTTGCTTGTGGACTTTTATGAGTCAGTTTACTATTAAGTTTTGCTTTCTTTGGTACTAGCAGGATTAAGACGATCAGGCAGATATCCAAAAAACTGGTGTAATTTTTTTGGGGGGGGAACCCATTAAAAATCCACCCAAAAACTACCCTGAACTAAATCTAATTTGGTTTCTTGTTTTGTTAATAACAAGATATTTTATTATGGCTAATTTTTTAAGCACTTTAACGTATGAACTTCTAAATATTGGTATATTTTATGTTGTGGCGAGTAAATTGAAACTGATATGAATCAATCAGCTAAAAACCTGTACAAATCCCCAAATCTATTAAGTTGGGTTTTTTCTTCCAAATTCAGTTTAACCGGTAAATCTCAAAAAATTTGGTCCCCCAAAAAACCAATAAAAGCCTATAACAGTTCCGGTTCAGTAGTTTGGCTGAAAATTGGGGTGTTTACGCTACAGCTATTACAAGGCCTATGGCATTTAGAACAATACTACAATTACTGCTACTACAGTTGCTACATTGACAAATATTACAACAATTACTACTGTAACTATTACATTAAAATTACTACTACAGCATCTAGTACTCCTACAACTGCTACTGCAATGGATACGGCGACTGCTACTACAATTAGGACTAGTGCCACTACAAAATACAACTACACCCACCCTTACTGTTTCGCAGGGAATTTCTAGGGGCTGGCAGTTAAGGGGTTAAAACGACATTTTTGAACCTTGTTAATGTTTGTCTTTCTTTTTATCAGTTTTCCTTTGCAGTAGTGTACGTCAGTTTTGATAGCTTGTGCATTGCACATTATTCTTGTTGGTGTTATTTGTAGATCAAAACTGCATCACAATGCGGCATTCCTTCAGATTCCCATCGGTTTAGAGTCCGAACACAACGGCATCATCGACCTCATCAAGCGCCAGGCATACTACTTCAAAGAGCCACAAGGGTGTGTCCATTGTTCATTTGTATTATTTTTTAGTGTTAAATGACAAAACTAGAGTCACACCACTAATAGTAATATTCATTGTTGTTGTTGTCAGTTGAAAATACTCGGATTGCATTGGTCCGTAGGTTTACATTTTTATTATTAATTAGAGAAAGGAAGAAAAGTGCCGAGATCATCCAGGATTTGAACTTTTTGTGATTAGTGATTAAGAAATATTATATATTGGATTTGTGGAATGTAAAGATGATGCTGATTTGAGTCAATTGTTTCGTTTTGTTGGTGATTGACTGACAGAGCTAGACAGAAGGGAAATTGAAGGAAGTCTTGATTTGATTGTATCTTTGAGATATGGTGTGAAATGTTAAGCCTGTTCAAAGAGTATCTACTGCATGGCTTAGGATAAGGAACAAATGGAGAAGGAAAATTGAAGTGCAGTTACTGCTTGTTCGCCAGCCCAAAAATTGTCCCAGAAAATTGCCATTGAGACTGCATATATCTTGACTGACAGTTGATTAAATATTCTTTGCTAGTCCTGATGTAATGTTGACATCATAGTGTGTCACGGGTACAAACTGAATAGTCTCAATTGGTGCTGTCAGTTGCTACCCTGCTCCAATAATGAAAAATCTGGTTCATTCATGAAAAATTGTTGAAGTTTAACAGTTACAGTTACACAAACATGCAAAGCGATGGCATTTACGTGTCTGTGGGAATAGTTGGACTTTTATGCGTCCGAGCAAGACCATGCACTAGCACACCAAGCTTGCAAAATGGTTGCATTTTTGGATCGCAAGACGCCTCATTTCATCATGTCCCCATGTTTCTTAGTGCTGACACAATAAACATTTTTCATTGGTGAACCAGATTAAGCTTACCATTGAAGCAGGGTAGCAAGTGACAGCACCAGCTGAGACTATTCAGTTTGTACCCATGACACATTATGATGTCAACATTACATCAGGACTAGCAAAGAATATTTAATCAACTGCCGTATTTTGTTGCAATATTTTGAATTAGTACTTCTACAGCTACAACTGGTACAAATTTTGTGTAAATTGATCATCATTTGAGTGAATTATGAAAAAAACAAAAAGGGGTCTTTTTTATGAAACACCATGTATGTTGTGCATTGCAGACTGGTAGTGGTGGAGGATGCTGTTCCTGGTAAACATTTAAGTGAGATGGAAGAAAAACGGCAAGAACTGATTGGTGTGTTATTTGGAGTTTTTTACTCAACCTTAGCCTTTATAATTAGCCACTTAATACTACTTGTTATGCTTTTTTCTTATCATAGAAGCCAACACTGAGTTGGTGTTGCCTGTTGTTAATTGATGGTTGAATTGAGGACTGGCATACTACACTGTGTTCAGAAAAAAAACGTTTTCTTTTATATCTCCATGGAAAATGTTTAGCTTTTCACAAAATTTTTATGGAGTGTTTAAAAAGAAACTGGTATATTCCAACAGCGTAAAAGTTAGATATTCTTTGCTCTTGATGATGTTCTAAATTGTGGGTTTTACCTTTGAAGACAGACATTAATAAACGTTTGTAAGTCAGCAAGACTTATGGAGCCGCTAGTTTGTGCAAGATGTTTCTGGACAATGGACATACAATTGAATATTAATGGGATGAAACTTTTAAATTAAAAAATTGATATGTCTGGAGGTATCAAGCCGTTCGACTGATAGTGGTCAAGTGGTCATCCATGCAGTGACGCAGTGCGTGACCGCTTGCCAACATCAACAAAGTTAAAGATCTCACGCTCAGCCAAAAAGATAAACCACGGAAACAGTTCACAATGGAAAATTGTGTGATGGATTAGCATATTTTTCGGTTTAGTCATCACACTGATCAATTTATGTGTTTTAACATTTCCTCAAATGTCTCCCTTCAATGGTAACAGCCAGAATTTACAAACACAGCAATATGACGTCAGCATGACGTCACCGGTAGCAAAGAATATTTAACTTTTATACTGCTGGAATACCAGTTTTCTCCTGAACATTCGCTGAAAATTTTGTGAAAATCTAAACATTTTCTACAAAGATATAAAAAAAACGTAAGGGTGTTTTTTTCTGAACATAGTGTCGTATGATCTTGACACAAGTGCAGTAGGAATGGGCATCATCCGCAGTTGCAACAAATGTTGCAAGTTACTTTTGGTGTTTTTGTGTCTCCCCAACTATATATAAACGTAATTTCATTGACAGTGCGGGCACATATTTGCTTTTCTTTGTGTATAGAATGTGTGTCTAACGTTGATGAAACCCTCGGTGAAATGTTTCTGGAGGAGAAGACACTAACTGAGGATGATATTCGGGTTTGTTGTCATCATAAGCTTTGTCTGATGTCACATGTTCATTTAGTAAATGAAATGTTAGCAGAAATTGGTAGATTTACTCTTAGAATTGACTGCATTGTTAGGCAGATTACTTTTTGCAACACAAGCATTTCACTTACAGTAAGCTACACGTTTCTGTATAGCAAGGTGTGTCTGTTGCACTTGTCAAATTTGTGTAAACTATTCGATTGATTTTGGTGCAATTGTGGGGTCCAGTGACACATTGTGTTAGATGGGGTCCATGAGAAGGGCAGATTTTGGGTGTGACCATTTAGCCAAAACGTGCAATTGATTTTTGCATGTATTTTATTTTAGCTGGTGTGTAGAAATGAGGAGTTGCATGTACTAGTAACCATAACAACGATTCCGCCTATTACCGAATTACTTTAGACTTGTTTTAATATAGTCACGCAGTGTTTATAATTTTATATCATGGCACATTCATAATTTTGTATAGCCTGTAGCCCTTAGATCGCTTGTTTAAATCTGCTTTTCTTTTCGTAAGTCTTTCGCTTACCATTCTTTTATTTTCTTTGTAATTTTAGCAACACTGACTTGCTTGACTTGCGCATTCTTTTGGTTTTTGTCTGATAATTTGTTGTTCAACTAACAATGCAACTTATTTCAAGCATTGAGTTGGTTTTTAATTTTCAGCAGTGTTCTGGGTGTTAATTTCGTAACTAAAACTAGAAATTTTTGCTTCATATCACGACTTGTGTGATAGCAACAAGCTGTCATATAAGCAATGGGCCAAGTCAATGGGAAGGCCAACATTTCGACCCATCACAGCTCCTACATTTTTCAACCGATTTTAATGAAACTCAAAACCAAGAAAGATATCCGGGATACGACCCCACGTGCAGAATTCGGTTGATGTGGGACGACGGGAAGGGGGTCTGTGTAGGGAGGGCATTTTTTGTTATTTTTTGTGTTCTATCCTTTTTTGTATTCTTGCTCACGCCTACAGGTCACACCAGAAGACTGATCACAACTGTTTATGGTTCACAACGCATGTTTTTGCATAACGTAGGGCCTTTTGGCATTAGACAGCGAATTAGAGGTTTTGACGACAATGCGCTATATAAATTTACATTTGACATTTTGGGGGTCTTGATGATAAAAAAATAATGTTTGGGGTTAAAACTTCCCAAAAACATGATTTTTCGGGGCCTGAATAGG
>Ga0209671_1008467_pt1 | contig 10762 bp, 4 predicted proteins | sample WorMetHERISLAND2_2_FD_187401 | JGI IMG/M metagenome (GOLD analysis project Ga0209671, IMG submission 187401) | Marine gutless worms symbiont microbial communities from Max Planck institute for Marine Microbiology, Germany - Olavius geniculatus... | ecosystem: Host-associated > Annelida >...
ACCTTGATTTCTGCAAAAAATCGTGTAGATCTAAGCAGTATTTCTGAAGTTAGAAGCTATATAACAGAGTGGCCTCGTTTTTTGGGCCACCCTGTATATTCAGACAATGTTCAGCAGGTTCAGCCGAGCAACGGCCCCACGAAAAAGGGGCTCTACAGATCACAGCCGATGACAGACGTTTTAGCATTACTTATGCTATCCGCACATGCAAATAAAAAAGAGAATAATGGATGCATAAAACTAAGCACAACTTTTTAAATGTGACACACTACGCCGGACAGCGGCGTAGTGGTTGCAGCCTAAATTTCCGCACACTCAATAAAAGTAACGGAGAAAAAACGAAAAAAAACAAAACATTTAAAAAGTTGTGTTTAGTTTTATGCATCCATTATTCTCTTTTTTATTTGCATGTGCGGATAGCCTAAGTAAAACTAAAACATCTGTCATAGGCCCCGTGTAATGATAATGACAAAGACGAAGTCAAAAAGCAATGCATATTACTAACATCGTTTAATGCAGTTCAACGTGTGGGCCTAATTAACCGGTAAGTGCGTCATGACGTTAAAGGCCATGTCGCACAAAACAGTATTAGCAAAATATGTGGAAAACGTAACACTCATTAATAATACGCTAATCCAATAAAATGAAACCATCACTTTGACGTTTGACGTTATTTTAATAAAAATATGTTGTGCCAGCCGAACGCATCAGAACGTGCCACAGTACCGATAACGTCACTTTCAGAACGCTTTGTTGGCAAACTAACATTCGGATAGTAAATTTGTTAGTTTTTTTCGAATAATGTCGATTTTATAGTACAAGTAATGACGCATATGTGACATTAGAAATTACGTCATTGTTGATCTGTTTACTATCAGAGGTGCAGTAAAATTAACGATGTAGTGGAATATTGTGGCTTTTTAGTAAACTGACTGTTGATGAAAAATGTGGCCTTTTTGAGGCTATTTGGCCATAAATTAGGCTAAGCTGCATTTGACCTCAAGACAAAAAAGCTAGTTAGCAACCCTTCTGCAAGTGACGTCACAGTTCCGAAAATTGCCGAAGCCGTGAGAAAGAAAAATTGAGTATGTTAAACCTTATTTTTCGGGTATAAAAAATGTATTAGCAACCAAAAAATTAATGAATATCGACAAATCAGCATTTTACAAAGTAAGGCAATTAGCGCTTTATAACAGTTACGTAAAAGAATGCGACTTGGCCTTTAAGTTCGATATCATCGTGCAAAACTTCTAATACAAGCAAACCCGCGGCTTCTATTTGGACCAGTAGCCTACAGAACCCCTGGCGTAGCCAGCGATTGGCATATACTTATTTCTGCACTGCATTATATTGCTGATTTAAAAGCCAGAGCGTCACCATGAGGAGACACAATAAATTAATAACTCAATACCAGGAGAACAACGTAGGCTTGTATTAGAAGTTTCACGCGTATAACATCGACTACAAATGCATGCAAGTGAAATGTACACTGTGAGTCAAAACACATGTCACAAAGCGTTTGTACATATCTTTGCTAAATAGAGATTATTTTGTATTTCGCTGTTATTGTCGCTGAATTTATGACATCAAGTTTGTCGCGAATTTTTCACGCGGTGTAGCAGCGAAAAAGTTTGAAAATCGAACAATATTCGGCAAAGATATAGCCAAACGTTTGGAGGCATGTTTTTCAGACTCCCTGACTAGATGCAGTATACAAAAGTGGTAGCTATAACTAAATGCGCATCTAGTGCAGATTTGTGCAGTACGCAGCATTTTTGTACTAACCAATATTACAATAAGCAAGCAGAAATAGTGGATCAATAATAATTATGCACACAAAATCTGCAAATTATGGGCGGCATCACGTTATTGCAAATTATGCACAAAATATTAGCCTAAACGAAAAGGTTTTCTCAATCGTTCACTAGTGCGAAATTCCACCGTTTCATGGATGCTGTACAGCAGATCCACAACGAGTTTTACAACAGAAGTCTAGACAAACAAATTGTAAGCCCGCAGCACATCTGCAACAGGAAGATGTTGTGGACTTTAATGCCGCTGACACACAGGCACAAAACAACCAGTTCGACTCTGGGCACGTTTTATGAACACTGACGAGCTATACCGGCATGAAATCGGCTGAAAATACCGAGCTGCAATTGTCACCGTCGCAGCAAACGAGCAGACGATTGGCTTACAAAAACGTAGCGTAAGAAAATTAGCGCTGCAGGTTTCAATTATCGCAGGCCTAATAACATTCTGGCGAGAGATAAGCCGAACTGTGTGTACCGGTAATAAAAGACGAAAAGTAACACGCGTCAATTTCTTGACAGCAAAAACTTAGAAGTCAAAAGCGTGTTACATCAAAAATGACACTCATTATACAATAGCAGTCGTACCGAAAAGTGTGCACTACTGTTTTCGGTCGCCCAGAACTCGCGGTAACTTATTCGACGATATAGCTTTCTATCACGGCTAGAAATATAAAATATGCAGCAAGAACTACAGCTCTTTTAAGCACAAAATTACAGTATTTGTTTTAACGTCTCAACTGCACTACATACTAATTGTGCTATCTGCTATATTTTTCTGAGGTCGTTCGATCGATTATGCAAATAAATAACTACATGAATATACGGGCGCATTTTCAAGTGTTCGCAATATTATAAAAAATACCGGAGCAACTGACAACGAAAGCGAAACAATACAACAGCCAGTGGCGGCCCTAATTTACTTGTAAGCCTACATTGTATACTTTTTGGCTTTTTTCGTGTAGTATTTTCATTTTATTCTCGCGTTTTTGTACACGTCACGCCACTGGATATCATCATGACTCGGGTTCAACAACGAACAACTATCACAGATGACGCGTGACTGGGGGCGGGAAAAATGAAAGTCGGAGAAACCCTCCCAATGACGTCACGATGACGTCATCGGGGTATGAGGGATGCTGTAGGGTGGTGTAGGCGAGAGGAGCGGTGTGAGGGAGAGGGAGGGGTCTTCAGTCGAACTCCAAAGAACGACCAGGCGATGGAAGGATGTTTCCACAAGACGTAGACGGCGACACCCAGCACGAACGCGTAGCAAAAATACCGCAACAACGGCGACGCTGAAAACAAAGCACACACCAGCTAATAAATAAAATAAACACAGCTGAATATAATAGCCTTAATATTATCTAGTTTGCTCTTACTAAGAAATTGTGTACGTATGACTATTTTTGCTGGCACTTTTAAGGCTAAAACGAAAAAAATATCTGTAAAATAGGGACTGTTGGAGTGTGGCTGCAAATCTACTAGATTTGTAGATAAATTATATTATTTTGTACGCAGTTATTGAAAAAGGTGGTTGTATGCTTTGTATGTAGGCTAAAGAAGTGCCGGTATGACATACTGGTCCATGCTGTTTCATTTCAGGCCTGTACAAACTGTATATAAAGGCGCGTAACTTGCTGGTGCCCAGAAGCGCTTCACAATCTCACAAGCGGCAGTTGATTGGCATGAGTTAATAATACCCCAGCGCACTATGCGGCCATCCATTGCCTGTGCCAGCGAACAGCTAGATCTGCAGAGCAGTTATCAGACATAGCACAGCCCTAATCAGCCAATCTAGGCTTTCAACCCGTCGCCTATAATAGCCACTACTTAATTTCCATCCCGCTGAGGGTAGTAGGCTGAGTTAACCTAAAGCTGACGTAATATACTAACTTGCAGACAGTCAAAGGATTCTCGTGTAATGTGTAAAGATGCATACATAGCAATGTAATTGAACTGAACTAAACTGCTACGGTTTAGTTTTTAACGAAATGACTAATGGGCAAGCAGAACGAGACTATTCGTCATTGGTTGACGCATATATGCGAGCGTAGTCAGTCATGTAGGCCTAGCTACCGACGCTCTTGAACAGTGCCTACTGTAATGCATTACTGTTAGTCAAAAACTAAGCCATGTCAGATCAGGTTAGTTCAGTTCAGTTACGCCGCTCTGTCTGCGGCTGATAATAATCCAATGCGTCACGTACCGGAGGCGGTTAGATGTTGGGCAACATGATGTGCAGAGACGTCATTGCAGCCTTTGTCCGAGCACAGATCCACCGAGTAGGAGATGCGCTCGAACCGGAACCGAAAACCGGAGCCCTCGCGGAACTTGTTGGTCGTAAATCGGACTACGACACTGGTTCCGTTCGAGAAAAAGTCCTCCGGTAAAGTCCGGCCGCAGAACGGTCCTATTACTTTATTACTGTTACTATTCACAGTCTCCTGCGAGTCCTCTGACTCGGTGTATTCGGGCGCGTCCGGCGCGGGGGTGTGGAATTCGACGGAGTCCTCGCACAGTCCGGGCCGGATCTCCGGCAGATCCATGTGCTCGAAGCTGAAGCGGATCGCTCGCGCGGAACTGCGGACTCGCAGATTGAGCGTGCATCGGGTGTCCGGTGCGTACTTTGCACCGCGCTGTGATATAACTACTCCCTTGTTGAACCCCGTCAGACTAGATGTTGTACAGCGCTCCGGCAGATACATTGTGTCTGTAATTACACACATTATTCATCTCATGAATATGAATACAGCTGAAACTACAGAAAATCAACCAGAAAACTCTATCATCCACTGCTGACACATTTTGCGGCTGTCCGTCTACCCGATCTTTATATTTTGAGCTGAAAATTGGCATACCGCGGTTACTCCTGTTCTGGGAAACGTTCGCACAAATTGCGATTTTTTCTGCAATTTGCTTATATTCGCTTTCGAGTTAAAAGCCCGTGCGGGGGAGACAGACAGACAGACAGACGGACGGACGCACGGCCAACCCACGGCCGTAACGCGGCATTTACAACGGCCGTACAACGGCTTTATACATTTTGATTTTCTAAATGAAAGCATGAAGAACGAACATTGACGTTGCGTATATACATAAAGATGAACGTCAGCGGTAAAAATTAATTCAATTTTTCAGAGTAAAATCTCATTTTCGACACGGTCGAAAAGACACACTGATGATCAGTGATCACTTACACAGTGCGGAGTGAACGTCAGTGTTGGGCTGTTTTGCAGTTTTCGTCGCCGACGAAACGAAACACGAGTACTGTAGATGTGTGAGCAATATCAGGGCTAACACTAATGACGTCAGCGCTGACATCACATATTTCCCGTATGTCTGTCCCCTGCCGGATACTAGCATCTGCACAGCCATCAATTTAATCAATCAGTTAAGCAAACAGTACGTTTATTTCTCATTAAAGACTCACATAACACAGAAAGGTAACAAGGATCGAAGTAATTCGATAAAATGAGAAATCGCTAATCAATGCGTGCTCCCCTTGGTTAACCGTAAACTTGTACCGGTAGTCAATTGCAAGTTTTTGCTGGGGGATCAACCCGTAAATCTTTCTTTTCCATGGATATTTTGGGATCCCCTTTAACACAGTGTGTCACTGGTGTACCCCCGCAAGTGTACTGCTTGTCAAATGCCATGTAGCCTAAATCCGTCTCGAAAGGTTTCAGCAAAATGCACGATTGTGACAGACGACAGACGGACGGACAAACCGACCACGCTACAAAGAAATGTGTAGCAATACGCGGGGTGTCTGGCTTTTTCGCCCCTTTGCCGGTTCGCCCCTGGCTTGTTCGCCTCCTGGTTGATTCGCCCCCGTTGAATACCGGTAATTCGACATGTAGGTTTATAGTCTACGTCTTTAGGCCTAGACAGTTTATGCATGATGATGAGAATAAACGATTGTGTGAGTTTTTAATGCTTTGATCAATTCTGAAATAAAATCATTAGGCCTATACATGTATTTTATTGTAGTTTTTGTACGCTTTCTCGCCTTAAAATGTTTGCAATGATGTCTGACGCTGTCTATAGATCTAGGCGTTCGTCAAGCGGTTATTAGGCCTAGACCTAAGTAGGCCCTTATACCGGTAAGAATCCATTTCAAAGGAAGCTTGACGTTGACACATAAGCCGAGTTTTAAGCGTTCTAGGTATAGGCTATATATAATAGTTGCGCCGCTGCAATGAAATCAGTATTAACTTTGTGAACAGTACTGTGATCACTTATTATTGAGTTTGTCAGGTATAACGTTAATTGAAGTAACTATTAATCAGTGACGTGACGCTACACTTACTTGTTGCCTTTCTGTAAATTGAAACAGAAGCCTCAATAATGATCATTGGTATATTCGACGGGTGGAGGGGGCGTATCAGGCAGGGGGCGAACAAGCCAGAGGGCGAACCGGCAAAGGGGCGAAAAAGCCATAATTTATACGCGGAATCGCTTGCGCTGCAAGAAGCGATACCACATAAAAGACTTAGTTCGTGAATTTGCAATAGCGCTGCTTGCACGAGTCATACTCGTAGTCAAAAGCTCTTTACAATCTCAGAAGTGGCAGCTGATTGGCATTAGCTAATGATACCGCAGTGCACTATGCGGCCATCCATGGCCTGCGTCGGCAAACAACTGGACCCGCGGTTTGCAGTAAGTACACATACAACCGCCCCAATAAATCAGAAAAATGAAGGAATAGAAAGTTAAAACCACACAGAGATAGTTTATCACACGAGTGTCTCAAATTCAGCGACTGACCGACACTGCGCAGTATAGCGAATTTTATTTACTTACTCCCTTGCATACTTTTTGCTATGATGCTGCTATTTATGCTAGCTTAATGAAACAATATTTCTTCATAGCCTAAGCGCTAAGACGGTTCCTTAAATCTATAGTTGGCAGCAGCAACATAATAATGCAAAATGCAATAGTGAAGAATAAAATCTGTACAATACCGGTAATTGTTAAATAATTTCTTATTTCACCAGTTTTATATTTTGTCATTCCTCGGTTTTAACTTCTTACTGTTTTAGCTAAAAATACGGAAAAATAAAGCGGCGAGAGCAAGAACATTAATAGTTGAATTAATGTGCAAATATGTCTATAAGAAGTGGGCAACAAAACCAGCATTTAAATCATCACCAAACGAAATTGTAATGCCTACGTAGTATTTGCAATCCATTTGGTATACTTTCATTAAAAACTCATTCTGAAATTCGAAAGTTATAAACTTTTCACTGAAGAAAATTAGTCCAGCAACAAAAATATATATCAAAATCGAGAAAAATAAGGTTGAAAAATTACCAAAAGTAGAGAACGGCAGCGGATAGACGCAGTTTGTCATTTGGTCGCTAGGCGGCCCGACCTCTAGTGACTATTACGTGTACTGCAGTCGACAGACGACCTACACTCTGACAGACATCAATGCTGTACTGAATGGAATAGTCTCATATCTCGCATCAGCTAATGTACCGCTATATAACATACGCCCTGTCTTCTTGAGCGCGACGATTCAGCGCGTCCGTCACAGTGTGATTTTAGGGCATTCTATTTCAACTCTGTATCTACATGTATCTTACCAAAGGCACAATGAACTTTTTACTAATTGGCGTAGGCTACGTAGCGCACGTTACGCTACAAAGTTCTTCACAAGCAAATAAATAGGCCCACTGAGCGGCACTGATATTGTATTGTACAATGTGTACATTTTAACCTGGTTCAATCTCCTTTTCCGAGAGTACGCAAATTCCCAGAATTGAGCAATGTCATGCACGAGAATCTAACGGAAGGCCCTATTGGCCCGCTGTTGGAAGAATAGAAGTTACTTACTAACTTACTTACTATTTTCGTTACCTCTAGTGCCAACGTCGCTAAGCAAGACACAAGTTTACACTGCGAGACCACAGACACGAGGCTAGTGCATTGCGCGGTGTGCCTGTTTATGCGCCAGCTTTCGTTTGTAGTTTTTGTAGGCCTACTCATAATCTTATTACCCATGAATGGATGGCCAGGCTGAGTTGACCTGGGTCATCGCTGATTGCTGTGCAAAATACTTCCTTGCTGAAACATCACAATTTATGTAAACCTATTAGTTTAACAGTCTGAGATTTTTTACGCGTATTCCCAGCTTGGAAAACCCTTTCTTGAAACTTTTTAATTCGCCATTGTTAAATTTCTGGCTGGCGACCCTTATTGCCAGGCAGCGTGTCGTGGCTGTGTCTCTGCGTCTGTCTGCCGTCTGCTGTCTGGCTGTCTAGCTTGCATTGCAGTTTGCGAGTAGATCGCCTACCAGTTTGTTGTGCAGTTATAATACCAAGATTTTGTGGTGAACGAATGATTTTCAAATGTTATCTTTGCGGCGTGCTAAAACAACACGACGAGATGCAATCCTGTGTCTGCTGCGATGCCAAGTTGAGTGGATTCACAAGTCTGTGACGGTCTCCATTCACATCAGCGAGCATAGAATGGGAAGTGGGCGGAGCTAAGGGGTGGGTAGGCGGGCCTTCAAGTCAAGCAATTTTTAGACGGGTATAAAAGCTGATAGCCACCGGCATCGCAAGATGACAAGAGTGTTTACTTCGCAGCGATGACGTCATTTAGGGCAAAGCGGTTATCGACCCAATGCGTTTTTTCTTCTTCTTTTATTTGTTTTGCAGTCGTACTCGGCCTATAAGCACATCATATACATCGCCGACTTATACGACTCGTGCTAAAAAAAGTTACGCATATTGCACACACTTTTTTCAGTTGCTATAGACATAACAGACGGTCATCGGACAGGTCTATCTCTCATTGTGTTCAACGGAATTAGTAGTGTTGCGTAAGCGTAACGGACGGACAGACAACGCCACGACAGCATCTGTCGCAAAATCCGCCTAATAATAAAAAACTAACTCGAGTCGTAATTATAGGTTCCGCTTATGCTGTGTTTTAAATTAGTTGAAGGAGTCTATGCGACGTATACGCGCAAAATATTTCTGGGTGGTAATAACGCAACATCGGTGGTGGCCCGGCGTAGCGCGGTAATGCGTTTCATTCGATCAACGAAGTTACTGTACGCCGGGCCTGGTTAGCAGTGCGATTGGTGACTGCCTGCTGGCAGGAAAACCATCTTGGTATGTAGGCCTAACCATGCAGCCGCATAAGTCAACTCAGCCTTCCATCCTTCCGGGGTAGGTAAATCGAGTACCGGCCTATTTAGCTGGGGTTAAGGCATAGACCTAGGGTTAAGGCGGGCGCATTCACCTGTGTCGGGTGGCAGGTAACACTGTGTGATCCCATATGGCAGGTGACGCTCCGTAGCTTTGTGAGAGATTCAATCTTCTAAAGAGCTATATTCCGACCTTTATATTTACCTTTACCTTTATCGTACGTTGACTCTTGCGACGGTTGGGCTTAAACCAATTTACCCGGTACGTCGCCTTTTACCCGTAAACTTGATAAAAAGCAGCGGCGTTAACTACTCCTTGCATGGGATTGGGAAGGAAGTTATTGCAACCCCAAATTATGAGATAAAGATTCCTAAAGCATTCCAACTCCCTAATTTGGGGAGATTTAAGAAATGAAAATTGACAGACAGCAATTTAAAATGCTGCATTTATTACAATAATTAGGCCCTTATTTCACGTACATAGGCCTAAATCTTGGTAAATGAAAGTGCTTAACACAAAATAACAAAATTGCAGAAAAGCTGTTACTGCATTAAATCGAATGCGAAGTCCGTGCAATGTTCAGCTATACAGTGTTTCAGTTTTCGGGCCCTTTACCAGGGTTCTGCTTCTTTATTCCGCCGGGGGCCCAGACTTATCTCAGATCCCAATTTTTAGCCAAATAGTTATTCCGATGTTTAGGGGCGTATGCAGGGTGATTTGGGTTCAACATTAAACGCCTGAGGACAGATTCTTGTGACAGCAAAACCTATAATCCAGCATACAGTGCGTGATAAGGCAAACAACTGATAATACGAAGTTACGTCTAACACAAGTGATGGATTGTTGCATTACCGCAGGTAGGTAGACCAGTAGGCCTATTTGGTGGTACCTTCGCCGCTATGGCACGCCTAGACGCACATAAAAGATAGATGAATCACATAGCGCCAATGGTCTCTCACTGTGACGACCGTGACCGACCGATCGCCCGCCTACTAAGTTTCTGTTCACGTGACGAACGGGTGTATGCCACCAAAGATCACAATCGTATATTATAGCATAGGCCTACATGATAGGTTCATTGTACATACGCCCTACTGTCACAGAGCCTCGCCGACGGGCTTAGGCAAAGGCCTATAATTGACTGTTTTAGACGAGCGGCATTTTGCACAGTGCTCAATTTGTACAAAAAAGAATTGAAATGATAGGCGGTACTGTCAATCGAGACACAGAGAATTGAGGCACCCGAAGATATCGAAGGGAAAGAGAAATGGGGAGAAAGCATCCATTTGCCAGCTGACTATAGGGGTTGGGGTCGTCGTGAGCTCTCCCAGAAAGCTCTAAGGACCGAAAACGAACTTTGTTCCATTTTGAGCTGAAGAAGTGCATCTGCAGGGTGCGTATAGCAGTACAATAGGCCTAATTTTGCGCATTTTTGACAAAAATCCACCGCAAACGTGGGAAGCTTTTTTGAGACACAGTGTAGCCTGATTCACGCAGTGTACAGCAGGCGGAGCCACGTGGTAAGCTCTAGACACGACGATGCGAGGAAACGGATTAGTTATTGTCGAGGTTTAGTGTTAATACGAATACGAATTAATGAATAATCACATAGAGAGACATAGAGAGACAGGCAGCCAGACAATAAACTAACACGCAAACGGACACACAAAGACACAGACAGACACGACCCCGCTGCGTGACTTCAAGACAAAAAGTGGCGAGACAGCTGCTGCTCGAAGCACAAAATAAATTAGGCCTACACTGGCGACGTCGACTCGGGGTCAGGTC
>Ga0209671_1008470_pt1 | contig 10760 bp, 8 predicted proteins | sample WorMetHERISLAND2_2_FD_187401 | JGI IMG/M metagenome (GOLD analysis project Ga0209671, IMG submission 187401) | Marine gutless worms symbiont microbial communities from Max Planck institute for Marine Microbiology, Germany - Olavius geniculatus... | ecosystem: Host-associated > Annelida >...
ATTTAGGAGCTCTGACGACAGCACGAGCAAGGGAGTTTTGGATGTGCTGAAGACGATTTAATTGAGACTTAGGAAGATTATAGTATAGAGAGTTACAGTAGTCAAGTTTGGAGTGAACAATGAAAGTTGCAATGAGGCTGGCTGTTTTAGAATCAAGAAAAAAACGGATGCAACGAAGCTGACGAATGTGAGAATAGCAAGATTTAGACAGTGCAGAGATTTGATCCGAGAAAGTGAGGTGTTCGTCAAGGTTACGAGCAGAGTGAGTAGTGTTGATAGAAGAATTATTTATTTTAGCAAGTTGTTGTTTAAGCCCAATGAGAAGAAATTCAGTCTTGGAGGAGTTGAGAGTCAGTAGGTTAGCAGTCATCCAGGAAGAGATACGTTGCAAGACATCCTGAAGGTGAGTTAGATTAGAATGGAAATCAAGTGGGCGGAAAAAGAGGAAGATCTGAGTGTTCTCTGCATAGAGGTGGTGATTTAAGGAATGAGATGAAATGAGAGTGCTGAAAGGGGTGGTATACAGGATGAATAGTAAAGGACCAAGAACAGAGCCTTGAAGTACACCATAGAGAGAACCATGTGGGGAAGACAGACTATCAGAGCAGCGGACACGGAAAGTGTGAGATGACAAGTATGATTTGAACCAGTTTAAGACAGTGCCATGAATGCCAAACCAGGATGACAGACGAGACAGTAGAATGTTGTGATCTATAGTGTCAAAGGCAGCAGACAGGTCAAGAAGACAGAGACATGATACTTGTTGTGAACCACTGGCATTGACGAGATGATCGTGAATGTACAGAAGAGCATTTTCAGTGGAATGATGTTTAGAGTAGGCAGACTGGTGTGATAAATGGGTGGTTAATCAAAATTTGACAACACGTTCGGTTATTTTAGAGATGAGAAACTGGTGGAGATAGGGCAGTAGTTTGACAGTTTTTCAGTGTTTAAGGTAGGTTTTTTAAGTAGAAGAGATACAACAGATTCTTTTAGAGTAGAATGGAAACTACCAAAGCTAAGGGAGAGGTTGATGATATTAGTGATAGTAGGAATAAGAAAAGAAGAACATTCTTTAAGGAGCCATGTAGGTATCGGATCTAAGTCAGATTGCTTGTTTGGACAACTGGACAGGATCTTGGATATTTCAGATTCAGTAGCCGGCTTGAAAGTTGAGAAGTCTGGAGGTGTGACCGTGGGAGAGGGTGAGTGTGGAGAAACAGGAGTCACAGACTCACAGTCGCTCCCTACACTTGCAATACCTTCCGTCGGCCTACTACATTTTCATACATGAAATAAGTCCACTATCGATACCAAAACAGCGACCATTCTGTGAGCCTAATCCCGAAATGGGATCCCGGGATTACAAATTTCTCAATCCCGGATCCCAGATGTTTTTTTTCTATTATTTGTGGTCTCCTATCAGTATAATTCACATTTTCTGTAATACAAACCACCTTCAATACAAGTTTTGTATTTTGCAACTATCGCTCACAGTATTGGTGAGCTGGGGTTTACCAACAGTGGCCTTCCTAGAAAGTTATCTATCATCACTCACAACACCCAGTACAACATCCAACATTTACTTACTTATTGTGCTACGTCTCGGTTGCCTACATGATCCTTTACCAGTACAAATGTCGAATTATAACCAAACAGCAAATAACAATGAACATATAAGTGTGTGGCACCAATGGTACAAAGCAACAAAATACAATAAGCTAAATGCATAGTCAAACCAGTGAGCAATACAAAAAACCTATAATAATAACAATAAAAGTAATAATGATAATTAATCAGCAGAACTGATTTCAGCAGCATTGTAAAAAAAGTGAAAGGCTGCACTATCAACTTAAAGTATACTGCTTCAAGAAAATAAACAACACTGCTACATGTGTCCAATGTTTATGCAACAAAATGGACCGTTGAACAGAAATCAGCACTAGTTGCTGAAATGTCAAGAAATTATGCATCTAAGATCATAATTTAGATAACAAAATATTCCAAAAAACGCTGCTAAGTTATGGACTTCAGCAATGACTGAATAATCACTACAATGAGAGTACACCTAAAATGGAAGAAAAACAGAAGGTGGTCAAAAAACTGTCACATACTATATTATAATAATCATGTTTATATAGCAAAAATATGCGGAGCTACAGAGGTGCATACGCATTCACAGAGATCAAGCAAGCAGACAGTTTTGCAAAAAGTTAACCTCAATCATTGCAGTGAACTCTGGTCATGTTGAATACTGCCATCAAGTGTTCAGCGAGACCTCCTTTCACTGCAATGATCAATGCTCAATCATCAAGGCGGTTCTAGCCTAAAAAATCTGGACGTGCTATGCCGGCACTCCAAATTCCCTTACTCAGGATGGCCTTTACTTATATCTGTATTATGTATCATCGATAAAACTTCCCACTGACCAGTGTGTTTTGCACACTAAACTGGGGGTGCTGAGCCAAATCTAGCGGGTGTTGCTCAGTCAGTGCAAAGTACGTACGTTCAACTTTTTGTGCGCCAACCTGCGGGATGGCATTATCATCATCAGCAGCAGCAGCAGCAGCACTACATATGCAGCAAGCATTATAAGCACCACGAATACTGGACACGTACACGAAAGCACCTATGACACAGTATGGTCCAAAAACCGTGTTTACTGTCTGTCACGGTTGTTTGTATTCCGTATTTATCTGTTGCTTTGTAAACGCGTCTCCGCATTTATCTTTTTTTATGTGCCCTCCTGTGTAAGTGCATTATCTGTATATTTCTTTCATGCCACCGTGTGTATTTTCCGCAGCAATCGATTGTTATGGTGGTTAAGTCGTTATGGCTGGTCTAGGCCAGGTGCGTAGATGCTGAGTCAATTAGAGGAAAGCGCGCGAACAACTACAGGTCAAGACCTGTTTTGAGAATAGAGCACGTCACACAGATCGTATTGAGCGTTCAGTGAGAACGTTTGGCTGTCATGTATAAAGCTGTGTATTGCCATGTGCTATGGCGTTTTTGTGAAGACAGTTAGCCATGGATCGTTATCTGGCGCTGGACAGTAAGCTGCATTGCCAGTAACCTTGGGACGAGCGTTGGACGTCTGAAAAGCTGCGGCTTTGGTCGGAGTCTGTTTTGTGATCACAATGCCGCTGTTAAGTGGCAAGCTGAGTTTCCTTGGTATTTTGTTGTGTAGAATTGTTTTCGTAAAGCCTCAGGCTTTCTATAGAGCTGGTGTAATAACAGCTTGTAATACTGTTATTCTGTCTTGCTAGACTGGGTTATTTGTGAATAAACTGGTTTCCTTTGTGTTAGTGTAAAATGCTATCATACCACAGCATATTGTGCTGTAGAGTATGATTTTGGGCCAAAAGGTAGCTACAGTCGGTATCTTTCTGGTTTAAGCTGGTTTTGTGCATTGTTGATTGAGTAACGTCTTTTCGATAGTTTGGTATATTATTGGTGTGATTTTGTCCAGGCGATGAAGCTGGGACCGAGGAGTTCATCTTCGGTGAAGCTGGGATAGAAGAGTTGGTAAGTCTATGATCGAAGGTGAAGCTGGGATGAAAAAGCCATCTTCGGTGAAGTTGCAAGGGGAGGGTGGTCTTGGGCCTCTTGGTCATCTTGAAAGTTAAAAACAAATAAGCCTTTTCTTAGCAACAGCATCCGACCCGATTTGGTCATGATCCGGCGCTGGTGCAGATTGTTCATTACTTGCTGTAGACCATCACAGTTTTCCTCTTAACTCAATACCATCAGCAAAACGCAAATTGTCAATAAGCCTTCCATGAATTGACACTGGATCTTTAACGCTGTTGACATCATTGTCCATAAGTTGTTCCAAGTAGGTTATGAAAATCAGAAGAGACAATGGGTCACCGTTTTGTGCCCAGCGACTGCATAAACCACTCGCCAATGTCTTTGCCCATCTGTACTGCAGCCTTGGAGTCTTCGTATAGTTGACGAAGTACTCTGATGAGTACTCCTTATGAGCTCAAGACTGCCCAGATCACATTCTGCTTTATGGTGTCGAAAGCTTCCTGAAAATCTACAAAACAATTGTAGACTATTTCCTTTTTCTAAGGCCTTTTCTGCTATCAATCTTTAGCCCCAAGTTTTGGCCTTTTGGGCCTAAGTCTGCCCTTCGACCAAACTCCATTTTGTGGCTATGTCTAGGTTTACTGAGAGATATTTCCTTAGAGTCCGTTGCAGCGCTGAAGTCCGACAAAAATTTCATGAGACAGTTTTTTACTAGAGTACATCGTATAAGTCGAGGCTTGCAACAGTTTACTGAGACAGTTTTTCACTGGAGTCCGTTGCAGCACTGCAGTCGAGCAGAAGTTTCGCGAGAGATTTCTTGACTCGTAGCATCGTAAGTCGTGCGGTGGGCTTGGCGTGCCAACATTCACACATCAGACGACATACTGACGACATCAGCTGTCAAGCAGATCATCACATCGAAACACTGTACATGTAGAAAAAGAAAAAGATTCTGCAAAGACAGCTAAGTCCACTGCGTAGGAGCTCATCACCTTTTGCATCCTATGAGTTGGCAAGCGTTAAACCCAATTAATCTAACATATAGCCCCAAGTCAGCCAAATGGCCAGCTCTATTAACAGCCAACGTCTTTAACCAACTGGGCCAGTATACCAGCAGTCCCTCCTACAGGGCCTACTGTTATGCAGAACTCGCCATTTCTTCCCTAGTCCCTAGTAATGACATTAATCACCAACAGTACTCATTTTGCTTACTCGTGGCATGACATTATGCATTAGCTTAAGACATTTATATCTGGCTACTGAGAACAGATTAAATGTATAAGCTAATACATTAGTTCGTGCTTATACTTTTCGATTTTTGCAGTTTTACATCAGCGCGCCAATTATACAACATTAAATGAACTGCTTGCAGTTTTTTTATATATAATTGGCAAAGATATTAACAATTACGCTACACCTCCCCCTACTTTTACCGGTTGTCATCCTACTTTACAAAGTAGTGTGTAGAAAAATGTATACCACAATTTAATTGTACACACTACCTGGGGAGGGGGGTTGTATAAGGTTCAGTCTACCACCCTGTCAAGTCAAACCTAATATGCAGTGTGGGTTGAATGAATTCAAATTTGTCAGGTCCTTGTTCCTGGACTACTCCCGAAAAACTCAGTTTGGCAAAGTTCATCCAACTTTTTTTCGCCTAACATGGGAGAAACTGCGGTAAAAAATGTACTTTTCCGATTTTGAATATCTTCATCCGTTCTGGAGATATTCACTGTCGAAGTTTGAAGTCGTGCAAGATTGCATGTTTTTCACCCCTAAAATTATTTTGGGTAGGGCCCTTCAAATGTTGGACCAGCATTATAAAACTCGGCCTAGGTATGATCACCGTCCAAAATTTTGCGCCAATCGGCCAACACATCTTGGAGATTAGATTTCACATTGGAATAAACATAAATCAATAAATAAAACATCTGCGGTTAAACATCAGTCTGCTCCAAAAACTACTGTTTCCGGGCAGACTAAAAAGTAAGATATGCTAGTACCGAATCAGCAGCCCAGCAAGCAGGAAGTGTCGGTCGTAACTGAGATGTGCAGACAACTTGCTTCATCTCATCAAAACTTGGATCACTGGAAACGCTGTCGAAATACGGCGGCTGGTATTCATTCACAATACCTGCAAACAGACAGAGACAGATATAGAATGATATGCAGAACTGTACACAGACAGACAGACAGGCAGACAGACAGACAGATATATGTCATCAAAACTTAGGTAATTAGGAATGCTGTCGAAATGTGGAGTCTGTAGTCACTGGCAATAAACAGGCAGGTAGGAGAGATAAAAGACATAATATAGACACAAATACACAGACTGACAGAGAGAGAGACAAACATACCGAGATACACAATGGCACAGACAGACACCAATTAACACTGCTGTTGCCAAAAAAGATAACGGTGTTCGGAAAGGGACTTTCTTGATGCTCAGCGTGGTCGCAGTCAAGATGGCCAATCATTCCAAACTGTCAACGTTCTGGCTTTGCGCCTTCTAACTACCTAACGTTGAAACTTAACACTGATGTCTCATCCTTTCCCCCAAAACTACCCCAAGATTTTTTAAATTGGTGTTAAAGCTTTCTTGCCCGACTCTGATCACACCAAGTGTACAGTGTAGAGACAGCCGCTGAAAGTTCTTCAGATGCCTCCGAACAGTCGACCGACGACCGAGTCAGAAACAAAGTCAGCAACATGTAGATGCCATTCACCACTGATACGCCCTGGCTACACCACTGCATCCTGGAATCGCCACTCGCTGCTGATACGCGCTGGGTTCGCCACTGTCCTTCGCCACTGTCCACTACACCCTGGATACGCCAGTCGCTCCCGTGAATGTGTCACAATGAACGCGTTGCAACAGCTGTCATCTCCTATCACTAGCCACGTGCGGCAAGCGAGATAATTATGACAAATGACCTAGGATGACAGCTGGTGTCACGACGGGCCGTTTCCCGGTAGTTAGACGTTTGTTAGAATGCGCTAGAACTAGAACGCATTAATGCAGTGATTTTCATCCGAGGTTCCGAACCCCGGGGTTCTGCTAGCATCTGCCAAGGGTCCTGCGGCTGGTCAGTAAAAAAAACAAAAAAACCTAGCATGCGAAATTACATTGGACAATGCCACAGAAGTAATAAGCAGCAAATACTTGGTTCAAAATTAGCGCTTTAAACTTTTGCACAAAGTGCTGACTATTTTTCGTGTTGTTAACATAGCAATGAACAATGAAAACTTAACAAATGGTTTGTTTATGCATTGAAAGAATTTCAATTTCTAAAACGTACTGCTTGAAAGATAAAAAGCCTTATGCAGCAGCGTAGCTAGCTGGGGGTCCAAACTCCCTGAGCTGCCCGAGGGCGTTCATGTAACACATAAAAAATTTGATGATAATTTTTTGGGTTGGTGCATAAAAGGGGGCTGAACGGCCATTGGTGACCGCCTCACAGGGTGTTTTTGGTTGAATACAATAACGTAATGCTGTCGACTGGTGAAATAAAATTGCTAAATAATATTATCTATTACGGTCAAATTTAACAATTTCTTTGCCCGCTGTTTTATCGTCAGCTTTTAAGAGGTTTTGCCCACAGACCCACCAGTTTTCTGCCTCTTTGACTCCGCTGGAAACATCAGTCTTGAGACACTCTAAAACTTCCACTTAATTCGCTTACGCAGCTAGACTCACGGATCATTGTGAGGGGTTCCGTGGGTGATTTCGACACTTACTTAGGGTTCCACTGCACCAAAAAGGTTGAAAAACACTGCATTAATGTTTCTAGCAAATGGGAATAAATCCTCAAATTTATAAAGAACCTAATATCTCGAGAATGGCTCAAAATTTGTCCACCAAATTTGGCACTCTTAACAAGCATTATAAGGCCTACCATTCGGTAAAAAAATCGCTCCAATCGGTTCAAAAATAAACAAAATATGAGGGGTCGAGTAATTTTGGGTTTTGGAGGCAGACCCCGAATCTGGGCAAAATTTTCGAATTCTAAACCCCCACAGTGGCAATTGAATTTATCCCCTGATAATATGATGCAGAAACTACGTTGATAAAGCCCATGGGTTCTGCGTAACAACCCACCTACAATGGCGACCCTAAGCAATGGAGAGCAACGACAAATTTTGAAAAAAATATTTTTAGCTGATTCCTAATGAGGGCAAAGGAAGTGAAATTTATTTCCCCGATGTTCCCCATTAGCCAAAAAAATTTGAAAGCCCAGCTCCCTTAGTGGGCGAGATATGGGGGTAAGACAATTTTTCTTCCCCCCACACAAAATCCCTTTGTCAGATTCCCCCAAAATTTCACCCGTGGCTATACATCGATGCCCCCTACAAATGCCCAAAATTTGGTGCACGTAACGGCCATAGATTTCCAGCTAAAGCAAAAATGTGGGTTGAGCAAATGCCAGAATACAATAGTAGTACACTCCTATTGGCGGAGTCAAATGATACTCCTTCCCAAGATTTTTCGCGAAAATTCCAATACTTCTGTTCAATTCCCAGACTTTTCCCCCATTTGCAGATTTTTCCAAAAAGGTGAAGGCCACAGGACTTCGATAGCATATCTAGGATTTCCTGGACAACTGCTACTGCTACTGCTCCTACTACTACCTTCGATGACATATCTTCTGGAGATCTCCCAGATGATAAGAGCAAATGAGTAAACATCTGCCTGTCTGTAGGAGTCAAACACTTCAACGTTGATTGTCTCGTCCAAGATCTCGGGTGCCATACAGCGACGTGTGCCCACCTTCAGGTTAGCAGCCGCTAGCTTCAGCTCATCAACACTAAAAACAAATCGTATCAATCCATCAATCGGTCAGTCAGTTAGTCTTGGTCGCAGTGGCATCATGGGTTGAAACAGTAGGCAAGGAATAAAGTTGCAATTTTCCAACAAACACTGAAAATTTCCAACAAAATTCTGACAGACAGTTGCTGCCTCCGTTGCAGCCTTCAATTCTTTTGCCGACAAACTGTCTACCCCTGGTGCCTTTCCCATCTTCATCTTGCCAAGAACTGCCTCCACTTCTTCAGCTAGGATCACAAGTGTTGGTAGCTCATCACAAGGAGCTGGATCCAGATCTTCTACAGATGTTTCATCTACTGGATTCTGGACATTGTACAGATCTTGAAAGTAGTCCCTCCATGTTGCCTTCACGCTGTTGACGTCTTTTAATAAATTTGCATCTATGATGATGCTACTGCAAAGCGCCAAACTGCCCATAATTTGTTGTATGCCTTGATTATTTTTCATTTTTGGACCAAACTTTTCTGACAAGAAGATTTTCTGACACTTTTCCAAACAGCTAAAAATTAATGGTGGGAAATTGGCTCCTCTTGCACATCCCCCACCATGATGCCATTGGTTTGTTATCTGGTTAATCGGTCGCTTTATCAATCTATCAATGAACCAATTTGTATCTTGGCGACTTAACCACTAGGGCATAAGAATTTTGATCAAGAAAACTGAAACTCGAATAAAAATAAATATCATAATTGAACATGATAGAAACAGTTTTGTCCAAAGTAAAATATCGCTGTTTCATTATACTCCATACCTTGACATATTGCTTGCGTTGGGAGGTAAGACTCCAGGCTGGGGAGGGCGCTGTAGTACTGCTAGACCAAGGTCTGCTATACAGCATCTGTGGTCGGACATAACCAGAATGTTTCTCGACTTGATATCACGATGTGCAATAGCCGGCTTTCCCTGACAAGCAAATGCTGACAAATACTAAACAGCGGTTCGTTATGACAATGATAAGGAAGTGACTGAATGCAATTATGAGTTTCACTCTTAAACAGTATACCTGGTAATTAAAATTTAAAAAAAACTTCATAAAAAAACAATTGACTAGAGCTGTCAAGGCATTCGATTTTTTAATGCATTAACGCACTGCATTAATTTTTTAATGCACACATCAACGTGTTAGTAGCGCATCATTAATACTGCTGATATTGTAAGTGGACATCGAAAGGGTGACCAGAATGAAGGCACAAAGTTGTGGCTGTGTTGCAAGACTGTGACCGTAGTTATAGAATGGCAACAAAACAATTTCTAATTACTTGAACAGTAAATGATTGTCAAACATTAATAGAATATTAAAATCCCTGCTTCACAGAATATAATAAATTTACGTAGGTGCGTTAATTAATTTAACACGTGTTAATTTATTAATACGTTAATGCATTAAGTTAACACATTAATTTGACAACTCTACAAATAATCAATCACTAACTTCGATTGATAGCTAACAGTGGTAACTGCCAAATAATGCATTTTATTCTTTAGCAGAAAAAGCCACTCAAAAACATTGTAACTATGTCTTTCCTACAAGAAGGCACTACCATACCTGAGTCTGGCTGAACCTGGTGTATGTCATTTGCAGGGCCCACAGTTATCCGCGGGCCATGGAATTTCAAGCCGAGCAGCGGAATTTGCCCTTTTCCACGGAATTTTGATACTGCCGTGGAATTTCACAGAATTTTACAGAAGTTAAAAAAAAGTTAAAAAGTTAAAAAATGACCAATGATTAGTACGATCATCGGCTCTATATCACGGAGAAAAATCAAACTAAATTGCCTAAAACTGCGTCCCTACTATTAATTACCATCGTATACAGCACAATCGTAAATTAACACAATGCAACTAATTGACAAATTGCACTTCTAAAAAAAGATCGATATTTTCCTTTGTATGTTGCTAGCATAACTGAGCGCCATGCCAGCATCGAAAAGCTGAAGTTTTTTTTAAACAGAATAAAGCTTAGTTTACACACAAATGGAAGGTACGTGCCTTTGGACAATTTAGCCGTGGTGAGCCATGGAATTTTGCAAACTGGCCCGCAGAGTTTGGCAGAATTGACTATGGAAAAATGTGGGCTCTAGTCATTTGGCAATCAGTTGTGATATGATCACAAGGTACCAGTAAAAGTACCATACTCCCACAAGAGGTGTCGGTGGGTGCTCATTTCCCTTACTATAGCCATTGAGCTCATACATGTTCAGACCACTGAGTCTGTGACGCATGGCCAGTGCAAAGCCAGACCTACAGGGTGCGGCAAAAAAGTAGCCCACTAAAGTTTTCCCCTGTTTTCTCAGCAACCATTTGGAATTTTAACTTGAATTTGTACAGCTTTATTCACTAAAACCTTTTACATTTAACTGCCAAGTAAAATGTGATTCTGTTGAAAAACGACAAAGTTATAGAC
>Ga0209671_1008472_pt1 | contig 10760 bp, 6 predicted proteins | sample WorMetHERISLAND2_2_FD_187401 | JGI IMG/M metagenome (GOLD analysis project Ga0209671, IMG submission 187401) | Marine gutless worms symbiont microbial communities from Max Planck institute for Marine Microbiology, Germany - Olavius geniculatus... | ecosystem: Host-associated > Annelida >...
AAATTAATGTGAGTTATAAAAAGGCAATAAACTTCACAATAGGCACAGTAGGCCTACAGTACAATAATAAATGGGCCGTGTCAAACCCGTCTGTCGTCGTCAGAATGCTTGATCCACTGATCGCCACCGATGTCGTCGCTCGCAAGTGGTGAGCCGTGTCTTTAGCATTTGACATCGTAAAACGGATGCAATGTGACGCTTTGCCATTGTCGTCTCCACTCGCTAATGACTAAGCTGAGCTCACAGTTACGTTTTGTCTATCACTTTTTCTACTTCTAGCTGTTCCGTGAGCGAGTGGTGGGCTGGCAGCAAATGCGGTACAAAACAGCAGGTGGGCAGGCATGTCAAACTGTCTATTCCTCCAGTGAAATAGGGCACTTCGTCGCTTAATGACATTATGACTGTCATACGGAGCTTGGTTTCTGGGATTCTCATACTGATGAGTTCTGATAACGTCGCACACAGGATGTGTGATCTCTGGCAAGCTGCGATGCCGCTGCAGCTTGTGTTATCTGAGAATAGGGCGTATGACAGTCTTACGGCAAAGGAACACATCTTAAAAGCGCTGTCATAGTCATGTTACATGCAATAATAGGCATATCTCATTTGGATAGGCTTATGTCTCATTTGCTGTAGCCTATGCATGTTGTGGGCGAGTTCATCTTGGGTTGAACTCAGATGTGACATTTTAAAATATTGATTAACCACCGCCCATGGCGTGCGCCAGCTAGCCGCCGACTGCCTTGCTGTTGGTTTCAAATAGTGCCATGTCACTTACCCATAGACACTAAACCGGGCTGCCACAAAATATTATAGGCCTATACGGCTTGCAGCTGGTTTTCAAAAGTGTTCGGCGACGCCGGCGTCATATCAGATGCAATCTCACATGGCAATTTTAATCGCATATTGTATTGGTATGAAAAAAGACCATCAAACATTGTTGAATTTGCAATTCTTGCTGCAAAATGGCAAAAAACACACCTTTTCATATAAAGTCGCCTGTAAAAAAATTCACGGTCGGGCCAAAGGGGGGCGGGCATCGCACCGTGGCCCCCCTTAAATATGCCACTGGACCAGACTGATATATGTTTTCATGGCTTTCCTCGATATGCTGGTAATGTAAACATTCCCGTCACCATGAGTCAGAACCTCTCATCAGCACCATGACTTCATTTATTCCATGGCTTAATTATACGCAATTGCAGATTCATATTAAACTGTACCATATCAATGGTGTGAATTATCAAGTACATAAGTACAACAAAATAATACAATGTAAGAACATAAGAAATATAACATTAAGTGACAGGTACACTGCATAGCGCCAGGAATAGAGATAAGAATCATAGAAAAAGCATTAGAAAAAGACAGATAACACTAAAAAACCAAAATCTCATGTTTTGTAAATTTATCAAATAAGAAGTATTAGACAGCTACCGCTAACACTTTAGTCAGCAAACTGAGCTTACTGGGTACCTTAAAATGCATCAACAGACTGAAAATGTGTGCTGATAGAAGAAATAGAAAAAACTTGCCGGCAAAACGTCGAGAAGTATTTTGTCTGACATGCTAGGAATGACGTGAGCGAGAAGACTAAGACATCCTATGATACACGCTTCACAACGAACACTCATGGCTTCAGCCTGACATGATGAAGCCACCTGATCACAGTCACATTTAGTTATTTATTTATTGTATTTGCAGGAAATGTACTAGGCACACCTAGAGTCGACCAATCACAATACCGCATGCGTGCAGCGATGATGCGAGTGTGTTAGGCACATCGCAGCATCGCTGCACGGTCGGCAGTCAGTCTGCGAATCAGTCAATATGTGACGCTTGAAGTGGCACTCGTGGCAGTGGCCGCTGCTGGACCACCGTCCGACGGAATGCCGTGTTGCGCGTTTGTATCATTGGGGTCAAGGACGTGTTGTCGTTACTATTGCTTTATGTCTTCGTTTAACACCGTCACTAAACAAAAGAATGAAGGAATTACTTGCGCTGCCTCTTGATAAGATCTCGTTACCAACTAGGTATCTTTTAAAAGCTTATTCCCAATAGATAGATTCCCGACCCAAATATTATGATCATCACTAGTCATCCAGCTAATTCCCACTACCCCATTATCCACCAATAAAGAACCCATACGATATTATAACGTAAATGTTTACTGAAATGCAATCAGCAGAGTTTGAAAGGATACGATGAAATCACATAATGCATCGCATTTAACATAATAAGTACCACGTAACAGTATATAACGTCTGCTATTACGCAGACAAGTTTACATAATAAAACACAACACTGATCAATAGAAATATACCAGGTCTTTGACATGATGTAAGTATTGCAACACAATGACGTGCTGTCCGTAGACAGCCACTATGTGAGACAGACACTCGAGCACCAGACTCGCCCGTTTATCTCCGACCACATAATGGTTCATCAGGCTTTCTGTATCGCCTGCAGCATCAGCCACAGTGTCATTACAGTAAAATGCAAATGATGCTGTTTTACTGATTTAACTCTATACGTTACACTGCAGAAAGATGATCAAGTTGGTACAGTTTATGAGCTGTATAAGCGAGGTCTTCAAGAACAAATGTTTGTGAATTGCTGGAACATAATTTTACACACCGGCTGAATGCATTTCTGCCATGCAACCACTTCTGAAAGAAAATGACAAATAAACAAAAAGACAAACTACTGAATAGCAGTTAATAAGTGGCAACAACTAAGGTCTCGATCATGCTATAATCTGTTTAGTAACACCATAAAGAGAGAAATTGTTCTTATACTTAGGGATAATAAAAAATCATGGAAACACGGAAATCACGGAAGCCATGATTTTTGTCAAATGCCGTGATTTTGCCAAAATGCCATGTTTTTTGCCAAAATGCCGTAATTTTACCCTTTTTAACGTTTTTACAACAATTTTTCGATTTTAATCAACATCAATGGTGTGATTTTAACACTAAAATATTTACTTTTGCTACTGCTACCAAAGTCTGTATGCTTTGTTACTTACTGGCTCAATATGTGACCGTGACATCATCGTAGAAATTTGTATTTTAATGCTCTGCAGCGACAAAATTTTACAAATGAAAACTTTGCACATTAAGTAATGATGGTCATCAATGCTAGATGTTGAGTTTTATAGAGTTCACAATGGTTTTTGGGCCCATAATTTGATGCCGTGATTTTACCATTTTCACAAAAGCTTGCCATGTTTTTTGCTATTTTTTGCCAGGATTTTCTACTGTCCCTACTTATACTGTAGTACCACTCAGCAAAAGCTTATCTTATCAGTTCAAAAAATTTATACCGACTAAAACAAAAGACGAATATATGAGAAATTATGAAAGACAGAGTGATCGCTGAAAGATGGGTGTTCTTGTCAGTTTCCCAATCAATTTCCCCAAAAGTTTTCTCAGGAAAATCTTTCAATAACCCAGCCTAACCTAGGATGCCACATAAAATAAACCGAATGGTAGTAAATGCAACGAGAATGTACGCACTATTGTAGTCAGTCACAGACGCCAGTTGTTCGTCACCCAAGTAGCACAACGTCAGCATACGCAGTAGATTGCGGGACAAGTACTTAGCGGTGAGTACGGGGCCGAGTCTTTCCGACAGCCAATTCAGCGTATCTGCCGCAAAGCTACTCACATTACACTCGCTGCCATGACTGCGACGTAGTGTTGAGATCTCATTGCTGCACGTCCGGACTGATCGATCACCAAGACTGCGAACCTTCGCTTCACCATTGCAAAGATCGACCACAACCACAGACTGCGGCTGCCCGAAGAAATCATCAAAAGCACTGCTGTCGTCACCGGTGCCAAGCCTTGCCGGCTCAGACTGTACAGTGTGTATTACAGAGACGTCGTTGCCGTCATCCAGCATGTAACCACTTTCCTGTGACGTGTCATCAGTTTGGACGTCCTCTGGCATACTGTTCAGTGATCCAGTCTCCTCATCGTCTGCTGGATACAGGCCAAAAGTATGTCCATTCTCCATCGTCGCAGTGCTGTCTTCAGTCGGCGTAAGCTCCAGATCAGACTCGTAAACTCCCCGAGGCATGGCAGATGGGCCATCGACGTCAACAGATGAGTCCTGACAAGCTATGTCCATGCTATCGAGGCTCGTTGCATCTCCGGATGGAAAGTCCTTGTATCCGGCCACTGCCTCCACCAGCAAGGTGGAAAAAGAGCCGAGAAAAGTCTCCAGACCGAGGCGGACGATCAGCTGAACGATGAAGCTGCGGTGGTAGATCTTGAGGTATTTCACCGACGTTTCTTCGGTGTCGAACAGTGAGGTCAACGCTGGCAGGAAGTACCGTGCAGTCTGGGAAGGTCCGAGGGCCTGTGCCAGCGGGTAGAACAGCGACCAGGCGGACTGGGCTGCACTTGTCTGAAGGTCACTGAACCGTGCCACGACGTACGGTATAACAAGCCCGAGACCATCGGCACCGAGCTTTGAAGACATTCTCGTCAGATACTGGGTCAGGAGCGTCACCCTTCGCGTCTCCATTCTATTCAGCTCATCCTGGGACTCCAACGAACGACGTCCAAGCTCAATGTAGTGATGCAGGTAATAGTACAAACTCTCAAAGTACGGCGGGAAGCACAGCAACTGCAGACCAGCATGTAACAGCATGTCAATATCAGGCGGAGGCAGGTCATCGAGACACTGCGATGGATAAGTGAACAATGCTCCTGTTTCGCTATCCATATCACCCGCAGTCCACGGCTTGGACAAGTTCAACAAATACGTCACAGCTTGTCTGACAGACCTAAAATAACATCATACACACTGTGTCCAGTAAAAAACTGATCCCCTAGACATTGTGCAATAAAAATGTGAAATCTGAATAAATCTGAATGAAGTTTTGTACACTTAATCCCAAATAAATTCCTGAAGCGACTGCCAAATTTCATTGAAAAATATTATTTCTTACCAAAGTTATTAAATGTTGAACATCGATAGCAAAATATCTTCATTATACTAACAGAGCGTTATGCAAGAAAGCCCCTAGCTGTTACTTTACATTTACGTAATGCCAACAAACAACAGCTAATTCTAACAAAGTTTTACACCAACAATGCGCCACTTATTGGCAGTCAAACTGCCAAACTTCAGTTAAATCTGCCTAAGCAAACAATAGCTACAGCAGCTTTTGTGAGGTCACCCCAAAACACTTGAGTTTCAGGTCTTTGGGGACAACGTTAGACACAAAAACTTGAAACTGAAGTGTTTTGAGGTGACCTCACAAAAGTCGCTGAAACTATTGCTTGCTTTGGTAGATTTTACTGAAATTTGGCAATTTGATTGCCAACAGATGATGCACTGCTGACGTAGAATTTTGTAAGAATCAGTTGTTGTTTGTTGGAGTTATGCAAGTTTGTACTAACAGAAAGGTTTACTTGTGGAACGCCATATTGGTAACGGACCTATTGTGTTATCAATTTATTCAACAATTAATAACTCAGCTAAAAAATAATATTTTAAAATGAAATATGGCAATCGCTTCAGGAATTTATCAGGGGATTAAGTGAAGAAATCTTTATTCAGATTCATTCAGACTCGACATTTTTGTTGCATGATGTCTAAGGGATTAGTTTTTTACCGGACACAGTGTACACATCAATGTGAAACGGTGATGCAACCTAAACAAAATCAAAACCTACAGCATATCAACATAAACACAAGAAACTAAACGACACAGCATTTAGCATAGATAGACAACTTGACCTATCTGCACTGGAAACTTACAGGTTCATCAGAATCAGTAGAATACAAAGACAGCTCAAGGACAATAATAACTCGTAAGTTTGAAGATAAATGACCTCGCCTTGGCATCAATCTCAAAAGTACCTTGTCTGGCATTGGCCTCGAAAATCACTGGCCTTGACTTTGGCCTTGAAAATGCTGGACTTGAACACATTTGCAAAGTACAGACACTGAAACTAGATAAGTCAACCTAACTACAATCACAAACTAAACAAACAGAATGTCATGAAGAATGTACCAATGGAGCTGGTTCTGCGACTGTGAAAGCAGGCTGCGGATGAGGCTGTAGCGGCCCACCAAGCTGGTCCCCGACTCACAGTCATTCCGTGACAATGACCAACACGACGTCGACAAGAACAACTCCACAATGAGACAGCCTACCATCTGCATGTCTCGAGCCCTCAGCCGGTCACTTACAGCCTCCCAGCCTGTGACAGAGTCTGCCAGTTCACACGATGAGCGCCGCTGCGGGGGTAACTGGTAGGTGGAGTTCAGTGCAAACTGGTAGATGGACTCAAGGCTCGTCAGTGCACTGAGACTGACATCCAGGTACAGCGATGGTGACGCAGTTCCAGTGTCGGCATCGGCGTCAGCGTCACAGAGATGACGCATCGGGTGAGGTTGTGCGAACAGCTGAACGACTCCATGGTTCAGCAGATTCTGATGGCCATCGACCAACTGCAGGCAGACGTTCTTCGACTCCACTGCTTCCTTGCCACTCAACTACACACGAACATGTCTGACTGCATCACACGCTGCTTGTTCAGATTCACTATCAAGCTATGAGTAAGTTGGCAACGGTGTTGTAAATGGGGTGAGAACAAGGGGGTGCACTGCTCCCCTCAAAATTCCCCCATTCCTATACTTTGGGCTGTCAGAAAATTGTCCAATAAATTCAATGTTGTCAGAAAATTTGGTGCCAAAAACCCTAAAGAGCAAAGCTGTGCAATTTGGTGAAAAATACCAACAAAATTAAATCACCCATAATTTCCTCTGTCAGAAATTTGCAACTGCTTACCCTGCCTACTTTTCAACGCAAGACGCTGCTGTAAGTTAGTACGAAGACATGCAGGTAATTTATAATGCATGCTAACTACAAAAAAAACCTTAAAAAGTGATTCGGTGTGCTAGTAAAAAATCAAAATGGTTGAGAAGGCATCTGAAAGTACAGAGAGAAGTGCACGAGAAAGACCAAGTATTAACCCCTTAACTGCCATCCCACAGAAATTCCCTACGCCGCAGCCAAAACCGCATTATTGGGGTTATCGGCATAATACTGGTAAATGTGTTGTAGGTGTAGCCATGTATTTATCTTGATGGAGCATACAGAAGAAAAGTTATATATGGTGAATATACTTTATCAATTTGTGTATGTTGGCCTGCCACCTTCCCCCCAGTACTCCTAATGGCTACGCCTATGATATGTGTAAGTAAAAACAGCAGCTATGCATATGAAATGTGTCAGTAGAATTTTTTTTTCAAAAAAAACATCAAAATGTACCTCACATTTCAGTCACAATATTTTTATCACCATGTCAAGCGTATATCAAAGTTTAGTTCCAGTATCTGTTTTAGGCCTACTGTGCCACTGTCCGAAGCATGCTACCACACATAGGCCCGGTTTACCGGTTTACTTGGAAACTCAGAAATGCAGAATGTTTTTACATGTGTAAGTTCAACCTTATTTTCCAAAACTAATCAAAATGTACACCACATTTTAGCCACATTTTAGCCCCAATATAATTTTCATCAACCAAATCAAACGTACGTCAATGTTCAGTCCCAGTATCTGGCCTTGCTATGCCAAAGTCCAACACATGGCATTGCGCATAGTCCCAGTTTACTCGGACACTGATTGATCGCAGATAGTTTTGACATCCCGCAGCCAACCTTGTCTGCTGCACACTCTACATTTGGACTGTGGTTTCATCCACGTTGCGGAAGATGCCAGTGCTGATGGGAAGTGTCTTTCCGTGAGTCTGATGACTTGACTCCATCGTTTAGCCATTGCTATTGTTTACAACAACTGCTAGGCAATATGCAAATTAGGTTGCCATGCACGTAACCACTAAACTTCCCAAAAGTAGTCCTAAACACGCCGCCCGTCTGCCAAGATAAACAAAGCGCCAAGCGTGAAATATTCCTGGCGCTGGGCACCAATACAACCAGTACGTATAAAGCCGGATATTTCCGGCGGTTGGTGTGAGCAATATTACTGCAGCGCCGCAAATATCCGGCATGTGGTGGTTAAGGGGTTAAAAACAAACACAATGATAACAGAATCCACAGAAAAATAGACATAACACAGAAAAGAATAAAATAAAAACCTGCAGACCCGACTGTTATACAAAGCACGGAAAATGTACAGAATTGCTACTGTAAGCTCACACTTCAATTCACTTTTGTCATTTTCACAAAATATCTCGCTCTAAAACAGATTCTGATTACATCAACAACGAACATTGGCTCAGGTAAGTATTTAGAGTGGTAGCAAAAAACATAAAAACTGCAGGAAACAAAACCACAGGTCAAAAGACTTACCTTATAACCAAATGTTAGATCAATCCAGTGATGAAGTTGTTCCGAGACGACTCGACTTTCAAGTACCTGACGATGAACGTCGATAAACTCAGCTGCACTTGTACACCACGACGGCAACTCCAAGTCCGACAGGTCATCATGGATTGACTTGAATATCTCCGGATCCGTATAGAACTCCGGAATACACTCGTCGGGAGTCCAGTTGTACAACCGTTCCAAGCTGGACGGATAATGCTCAGCTACAAATCGGTGTCTAACAAGTCTACATAACACCGACTTGTCGGTCCTCCGTGCCTTGTACACATAATAAGTTATGTCTGAGAGAAAGTCTGACACGTGGAACGGCGTCTGTGCAGGATCACTAGCCAACGAATCCGCTGGTGTCATGTCATACGTCAGTTCCAGCTGCTCATCACCTTTATTCAGACGATACTTCGTCTTCGTCAGATCACGAAAGCCACCATTCGGAGACGAAAAATCCATGACCCATGGCAAGATCGGATAGTGATTGGGATCGCTGATATTTCGTCCAGCGATGTCGTTCAGGAACATGAGATAGTCAAAGTTTGAGATTTCTCCATAGACCCACTTATGAACCACAGTCGCTAAATGAACTTGACTGGAGCCGATTAACGGTTGGCTGGGTTGATCTACACTGGAAGATGGGGCATCTCCAGAATGGAAAATACTGCTGACGGACATCGGCTGCTGGTATAACTGTCCAGCAGTCTCAGTCGAAGACTTTACCAGGCAACAGAGAGTTGATGTTGGCGGCGGAGGAACACGGATCCACAAGTGATCATCAACAGCGATGTCTTGAAGCCGAAGGTCACCAACAGATAAGCCGAGAGCATGAAGATGTCGAACTACATGCAGAATCTGGTAGAGTACGAACAGCTTGCTAGTGTGTGTCAGGCGACTAGGACTGAATGTCAACAAGTCGGCAAGGGTGTACTGCACGAATGGCAAGACGACGTAAAAGGCATGCGAAGATTCAATAATGGCTTCGGCCTGCATGAGACCCATACTGCAGCGATGTTCATCTTCCGGTGTTTCACTGGAGGATTTCTGCATATCACCCAACTCACTGGACATCTGCAGAGGCCAACTGCCATACAGTTTATACAGCTCATGACGAATGAAACAACTGAAGTCCTGCAACAAGCAGACAAAACAAGAAAACTTTAAGACAAGAACCTAAATCTTAAAGTTTCCACAGTGTGGGCCATAAAAAATGTGCCACTTTACTTTTGTCCATATCTTCGCCAATTACTGAACAATTTTCAAAATTCTTTCACCGGCACATACTGTGGACAATTAGCAATAAAGCAGTTCTTAAATATCACACCACACTGCATGTCGCTACACTACCACGTGAAACATAAATTTTCAAAAATCAGTAAAATCACTATAATACATATGAAATCATCTTCTGAAACAATTTTTACTAATTTTCATACAAAAATTAAACTATGTTTAGTGTTACATACACTTCTTATGTTTGTAAACAAAAACAGATGATATTGTAATAAAAAATAGTTTTTAATTCACTGATGATATACCAGTGATGTAATGTGCCATTGGGCAGTGGAGACAAGGCTCTGATATGAAACTTGTACCGGTTCAAAAAATACAGTTTTTGGAGAATACTGGCAAAATTTTTGAAGATAAACTGCAACGGGGAAAGAGTGGATATGTTATTAACAAAGATTTGGAAAACATGCAGCACCAACCAAAGGCATGAAACCAGCAGACTGAAGCATACATGTACTGGATAGAACATGATCACTGTGGATGAAATGGTAGCCTTGCTAAACCACAAAGGTCAGAAACAAACATATCGTTCAATATGCCAGATATTTAAAGAAACAGATCTAACAAAGTCTAGCATCGTACAGATCATTCGCTGCATCTTTGGTCGGAAGTGTATTTTGTTTACTAACACATTTGCTCTTTATGATTGCTAGTTTTTCTTGCATTCATATTTTACTAGGTAATGTGGTGACACAATTAATGTTTGGTGGGATATTCAATAATAACATTATCGCTAATTGTCCATATAATGTACCAGTAAAAAATTTTGAAAATTGGTTAATATTTAGCAAAGATATTGACAAAAATAAAGTGGCATGTTTTTATGGCCCACGGTGTACAACCATTTCTCCTGCACAATGCAAAGGAAGAGCAAGGCTGTGCAATTTACGAAATCTATCAGGCTAAGTTAATATCTTAAAGTTTTCACTGAAAACGTGTTTAGTGTGTAAAATCACTATGAAATTTTTTAGCCCACAGTATGCATAATTCACAATAGTGTCATGCTGGCTGTTTATTGTTAATTACGTCTGAGTGTAACTTTAAAACTCTGGATTATGACTGAAGTCCACAAATCTGGGTGCAAATTCAGACAAACAACATTTGGCCATAAG
>Ga0209671_1008473_pt1 | contig 10759 bp, 5 predicted proteins | sample WorMetHERISLAND2_2_FD_187401 | JGI IMG/M metagenome (GOLD analysis project Ga0209671, IMG submission 187401) | Marine gutless worms symbiont microbial communities from Max Planck institute for Marine Microbiology, Germany - Olavius geniculatus... | ecosystem: Host-associated > Annelida >...
GCCCATGCGTCGGCAGCAGTGAGTCCGGTGTCCCGCACAATCTGACTCATCCATGTAGTCCGTGGTCTGCCAGCGGGGCGATTCCAGTCGTGCTGTGGTATGTCTCCCGACTTGGAATCCACTGCAAGCTTCAGGGTCTTATGTGCTGGTGTGTTGGCGGGCAAACAGCGAATATGGCCGAAAAAGGAGTGACGGCGAGCGGCTATGGTACTGAGTATGCTTGGCAGATTCGTATTGTCAGCTAGTAGGCACAATCCTGCAAATTGTAGTCTTAAGTTTCAGGCGTGGGGTTAGGGTTATGGTTCCATTTAGTTACTTGTACAAAATCGAACATGTTTAATCCGGTGCTGGCGCATGCCAGTAAGTAAGTAAGTAAGTAAGTAAAGTGTAAATTTATATAGCGCATACTCAAAAAGATCTCTAATGCGCTTAATACACTTTGTCGTTAATATTTCGCAAAAATGTATGTCTTCAGCTGACGTTTGAAAGTATCGAAACTCAGTTCTGGGTCACGAAGACTGTCTGGCAGCAAATTCCAAGTCGACGGGCCCGCCACAGAAAAGCGCCGACGACCAAACTGTTCAATCATTGAAACTGTTGAAGTTGAAGTTGAAACTGTTTAGCATCTAGTACCGGAAAATATGATACACTGACCACACTGATAATATGATACACTGACTGGTGGCACCAGTTGACTGGTACGGAAGAGAAACTGGTTGCAGAAAACTGCAGTGTGTCATCGCTGTTAGTATTTTTACATTGTTTACATCAGATATGTGGTTGATGCTGCTGTACGTTGCTGTGATGTCCCGTGCTGTAGGAGTATAGTGGTGGATGGAAAGCGAGTAAAAGCTCAGATCTGGGACACCGCGGGACAGGAACGTTACAGAGCCATCACCAGCGCGTACGTGTTGTCATTACAACAATGTCAGCACTACCTTACTGCACTGTGATCTATTGGATGCCTCTTTGCCATATTTCCTCCATTAATTTGGACACTCTAATAATTCAAACACCTAAATTTTAAGAAAAAAATAATCGTTTATGTTACTCTTATTAATTTGAACATTTGGCTCTAGTAATTCAATCACGTCAAGTCCAGGTGCAATAAACCGGAAGGTTTGTTTACCGCGAACAACGGCTGCGTGTTGTTCGTGCTTCTCTGCGCAAGCATAGACCAAATAATGCTGGCATGGCGCTGTCTGTCACACTGTATAGTGGAGACCAGGGAGCATACCCAGCAAGCAGAGATGTCTGCATTCGGCTGCCCCACCTGGCGTGCTTTCATGTTATCCGCTGCAGCAGAGATGTGCGGATCCCAGAATTTTGAGTTTGCGTCAGTCTGCCGATTTTGACCTAGGATCCGCATACGCAACAGGAGAAAAATATTGGATCCGCTGTCAGTCCACATCTGCAGTAAAGGGCGTGGCAATGCATTTTCCTGAACAAGGTCTCTGAAGTGGTCAGGTCCCACCGTCTTAGATTCTTCGGCCACCTAGCTCGTAGAGTCCCAGCAGAAGATCACCACCACATCGTAGCTGTCGCGCTCCATCCACCCGCTGACTGGAGGAGACCAACTTGGCTCAGAACGGTTGACGAAGACATCCAGTCCCAGGACTTTGGAGTTCACACTGCCTGGAGGAAGGCTCTAAGGATAGGGACATCTGGCGACAAGTCATCAGTATGGCAACGCTCTGACAGGAGTTCGCCCAGAAGAAGAAGAAGTCTGCACATCTCTGGTGTTGATCTGGCAACCACCCCATTCACAAATTTCTAGCGCTCACACTAGCCGCCGCCACAGCCGCCCTCGCGCTTGAAGTGACGATCAAAGGCTGCTGTAGGCCTGCTGCTTGCAGTTCTACTGGCAACACACTACTAGAGAACATTGTGCGTGTTCGCAATATTCTAGTCAAATAATTTGAGCAGGCTTTTCAGTAATTAGTTTTTTTTACTTGTAATAATTTGAACACTTAAAAATTTACTCATTTTTAGCTGTGTGAATTAATGGAGGAAATTATTAAATAGGATGTGTCATTACAACAGTGTCAGCATTGTCTTGCTGCACTGTGATGTATTGCATGCCTTTTTATGCGCGAAAGCAGCTACTGTTTTCAGTGCGTCTTAGCCATCGCAATTCTGTCCGTCCGTCCGTCTGTCTGTTCGTCCGTCCGTCACACGGGTGGATCAGTCAAAAGCGGTGCAAGCTAGGATCACCAAATTTTCACCTTCGGCTGCACGCTACTATCGTGATGCAATCCAGATAGAGGATTTGGTATTTGTGTAATAACTTAGCGTGAACACCCCTATTTTCAGCCAAACTACTGAACCGGAACTGCTATAGGCTTTCGTGCGTCTCGTGAGCGGCAGCTCAAATTTCTTGTTATGTCATGTTGCTTGCATTTCTTTATCCAGCTGTTTTGATAGTTGTCATAATACGAGGGACATTCAAAATGTTCGTAGATCGACATAGTAAAGCAAAAGAGATATGCATCATATTTTGCTACTTTTTAGCATACTTTTCTGCAACTAAAATGCACTTGGTCCAGTGTTTCCCGAATGCTCAGATTTTGGTTTGGAATAACTGTTGACGTTGGTCTTCCAGCCAGCAATTTGCCCTGCAGACAAGTGCATCCCTGTGGTCAGCAAATGTGTGTCCTTTCATGATGTATAATTATCCCAATAACAAGATGTGCAATATTGCATGGCACTAACCAGTAACACAATGTCATTGACATTTATACTGTCCATCTATATCTAACTACAAACTTGTTGAATACCTTCGTAATTTGCACGGAAAACATTTTTGTAGGCAGTTAAAAGTGGACAGTTAGATAAACTATTAGCTAAAATGATGAAATTATGGACAAAATGTGTGTTTTGTGTGTTGTTTTGATTAAGCAATAATACTAAAGTAGTTAAAAGTGCAATATTTTGTTCATTTTCTTTCCCCAGGTAGTGCAGAAACCGACAGTGGGAGAGGTGGGAAACTGAACAGTCATTTGATGGCCAGTTGTATCAGGAATATTCTTACCAAAACTTATTGCAATTGGATCGCTCTTCTTCAGGTTATGACGAAAAAAATTTTGGTGTGTTTTTTATGCCTCACAGTGTAGTTGTCATTTTTTTTACATTTTCCAGTCAGTTGTAGTTGCAGCTACATATATTCTGAGCACCAGTGTCATGCCATCAAATGCAGTTGCTGGGTTGTTTGGAATTTTACAGTCAATGGAAATAACAGTAGCGAGGCCAGCATTTTAAAGGCCAGAGCCAAGTGGCCTTTGAGGCCAAGGCCACTAGGTAAGTAAGTAAGTGAAGTAAGTATGGCAATTTCTGTTGTACATCAAAAGCTAGCTTAATCTTGTTTTTTTGTCGTTTTTTGTTGTGATCACGTCGATGGTAACATCATTGTCATGATGTGAATACACGGTTAAGACATCTGGGCAGACACCCCAAAAACTTAGTGGTTTTTTGGGATAAACCCACCTAAAAACCCGTTGTTGATATGTAAACATGGTGTTTAATTTCTGATTAAATTTTAGATTTATCTTTTTAAATTTTCATTTCGGAACGTGGCGTTTAGGTATTACCGTGGCGCAGTCGGTGCGTTACTAGTCTACGACATCGCTAAGCATCTGACCTACGAGAACGTGGACCGTTGGTTACGTGAGCTTCGTGATCATGCCGATGATAACATCGTCATCATGCTCGTGGGCAACAAAAGCGATCTTCGACACCTGCGTGCTGTGCCCATGGATGAAGCCAAGGCTTTTGCTGGTACGGAGCAAGCTGAAATATCGTACGTTAGCTTTGTCACAGTCACAAGATAACACGTACACCTGTTTTCCAAAAAATTGGGTTCCTGACCCCCGAAATTTTGCGTTATGTGATCGTAACTTTATGGCAGTGGACGAAGCCAACGCCTTTGCTGATATGGAGCTGGAATATCATTCGGTGTACTTTCAAAGTGGCTTTGTGGCATAACGGCAACTACATAACGGCATAACTACAGTCAAGAGGCAAGTGGAAACTACATGGATGGAGCACAGTGGCGTATTTAGGGGGGGGGGGCACGGTGCGATGGCCCACCCCCTTTTGGCCCGACCATGAAAATTTTTTAAGGTGACTTTATGTGAAAAGGTGCGTTTTTTGCCGTTTTCCAGCAAATTTCAGGAAAAAATGGGCGAATTTGCGGCTTCCATTGAACGTTCAAAAGCAAAAAGTGTTTCAGCTTCAGGGGGGCTTCGCCCCCTGACCCCTCGACCAGGGGCTCTGCCCCTGGACCCCAATGGGGGCTTCGCCATCAGACACCCGTTATAGGCTCACGCTCCACACACTCGCCATGCCCCCCTCTTTGCCAAATTCTAAATACGCCACTGATGGAGCACCAAGACCAACTCCGATTTTCATCTGTTTAGATTAGATAAATCAAGCACTGCTTTGTCTGTCTGTCTGTCTCTCTCTCTCTGCTCAACATACGTTCGGTGACATGGGAACTTGAATGGTTATTTGATGGCCCGTTATTATTATTATTATTGTTATTAATAGAACATTTATATAGCGCATTATCATAGCAGACAAAGCCTAAAAGTAATCTCTAATGCGCTTGGTGCGCTCTGTCCGTGGATAAAACAGAAAATGACAACGTTGTGTCTAGAATATTTATACTGGAATGTTAAAATATGATAATCAATCTACACGTTACGTTCAATAATGTCACGGCCTCTTTTTTTTATTGGGACGCAGTGTAGTTTGATTGTTGTAACGTGTGAGTCTGTGTGTCTTATGTGTTGCAGAAAAGAACAACCTGTCTTTTATTGAGACGTCCGCTCTTGACTCGTCGAATGTCGAAAATGCGTTTCAGCACATCCTGACAGGTACGATGAATGTGCTATATGATATACGATATAATTATGTGTTATGTGGATTCGAAATTAAATTTTCTGCTCTGTGGATGGAAGCGTCATGCTTCTAGATTAATAAATGATTAATCATTAGAAAATTAATTGAAAAATCAAGCAGTAGCAGTAGTAGCAGTAGTTGTAAGCCTTGTGAGCCATCTTAGTTACTTACTATCAGCAGCCAGGCGGACTCGTGTTGGGCTTAGCCCCAAATGTCGACTTTTTTAAATTTCAGTGCAAGAACATTAGCTATTGACATAGCGAAACCCATGATGCTAGTAATTGGAGGCCACTCACTTATGTCACATTGGTCTGATATGTTCTTAGCGGCATCACACTGCAGGGTTCAGTGCTTGGCCCTGGTTTCTGTGCAGTTTAAGGCGACACCGTTATTTTCGACAACTGTCGGCACAACATCGTTGTCAACAATATCACCGGACCTGCAATTTAGTCTCAATGCCTACAACTTTGAGTTGTACATAAATACAACATAATGGAAAGTTTGTCACAAAAATTAAACTTACTGAGTCTGGAATTGCAATGGTCACAAGATGTCAGTTTTTTTGCTTATCTGATATTTGTTTGGTATTGTTGGACTATTCCAGTAGTATGATGCTACTAATGACGTTCAAAGTGTTCAAACTCCTATTAAAGTCACCCCGGTTGATGGTAATGTGTCGTTGTGGTAGGGCCTTTTAGATGTAATTGGTTTTGACGTCGAGTTTTTGGCCTTGGCCTTAAACTTGGTCTCAGGTCCTCGGTTCCCATGTCCTTGGCCTTGTTCTTGCTGTTTTTAAGGCTTTGTCATCGTCCTCGCATATCCTTGGCCTTGCCCCTGTCCTCCAGCACAAAGTCCTTGATAACATCACTGCGCTGAACCAGTTTTGTTGCTCAGTTATGGGCTACCGGAGACCTTGTGCATATCACACAGCAACTGCGGTAAAATAATTTAAACTCAAGTTTCATCGACTTGAACTGCATGATTGACGAATATCACAATGGCATAGTCTAGTTTCTGCCCTAGATAGGCAGCGGTGGGCAGCGATAGTAACAATGGCGTCAGACACCAACGGATGTTGAGCCCACGGTTGTCGATGATGATGATAGTCTAGTTTCAGCGTGTCAGTTGTCAATTACCAAATTTAGCGACTGACTGAACTTCATTCTTGTGCAAAAAGTAACTCCAACACTTTGTGCCAGTTGCCAGTCTCCATACTTTTCGGTGTTTAGATAATGTGTATAGCCTTCTGTCATTAAATCAAAAGAAAACAACGTCTATAACCAACAGTTTTGAACACCTGTGTCATGGTTAACAGTTTGCTTTAATCAGTTCTTCAACAGGCGTCTCTTAGGACACTTCATACTAAGATCGCCATGAAAACAAGAAATTTGAGCTAATGCTCATGAGACGCGTGAAAGCCTATAGCAGTTCCGGTTCAGTAGTTCAGCTTAAACGCTAAGTTAATATACAAATACCAAATTCTCTATCTGGATCGCATAACGATAGTTCTGTGACACCACCTTGTGAATGATATAGACTTGTGTCGCAGCCTGAAATCGCCAAAAATCAATAAAACCCCTATTTTGGCGTTCAGGGTCATTCAAGGTCATTGAATTTGGCGCCAATCGAGAGCCAGTGTACGACTTCCTATTAGTGATTAATAGTAACCTAGACCCTATCTCACACCGTTACTGAGATATAGCAACTTAACGGCCAAAAATTGCAAAATTTACCTACCCCCTCTCATTAAGCGCCCTTGTTCAGGGTGACCCCCTTCGAATTTATGGAAAAAGCTTTACGGTTCCTGAAACTAGAGTCTTCCAGGCAGCCAACGGTGAAGATTTGGTGATTCTAGCTTGCACCGCTTTTGACTGATCCACCCGTGTGACGAACAGACAGACGGACAGATGGACAGACAGGATTGCGATGGCTAAGACGCGTGCTCATCTACCATGATCACATTTTCTTCAGTTTGTGTGCGCTTAGTTTGTCGTTGCTGTGCTTTGATTGGTGCGATTTTCGCACATAGGCCTATATTTTTCACAGTGTAGTGTAGTGACATTTTGGGTGAAGTGGGATCTCTAACGACGGTTTCATCGCAAATTTTCAAGAATCTGCCAGTGAAAGAACTTTGAAAATTTGTTGAAAATTGACAAAGTTATCAATTGAATTTGGTGTACCAGTAGTACCATCTACTGAACTGTTTACATCCACCTACCACATTCATGCCAAGTCAGCATGAACAGTGCTTAACACTGTGACATTTTGGTGCTATATCAAATCATTATTAGGAGGCCCCATTATGTGTTGATCCTGTCCGTCTGTCTGTCCCGTGCCTCCACCTAGAGGGAAAACGAAAAGGCCTACGAATACCAAACTTGGTAGGAAGGAACCCTCGCCGCCTTGCCCCGTGTGACCTCGTTACCACGGCAACGGCCGTTCCCTCCATCTGTCCGTACTCAACTGCAAGGACGGCCCCATAGCGAGCGGTTCCTCAACGGCCGCACGCTCTTGTTAGATTGACTACCAGTGGTAGTTTGTAGCAGTAGTACTTGTAGTAGTAGTATCCTGTGTTGTTCTTGTCTCTGGCTAGCTATCTACAAGATTGTATCACGTAAGCTGGTATCTGACCGCGGGGGCGCGGACGGAGATGGTTCCACGCTGCCGTCTTACAACAGTCAGAAAGTCACTCTTCCGTCGTCGTCATCTTCAGTTGTCACAGATAAAGGCGTCAAGACGACGTGCTGCTAGTACAACTTCTAACATCAGTAACATCATCATCGCTGATACCGACTGCAATCCGTGGATCCCGTATTTTTGTAATCCTAAAATTTCAGGATTCAGTATTGGCTAAAGTGGATCACAGCCGTTTAAAACCAGGATTTAGTAGAGAAATTGCTAAACTAGTAATTTTTCAATGACGGATTTTTGTTGGTCGATTGTATAGATGGACAATATTGGCCAACTATGTCGATCGTCCGACATCCCGTTCACACAGTGACGTCATTGCTAGTCATTCATTTGTACCCAGCTATGGTCGCTTTACGTTATGAAGGTAGGTTATGAAGAGCTATATTTCCATTTGTAATGGATGTCGGTTGTGCGTGTGGCACATTACTGACTGTGTGACTGTGTGCTTACCTATATGTAGCAATTGCAATCCCAGATCACGGCCATTTTCACCAATCCCAAATCCTATGATTAACGACATTCCAGTCCCAGGATTTCGGGATTACAAAAAATGCATTGAAATGGTACCTTAGCGAGTGTCATTCTAATTGTCTAATGAAGTATTTTGTTCTGCTAGAGTGCTTGCACGAAATAAGTCTAGTAGAGCTACCAAATAACAACTAGTCTGTAAGCCTCATCTCAAAAATTGGATTCCTGGATTACATATTTCTTAATCTCGAATCCCAAATTGAGAAGTTATCCCGGGATTGCAATCACTAGTTATGTGGAGGCTTGCTGTTATATAGTGCTTGTGATACATAGCATATGTACAGCTATTTTGTTACAAGCTAGTAGTCGTTGGTCAACTTTACTTTTTGACTTAAGGCGCGTTCAGAGTGATATAACTGAACTGAACTGACACAGTTTAGTTTTGACAAACTGAACAATGGGCAAACAGTAATGCATTACAGTAGGCACCATTTAACGGTGTCACTGGTTACACACACATGTGTCAATCAATGGTGGTGGCGCAGCATAGTGGTTAGAACATCGGTCGTGGCCGGCGGACTTTGCTTATCCTGCGCTAGACTGATGGATGGCTGCTTGACCACTTTGTGGGTATAGCGTCCGCTATCAGTCAACCAACAAGGCTAACTCAGCCTGCCATCCCTCCGGGGTCAGTTAAATGAGTAGTAACCCATTATATGGGTTACGGAAGGTGGGGACCTTTGTACAGCTGACTGGGCTGCCTGGCCGGCCGGTGCGCCTGCTTGCCCATTGGTCATTTCAGCAAAAACTCGGTACAAACTTTTAGACTTTTGCTGAGTGAAACCTAAAGCTGAATGCTGAAGTCTGTACTTGGACCAAAGTTAAACTGAACTTTAGCTTACGTATGTACTTAGACTGTACTTTTGGACTCAGACTTTTCCTGAGTGGAAACTTTTTGTGCTCAGTTTGGGCTCAGTGGTTCAGTGAAATCACTTCAGTTTTTGGCTGAATTATGTACTTTGATCGAACTTTTGTTCAGTGAAGTGGCTCAGCAGAGGTCTAAGTCAACAATAAAACCCAGCTGTCGTTAGTATAGGGAAGACGTGCTACAGCGTACACAGTACCTGTTGCAGTACTGACCTTGAAGGTCATCCAAGGTCAATAATTTTTTATCTCATCTGAAAGAGTGTATACGATTTCATATTAGTGATCAATAGCAACCTTAGCCCTATCTTGCGCCATTTAGCCACAGTAGTGCAAGACTGTTAATGATTTTCATGTCGTCTGAAAGGGTGTATGCCACTTCCTATTAGTGATCACAGGCTGAACGGTAGTTCAAGCCACGTGTTAACGGCGACTTCTCTTTCCTATGGGAAAGCCAAAAATTCGACCCCCCCCCACAGAATCAAAACCCCGGATCTGATTGATATAAAATTTGGCACGGTTGATTACGTTGGCTAGATGACCCCTCATGCAAAATTTCATGTAAATCTGCACAAGGGGGACTTTTTGGCAAATAGGTGAAATATACGCAAAAATTTTTCTTAAATTTTTTTTTCAGAAACTCACCTACAGGTAGACCTGGGAGTCGGGTCGATCAAGTCGACTCAAGTCGACTTGAGCCTTCCAAGTCGTGTCAAGTCGGTCTGTAGCAGCGTCACCGTCGAAATTTTCTGGCATTGTCGGTTTCATTACAAGTCATTTCAAGTTGACTTGAGAAGTCGACTTGACCAAAAATCTTGTAACTAGCAGTTCTCTCAAACGCGGCTATCGATGAGTTCAGGCAAATAAGGCAACTTGTAACATATTTTAGTAACCGTATATAAAATAATGGTATAATATCAATTAGGATGAACGGATTATCGAGTTTCAACGCTTCGCACAGTTCTAATTGTTAGATAACATATAAACCAGAAACCTACGTGTGAATCAGCCTAGTGTGAATGACGTAAGCCTAATTTCCATATGCCAGTGATTTAACACCGGGGTGATACGGAACCCAAGGGTTCCGCCAGTATCTGCCAAGGGTTCCGCGGATGGTCAGCAAAAACACCTAGCGAACGGAAACATCAAGTTTAAGTACTCTTTTAAGGCGCATTGATATCTTATTGCCAATATCTTAATATCTTATTACAATAATAATAATATCTTACAATAATATGTTATGGTACTCTCATTGCCAAAGTGGCAGGACTGCTGCTATCGCACGTCATGTGAGCGTTGCTCAAATTACTTGTAGTCAATGCCAACAGTGTCATTTTCAAAGTGTGCATAAAGTTCCGTGAATCATTAGGACATAATATCAACAAACGAAACTTATAAACAACACCAAATGCAATTAGAAATTTGGCAGTAGGCACTGTAGTGTAAAAACAGTGGCTTCTATCACCCACATTTCCCTAGAATCGAAATCAGCATAAAGTTTCCCTTCCCTCCATTCTTTTTCCCCTTTCCTTTTTTCTCCCCAATCCCCCTCCCTATCCTTTATCCCCTTTTCTTCACTACCTTCCCCAAGTTTCCCTTTTCCATTCCATTCACCCCTACCAATTTTTCCCCTCCCCCTTTCCGGGACTACACACCCTTAGTCCAGCTAGGTTGTGGGGGGCAGTGGCTTCTACCCCCAAAAATATGGAATTTAAATACGGTGCAAGTTCACCCCCCCACTTTCAGGCTTCTTTCCCTCCCTGCCTCCCCTTCCATC
>Ga0209671_1008474_pt1 | contig 10759 bp, 10 predicted proteins | sample WorMetHERISLAND2_2_FD_187401 | JGI IMG/M metagenome (GOLD analysis project Ga0209671, IMG submission 187401) | Marine gutless worms symbiont microbial communities from Max Planck institute for Marine Microbiology, Germany - Olavius geniculatus... | ecosystem: Host-associated > Annelida >...
TGTCTACACTGGTATCACTTTTTATCCAGTGTAGACATATCCATTTATCACGATGTCACATTGGCAACAGTTACTGTTAGCCACAGTGATTCGGTAGCGCGTAACTCAATATGGGAAATATGGGAAATACCGGATTTTGAGCACCCGTAGTCTTAAGGCTGCGTTCACATAAACACGAGTACGAGTCTGGCACTGTACGGGTTCCCGTATACTAGTTTCGGCAAACACGAGTTTGCGTGTATTTCAATGGCGGCCGTTCACATACATACGAGTACGGGTTACCTGTAAATTTCACTCGTACGAGTAGTATCTGTGCAGGTCATGTTTTTATCCAACTCGTAGAAAGTAAACTGCTTGTAAATAGCATTAATATGATTTATGAAAACCGTGGCGCATATTTGACGTCAGAACTGACGTCATCGTAAAATTGTTCATCGTTAGCGGTGTGCGTTTAGTAAAAATAGTAACTTTGTAGTGGAATATTGTTGTTTTAATGGCGAAGCATTTCCTCGATTCAATTTCACTACAAATTTTCAATATGGCTGACATGCGTTGAGTTATGTGCTTGTACAAGTGACCGTAAACGTTCCACTCGTACGAGTGAAGCTTCTATGGACCATAAACGGAAACCCGGACTCGTACTCGTACTCGTACTTGTGTCTGTGTGAACACAGCCTAAGCCATTGACCTAAAATTTTATCCTGGTGATGACATTGGTGGGATGATCCCACATGAGAAAACCAAAAATTGGCCACTACACTTGTAACCACATACCATGTAATCCTATGGATTATTAGGGAAGCATGGTGTTATTGACCGTGCGCACGCACGGTCCGATGTCGCGCAGAAAATGTTATAGACCTTGCATGCTATACAGCATGTAGAGTCCTACGGTCAGTCACGGTTAACTTTCATGCCTGTGCACGGTCTGAACTAGGGTTGTTAACAATTAACCGGTTGACTGGCTAACCGGTCCTGCCTTCGGGACCCGGCCTGAAAGTGCAAGTCCAGTTAACCGTAATAACAGACCACACCAGCGGTGCCACAACTCTTGCCCTCCCACTCCTCTCGTGGCAGATGTTATCAGCTGTATTCAAAGGGCAGCACTGTACGCCCCAGGTGAGTGGGAAGGTGAGGCTTGGCATGTTGGAATGAATGAAAAAGACCATAAGTGAGTTGCTAGTTTGTGCCAGAGAGTGAAGTGGTGGCTGCACCGGCATCACTGGTGATGCAACGTGAAAGGCAGGCTATTGGAAAACAAGAGCAACAGACTGTTACGTGCCCGGCCCACTGGTTCAGGTCTATCAGAATAAAGGTTGTGTATCAGTAAATTTTCATAACTTATTATGTTATCATTTCAACCTATGAGTCTATTCAGAGGGATTTTTGCTGCACTTTGTACAGAGTGGTTGGTGACCAATAATGCCATCAGATTCGAAGAAGAAACGCGATCAGAAAAAGAAAGATGCTGCTAAGAAACGCGATGTCAAAAAGTCAGCGATGACAACTGATGGCGATCCAACAGACAAACCAACAGATGCAGAGGTTGAACAGTGCAATGGAGCTACAGATGAAGGTTGTCATGCAGTAATAATGGTGGTGATGGTAATAGTACTTTTAGTTGTTGTTGTTCTTGTTGTAGTACTAGTAATAAGGTTAAAAGGTTAGAGGTGGTGTATAGCTTTTTTTTAGTAAACCCGTCTCAGAGCTATGGAGATAATGTACCAGTCACATGGGATGCCATATGGGAACACAGAGTGTTACCTGCCACTCAACACAGGTGAATGCACCATAACCCCAGCCAGAGAGGCTGGTACTTTATTTTCCTACCCTGAACGGATGGAAGGCTGAGTTAACATATCGGTTACATACCGAGATGGTTTATCTGCCCACATGCAGTCACCCGTTGAAGTTCTAACCCGGCCCGGTGTAGAGCAACTTTGTTGATCGGACACAATATGTTACCACTACACCATGCCACCTAACCAGTGGTAGTAGTAATGATAGTAGTAGTAAGAGTTGTTGCAGTAGTTGCAGTTGTTGTTGTAGTAGTAGTTATATGTGTGTCAAGTGGACAGATTGGCTGGAGACATGGCGGATCTGTACGCAGTGTCGTCCCAGCGCGCTGTGACTGGTACATTGTCATCTCATCCTGACTGTCGTGACGTCCACATTGACAGTCTGTCGATAACTTTCCACGGCACAGAGTTGCTTGTCGACACTCGACTGGAGCTAAACAATGGACGTCGATACGGTCTTATTGGTCTCAACGGCTGTGGTGAGCTTCTAGTAGTAGTAGTAGTAGTTGTAGTTGTTGTTGTAGTAGTTACGGAGTTGTTGACGAAGTTCTGTCAAAATTGAGTGCGTTTTGACTAAAAAGAATAGCCAACTCATTTCTAAACAAATATGACCTTGACCTGAGATCTGAAATAAATATAAATACCGGTTAAGTAACACTTCTTATTTGCAACACAATTTTTTGGGGTGTAAATAATATCCCTGTTTGAGGAATGGTGGGTTGTAGGGGGAATGGGGATCCAACTTGGTGCCACACGGTAGCTGTCGGGCAATACTATGTACTTGTTCAGACAGTTTTCTGGTAAGCAACACCATTTAGCCACAATACATGCATTACAGTCACATGACAGATGACAGCTTGTGCCAATGGCGTGACTGTTAGTATATTAGGCCAAAAACAGCAAAAGTTACTCTGAGATTTCACATTGGGGCAACCATCTGGTCTGGGATTAGCTAACCCAAGATCTAATTTTTGCTTCAAAGACTGGGCAGTACTCAATTTCTCTGACAATCACATTGATACAAATGACATGATCTGTGATTGTGTTGTTGTTTGTATAGATGTACTACTATTATTACTGCTTGCATGCAGGTAAAACGAGTTTATTGTCGGCTCTCAGCAATCAGGAGCTGCTCCTGTCTGAGCACATTAACATATACTGTCTCCAGCTGCTTTTACTACCACTACTACTGTTATTGTTGTTTGCATGCAGGTAAATCGAGTTTACTGTCGGCTCTTGGCAATCAAGAGCTGCCCGTGCCTGAGCACATCGACATATACCATCTCCAGCGAGAGATGAGCCCCAGCGACAAGACAGCTCTACAGTGTGTGATGGAAGTAGATGAGGAAAGATACAGGCTAGAGCATGAGGCTGGACAACTGACTACCATGAACAGTGACGGTATGATACAACAACAACAACTAGTGTTGTTACGGTTATCGAGATCGGCATAGAAACCGCGGTTTTTTTAGCAATATTGAACTCTATCGAAACCGTGGTTTTAGGCTCTCTATTGACGGTTTCGGTTTTTTTGGTAAATGGCACATTTCTAATGTCTGGTGCCGTGAACGTTAGGCTTAATAGTACGCAGCCGCAGTGACGAGCGGCTGCAGCACGCGGTGACTCTTTTCGCCGGCTCCTCTCACGCTGCAGGTGTTATCAGCTGTGATCGCCGGCTGCGCTATACCCTGCGTGTGAGGACGGAGGGTGAGACTTGAGTGAATGGAGGAGTGTGGCTATTAGGAAGGCAGACGGCCGTCGGTGACTGCCATTGTCACTCAGAGAACTTGAGAGTATCGGTGTTTGCTAAATACATTTAAACTGTAATTTAGTCTTAGTCTATCTTTATGCGGCTGTATAGGTTTGCACACTGTGCCGTGAACTTGCCTCCTATGCTCAGCGTCCCAATAATCTATAACATGCTCGAAGGCAGTAGTAATCTCCACAAACAAGGTACAGGCTACTACTACTACTGCCAGTACTATTACTACTACTACTAGTGGTGTGAACCGTGCAAAGGCTCAGGAGCAATGTTAGAGGTTTATGAACGTCTCGAAGCTTTTGATGTAAGCGCTGTCGCAGTTCTACTACTACTACTACTACATACTACTGTGGTGTGTACAGAGGCTCAGGAGAGGTTGTTAGAAGTCTATGAACGTCTGGAAGCTCTGGATGTTAGCACGGCTGAGGTTCGGGCGGCAGAAATTCTCTCCGGCCTGGGCTTCACATCCGGAATGATGGCAGAGAAATGTCGGAACTTCTCCGGTGGTTGGCGGATGCGTATCGCACTCGCGAGAGCGCTGTACATACGACCATCCATGATGTTGCTCGACGAACCCACAAATCACCTGGACCTTGATGCCTGCGTCTGGCTGGAACAGTATCTCAAGAGGTATTATGTAGTAATGGCAGCAGCAGCAGTTCTACATTTTGGCCGAGGACTCTATCTCAAGGCCAAGGACTTTGTTATCAATACCAAGGCCACTGCTGTTTGTTTTTGAGTGCTCGAGGGACAAGGCTAAGTTCTCGTGGTGCCTCAAGGTTGAAGCCAAGTCCTCGAGGACACATCACTGGTTTTTGGATGAACCTTGATTTCGATGCATTGCATGCATCTGGTTAGAACAGATATCATTTACATTTGGGTATTTTTTGTTAATTAATGTGAAAAAGGCATTTTTGCCCTTGTGTGCAAGCATACAGTTTGTGTAGCTTTTATTCTTGCAGTTTTTATCTTGTTTTTAGCAGTTTATTGTGCACTTTCCTACTCTGTTGTGTGTGTTTTATTTTGTTATTTTCTCACCATGCCTTTTCCTGTAATAAGCAAATGATTTGAAACTTCCTGCAGTAGAAGTTTGTTCTCAAATCTAATTCCTGATAACAGGTGTGCTGTTACGATGCAGAACTTGCTGCTTTTTTCACCAGTGGTGGCTGTAACCCATCACTGGTACTCATTATGCCTACCCATTGAGGGTTGGCAATGGGGGGAATGGGCTGTAACTTGTGCAAAACTCTACTCACTCAGTCACAGCACACTTTTGATAATGTTGTTTGTGTCAGTTACAAGCGGATTCTGATCGTGATTTCACACTCGCAAGATTTCCTCAACGGAGTTTGCACAAATGTAATTCACATGCACCAACGCAAGTTACACTACTACACCGTGAGTCTGTCTGTATCTCTGTCTGTCTGTGTCTGTAAAGGTGAAGGTAAAGGTAAAGGTAAAGGTCGTCAATTTGTATAGCGCATCGTCATGAACACGCCTCTAATGCACTTTCATCACTAACCAGAGCCGCCTGCCGTACGGCCAGCGTGTGCAGCCTGCAGACAGGCTGACGCAGCGGCCGGCTAGGCAACCCCAGTCAGCTGTACCAAGATCCCCACCTTTCGTAACCCATGTAATGGGTTACTACTCATTTAACCAACCCCGGAGGGATGGCAGGCTGAGTTGTCCTTGTTGGTTGACTGATAGCGGACGCTTAACCCACAAAGTGGTTAAACAGCCATCTCTCAGTCTAGCGCAGGATAGGGAAAGTTCGCCGGCCAGGACCGACGTTCTAACCACTATGCTACGTCCCAGACTGTTTCTGTGTGCTTGTAAGTCTCTATGTATGTCTGTCTGTCTGTTTGTCTGTCAGGGTAACTATGATCAGTACGTCCAGACACGTTTGGAGTTGGAAGAGAATCAAATGAAGAAGTACAACTGGGAACAAGATCAGATAGCACACATGAAGGTACGTCTGTCTCTATGTTTGTTTGTCCCTGTGCCTGTCTGTCTGTTTGTCTCTTTCTCTCTGTGAGTCTGTCTGTCTATATGTCTAACTGGGAGTAGGATCAGATGTGCACATGAATCTACGTCTGTCTCTACGTCTGTCTGTCTTTGGGACTACGTACAAGTGGGAGCAGAACCAGATTGCACATGTGAAGGTAGTAGTTGCTAGAAGTGTTCAAATGTGGTGTTCGACCGGCAGATTGTTCCACAGCCACAGGGGTCCAGCTGCCGTAAAGCTTCTGTCACCGATCTGTGACTGCATATGCGTAGACACTAGACATCTGATGATTTGAGGTGCCGACGTCCAGTTTCTGTCTGTCCGTCTGTCTCTCTGTACAAATGGGAGCATGTGTTTTTGTGTTGGTAGAACTACATTGCTCGGTTTGGTCACGGCAGCGCGAAGCTTGCACGTCAGGCCAAGAGCAAAGAGAAGACCTTGAAACGCATGGTAGAGGGTGGACTGACAGCCCGTGTCACTACGGACAAGGTGGTAGTTGTAGCTGTACCGTAGTAGTAGTAGTAGTAGTAGTAACAGCAGCAGCAGCAGGTAGTTGAAGTGTAATTTGCAGGTTGGGGGCATAGTCCTGAAATTCCTGAAATATTACGGAATGTCCTGAAATGAACAAAGTCTCTGGAAAATGTTTCCAGTTGTCCTAAATTTTTAAAATTCTGAAATTACTGTGTGAATCTGAATGAACTTTACTACGGGTACACAAGCTGAAATGGCTTTAGGGATTGGGTGACATGATGCTGCTCATGTGAGCCTCAGGCCGAACTAACTCAATTGTGGACATGATTATCTTTGTGTATACATACACACTGTAGCAGGTGTAATGAATTAATGCAATATTTAGATTTTTTGTGATCTAGTAAGCTACAATTTTTAGGAATTTTACATACTTTCCATGTGCATTACACATTTTTTCCCAGTATATTTGTCCTGAAAAACGTTAAATTTTTGAATTTTTTTTTGTTGTGAAAATAATTTTTTCTATGCTAAGGCCTGAATTTGCATAAGCATTTCTCAGGACAATCAATGTGTAATCAATGTGCCAGTTTCCAGTTTAAAAGGTTGAAGATCTGAAAGCTTTCAGGTTCTGAATCTTCAAAGCGGTGCAAGATAGATGCATGCTCATCATTGACCACCCATAGGAAACCACCCACGCCAAGTCCAATGATCATGTAACTGATGACGTTATGTGACCACAACAGATTGTAGTTGTAATGGCAGTTGTAGAAATAGTGTATGTGTAGACTTTCTAGCTGCTGTCGAATATCCGGATTTGGAGATATTTTTGCCACCGCCAAAACACCGCCGAAAAAAAATCTGGCTAGCTGTAGTCGCTGCTGAGTTTCTGAAATTCATTAGCCACCGCGAAAAATTGGCGAACCTTCGGCCACGCTTCGGTTTGGTCTGTCTTTTATACCCAATTCACACCGGCAACGCTGACGCAACTCAACTGCCATATGACATTTTGGACTTTTCTAAAGTCTGAATTAAACAGTTGCTCACGGGCTGATTTAAAGCCACAGTAGTATGCGCACGTATGTGGAGTTAGTTTTATGTGCACTGAAAAATTAGTGTTTTAGCTGCATTTCAGCCGAAAATTAACTGTACCTGTGATGGAAATTTTTGTTTGCTACAAAATTGGGCCAATCTGGATATCAGCAGTATTTTTGGTTTAGCTGGATTTATTTCTGGAAAAATTCGGCTAGTATGTCTGTGTATGTGGCAGTTAGAATCTGTCGTTCTTTTTCTTGGACACATGAAATCCTGTCTTCTGGACTGTGTCATAGCAGTTGTATTAGTAGGGGTAGTAGTAGTTGTTGTTGTAGTAATAATAGTAGTAGTAGCTGTGTGTGTGCCTATTAGAATCTGTCATTCTATTTCATGGATTGCGGTGAGATCCCTCCTCCTGTCATTCAGGTGCAACATGTCAGCTTTCGCTACAAGGAGTCATCCGTGAGTAGTAGTAGTTGTAGTTGTTCTTGTAGTTATAGTAGTTGTTTTTCCACCTCCATTCATTCAGGTTCAACACGCCAGCTTCCGCTATAAGGACAGCATCGTAAGCAGTAGTAGATGTAGTAGTAGTTGTTGTTCTGCCGCTTTTCATTCAGGTTCAACATGCTGGAAGGACTCGGCCGTAAGTAGTAAGCTTATTTGTTGTAGTTGATGTCTTTTTCCATTGAAAATGCATTGCTGGTGTAAAAAATTGGGGGAAGGGGCATCAGATTGTCACTTTAAACAAACTCGATCTTACTTTTTGGGCTCTGAACCACTGTGCAGAAGTCAACAGATAACCAGACAGACAAAACTGATTTTTTAGTCTGTCCGTGCTATACACGATGTTTCATAAAAAAGGACCTCTTTTTGTTTTTTTCATAATTTCCTCAAATTATGAGAAATTTACATTAAATTTTTACCAGTTGTAGCTGAAGAAATACTAATTTGAAATATTTGAACAAAATATGGCAGCTGATTAAATATTTTTTGCTAGTTGTGATGTAATGCTAACATCATAATGTGTCACAGGTACAAACTTGATAGTCTCATCTGGTGCTGTCAGTTGCTACCCTGCTTCGATGGTGAACTTAATCTGGTTCACTATTAAAAAATGCTTATCGTGTCAGCACTGAGCAACATGGAAACATGAAATTGGGCGTCTTGTGATCCAAAAACTCAACATCTTGCACTATCTTGCTCGAACATGTGAAAGACCAACTATCCCCACAGACACAGACACGTAAATTCGATCGCTTTGCACGTTTTAGTGACTGCAACTGTAAAACGTCAAATATTTGACATCAACAAACCAGATTTTTTACCATTGAAGCAGGGTAGCAACTGGCAGCACCAATTGGGATTAGCCTGTTTGTACCCGTGACACATTATAATGTCAGCGTGTTTTGTTTTGTTAAAACATTTTGAATTAGTATTTATTCAGCTTCAACTGGTAAAAATTTGTTTGTCAGCCGCTGATCTACGCTGACCTCGAGTTTGGCATTGACCTTGACACGCGAGTGGCTCTCGTTGGACCTAACGGGGCAGGCAAGACGACCCTCCTCAAACTCATTGCTGGCGAGGTCTGTAATAGTAGTAGTTGTAATAGCAGTTGTAGAGGTAGTAGCAGTCATAGTAGTCGTAGTAGGTGTATTAGTAGTAGGGTGCAGGCAAGACTACACTCCTGAAACTCATTGCTGGTGAGGTACATTGGGTCACTTCACTTTTTGACTTAGACTTTCGCTGAGACTTTCACTGAGTCTAAACTTCGGTCTAAGTACCTACTAAAGTCAAAAGGGGAAGTGATTTCGCTGAGACTTTTCGCTGAGTCCAAAAGTACCTACTTAGACCAAAGCTGAGCCGAACTAACCTGGCTAAAGTCGGTTCGATTTGCATGGAAGAGATAGCTTTAGCCCTTAGGGCTTAACTTTCGCTGAGTCTGAATCCACTTCAACTTTTGACTTTAGCTGAGCGAAAACATGGCGACTATTTACAGTCCTATGTATACGGACAGTTTAGTAAATTAAAGCAGTCTGGTACGAAAAATAAACGCCATAATAAATATGCAATGACGTCAAATGTTACGTAATTACTTTATTTGCGTGCACGTCGCAATTAAATAAGCAAGTCCAAGCGTAAATGGTTGATTTATTTCCTGTCGGGTTTATGGGTTTTCCGCCATTTTTAATTGTTTTGGTCTAAGTCAGTAGACTTAGACCAAAGTTTAGTTGAACTATGGTCTAAGTACAGACTTTAGCGTTCAGCGTTAGCTTTCGCTCAGCGAAATCTAAGTCAAAAAGTGAAGTGACCCATTGTAGTAGTAGTAGCAGTAGCAGTAGGTGTAGAAGTTTTGGAATGTCTCACAGGCACGGAGACAGCAGCATTGATAATGTTCTGCTCTAAGCCAATTCATGCTTCACCAGTTAAACATTCGTGAATGATATCTCATAGACACACTGCTCCATGACAGTCAAATCTTGCTGTTGACTGGATGTTGTGCAGATTCGGATAGATGGAATTTATTGGCGTTTTTTAAAATTTATTTTAATGTGTATTTCACTTGGTCTCTTAGTGCAGAAAGAGATATTGGGTGAAGTGGGATCTTAACAACCAATTGTGTCCGAAATATTAGTACCAAAAATTATTAAAATCTGGTAATCTTTTTTCAAGTTATGATCCATAACGTTGGAAATGTTTTTCTTCTCACTTTTGTTTATTTGAACACATGTTTTGCTTGGTTTGCTTTCCTTAGGTAGTGCAGAAACAGACACTGTGTGAGATGGTCATCTGATGGCCAGTTGTCTCAGGAATAATTTTAACCAAAAATTATTAAGATCTGATAATCCTTTTTCAAGTTAGAGTGAAAAATGTCCAGATGTTTTTTGGGGGACACAGTGTAGTAGTAGTTCTGGTAGTTTAGTTGTGGTAGTTGTAGTCGCTGTGTGGATGTTGTTGCTGTTGCAGATTCACCCAACAGATGGCCTTATACGACGTCATTCACATCTGAAGATTGGCAGATATCACCAGGTAGCTACTACTACTATTACAACTACTGCTATGACTACCACTACGATTACTAATACCTCTTCCACTGTGCAATTTTAGGCAGCAAAATTGATGTAAAATCGGTCAATTTGCCACTGTTATTGGTAACCGTTGGCAATGGCAGAAGCAGATGATCGGCATATCAGCGGTCAGCACCACCTGGCCCAGTGACAATGCATCGCGATTGGTAGGAGCTACGAATTTGCAAGTGAGGCTTTGAAAATTATCGTACGGTAATTTTGTGTAAGACTTACGCAGTCATAACTTGTCAGTTTGACTTCCGATGAAGATAGGGAGATTTTACGAACGTTTTACAAACATTTGTAAGAAGTTTTGTAAATTAGGCCCCTGACACTCCTACTACTCACACTTCTACTATAATAACTACTAGCAGTGGTGTAGACAAGGGGGCCCACGGAGTCTGCCTCACCCTCTCATATTCTTCAGACTTGATGTAAGCGCATATTTAAACTACACTAAATTTGCAAACTTGGTCAGTTGATTTTCGGGCAAATTATTAAAATTTTTGCCGCCATATCTCCTATTGCACCAAATTCAGTTTCAACTGGAGTTCCAAAGCTGCCCCACACTCACATAGCTAGATTTTAGGGGTCCTACCAGTACTTCTAAGGGGATGGGGAGAGG
>Ga0209671_1008479_pt1 | contig 10756 bp, 4 predicted proteins | sample WorMetHERISLAND2_2_FD_187401 | JGI IMG/M metagenome (GOLD analysis project Ga0209671, IMG submission 187401) | Marine gutless worms symbiont microbial communities from Max Planck institute for Marine Microbiology, Germany - Olavius geniculatus... | ecosystem: Host-associated > Annelida >...
AGCAACGGAAGAGGCGGGAAGCAGCAGAAAGCAAAACGAAGAACAGAAAACACTTGTCGAAAATAAAACTTGGAATCGAGAACCTGAAGGAAATGCGGACACGTCGCTGTTTAGTTCCGACGGCAAGACATCGATGGGCGTTGTTAATAGCAGTGATGGCGAAAAGAAAACTCCAGAAACTTCCCAGACTTCCTCAAAGCCAGATTCCACGTCAGGGAAAGACGAGCAGCAGGTTGCAAAGACCGACAGCGGCGAAGATCGGCCGACGGAAAAGGACGACGGCGCTAAACGATCTGCCGCGACAACGGACACCGCTGCTGCGTCGACTAAATCATCACCGAGAAGTCCAAAAGCTGCCGCGGCGGCCGCCAAGAGCGACGCCCGCAAGCGAATCACCGACTCGCCCTCCCGCTCGACATCGGACAAGACCGGCGGTCCTAGAGTGGAATCAGGGAAAGGCGGTGGTACGAAGGCGGGCAATGGACAGAAGCAGACAGTTACGCGCGTGTTGTCCGACAGCACGACAAAGCTTCGAACTACCGCGACGACGAAGAAGACACCTCTGCACAGCACGGACAGTGGGGACAAGACTGCGCTGAAACCGACATCTCCTCACAGATCACGCAGCGGCAGTGACACGAAAGTCGCCAGCAGACCATCTTCGCGAACACAGAAATCTACGAAATGACGGACAACTAAGACGTACGATGGACTAGAAAAAGAAAACTAATTAACTACTGCAACAACAACATCGCTACCGTTGTCGTAGCGACGGACAAAAACAACAACAATACTGTCAAACAATCAGTTAGTGGCGTTGTGGCAGGATTGAGTGGAGGCAAATTTTAGCATTACTATTTTTTCGGAAATTATTCGCCCATAGGTATAAAAATTGGGAAAGATAATTCTCTATTTTTTTAAAATTTAAGACCAAAATTAAAAGCGTGAGCATACCGATCTCCTCTCACTGAAATTTGCAGCTATCTGTCGAAAAACTGCAACTTTTGCCCCAACCTTTTTATTCTGCCACGCCGCTGTAAGTAATAGCCACGATACAGGTAGGCTATGTCACGAATGGGAATTAATACAATCTGCGTGGTGTCAGATGTCTCGCCACTAATCAGTTGACATGTGCAGAGCTTTCACGTGAATTGTCCGTCACTACACAGACTACCTGTAGGCCTAAGTCTAACTAACTACTCGGGAGTCAATTTGCGTCAATTTCCGGTTTATGCGCCGTTGTGTTTTCTATTTAAGAGTCTGTACGGGCAAACGGACGGACAGACGCACCAGGGCACGGGTTTGGATTTCTTGGTCTTCACTTCACAGGAAGTGCACAAATGTTATTGTGCAGCATCCTTCACTTGTAACAGCGTCGTTGATTCTGCAGCATGAGCTATATAAGCGGCGGTGCATATTTTAATCAGTCTTTGACTCTAACGTTGTATCAGCATGCTCTCAGAATTAATGTTGTTAAATTAGGGTCTACCGATAACAAATGTTGCCGATAACTTACCGGTAGTAGTAAGGTACGCGTATCGAGCGCGTAATGTCACCGGCTTGTTCGCTCAGACACTGTGCTTGCTGACGACAGTTGAATTTAGGCCTACTTCACAGCACTGTTTGCAGGGCAGGCCGGGTGTTCTTCCAACCCGAGCAATAGCCTCAGAACAACGAAAGAAATTTACTAACATTGGACATTCTCCCAGCCATAGCTTAACAAAAATTGTTTCAGAGGGACTGAAAAAAATCTGGCCATAAAAAGCATGTGTGCTACAGTGGCGCCTGGCTTACGCCCTGAAACGCGACGGAGGCCCACTGAGCTTTTGGGGAACTCTTAGCTGCTGCGAGAGCTGAGACGTTATAGCTGCCGCGACTAGCTCGAATAAACGACTCATTGTTTCACCTAACTGAACTTTTCTATTCAACTCAGAAAACTCAAGACGATAAAGACGGATACGCCGCGAAGACTAGGACGAGCAAGCGGATTTAGCAACGGCGTTCTACATCTCTGACCGACCCCTCGGCTATGAGTGTCGGGAGCTTATATCAGTAAACTGGACTACTAATACAGTAAATAAGTTGTTGACAAACTTGCCCTTATGAATATTGAGTGGTGACTGGACTTGCTGCTATGAACCTCTCGTTTTTTCATTGTTTTCTGCTTCCACGCAGCGCACGCAGTGAACGCAAAAAAAGTACGCAACCAAACGCAGCTTACGCAACCGCCAAAATGCAAGAATAGAAGCGGTCGTTGCGGCCTTTGCGTCAGCTGCGTTAAAATTGTCCATGGGTTGCGTTTACCCACCGGTTGGGTTGGGTTGGGTTGGTAGTGCGTTGAAAATTGCAGCGCCCCTGTATTTTAGGACGTTGTGGCGCTATAGAAATGGTATTATTATTATTTTGTTTTTAATGGGTTGGGTTGGGTCTTGAGCCTGAAATGAAAGATTTGCAAAAAAACAAATGTAAAGTACATAAAGTACATATGCATGCAACTTTTGAGCTGGAAAGCAATAATTATGTTCTGTGAAAATTTGCAGTTTGGCGCACTACGGTATCACTAAATTGGTTGGACTTAAGGGTTGGGTGCGGAGCTCATACGATGTCTGTACATCGATACGATTGGTGATGAAGTGGTGATTATGATTATATAATGTTGTCTTATATGATGTGTGTTAGCTTATCTTTTCACGTATGGCCGATTGTTGTTTGTTGTATGGGGGTTGGGTTGGGTATGGGTTGGGTTAGTTTTTTGGTGGGTTGCGTTGAGTCTGGGTCGATGAAATGAACCAACAGACAATTCGGAGCTGCGTGCGTTTCGTCAGACGAAAAACACGCTAAATACAGTAAGTTGTGCTGCCTGTTTCCTAACTATGATATTTAAAGCAATTAGCTGCGTCGCATAATGTGAGCATCGTTCACTTTTAGTACGAAGGTTAATTGCCGCATAATCAACACAACGTTCACAAATATTTCATAACTTTATTTCTGAAGAGCAAAGCGAGATACACGTCAAAGCTACTCATCTAGCCTGATCTTGGCTACGTAATGTTATGTCAGCATAAGTGTTACTACAAATTACAAAACATAATAATCTTCGTGTAGTGTAGATGGACTGTTGTTCCGGTTACAGTTTAGCAGCTCCATTGCCGTCTGCAAACACAATGCTAGTTATGCGTCAAAAAGTTTTATGACACTTTGACATAACTGAATACATCGTATTCCAGTCTGTACTAGCAGTTTAGTCGTTAGTGTTGCTGCTTGCTGTTTTACTGTGGCTCACTGTAATAATGTTTTGTAGGCTGCTAAAGATGTGTTCTTAATTTCAGCATTGTTCATGTAAACTCCACCATGGCCATAGTGAGCTCACCGCGAATAGCCTTTTAACAAACGAAAATTTAGTAGCAACATAATGCAGCCGTCCAGCTGCGTTTTCATTAGAGTTTAAAATCGTAAGCTTCATTCATAGGCCTATTAGCCACTTGTAATTTCCAGAATTAAAAACAAACTCTACACTGCAGCAATTTCATGAACATTGCAACCCTCATTACTAAGCGGGCCTTACAGTTAGCAAAAAAAAACAAAGAGTAAATTGTGAAATGTGCCAATATCACAGATTGATCAGCTACGTACCGTATTGGAAATATAGAAAGAAACTTTATTTGCTTGTGGAGTAAACATGAATAACAAAACTGATACACGAAGCGTACGCACTAGGTGTGCAGAGCGGCACGTCGCACAGTTCCCATCTGGAGTCCGACGACATGGTGTAGCACCAGACTCCTTCATGCCAGTTCGACGGATTGCGGCAGAAGTTGTCCGCCAGCTCGGCGCTGCCGTCGGGGAACTGCGAATCCTGGTAATAGTTGTGTTCGTGAGGAGTCTGCGACGTCCAATGCTGACACATCTTGCCGCTCACAGTTGTACGCACCAAGCCGCGGTAGTTGAGACCCTTAACGTCCGTCTTACACGCTGCAGAAAACATACACGTCCAACGTGGCAAGTGTACGCACCGTGCGATACGTGCGCTTTACAAGTTATGTGAACAATGTTTACGTGACACGCGACAGCATCGGTGCTGCTGCCATGTGAAATATTAATGTATGCCTACCAAAAAATTGCACCGACCGAAGCACAACGATGGCAAACGTGCATAAGCCGAAGAAAATGTGATTGTGGTAGTTAAGTAGCTACAAAAGCCAGTAAAACCAGCTACAAATTTATTTTTTCATATACTATGCAGAGCAAGTTGCTGTTCTGCGGGGCATTTTTTCATTGCAACGTTGGTCAAGTTTTTTTTAAAAAAACGTTTGCTAAAGAAATGACTGAAGAAAATTGTTATCCGAGACTTGGTCAATACAGTTGTTTTATGTTCTTTTTATTTTCGGATTAGAGATACTGTTCACATTAGCCACACTGAAAAATTGCGAAAACGGCATTTGGTACAGCAAAAAAATATAGTGTTGTAGCATAAATGCCTTTTTGACACAAGTATGGCGTTTAGTCAAGCGGTAACGGTGACGGACGGCTCGTTGAAAAGTCAACTATCCCAGTAAGCTATTCGTTGATCCTGGAGCGAAAGGCGACGAAAGCTAACTTGATGCTCTCACCACAGTTGCTGCCTGCTGTATAAAGGTTTCTAGTATCCCATAATTTAACAGCCTATGGCCTAGCTCAACGCACAGAAGACACGCTATACAGTGTCTCAAAAAGCACAATTTTTGTTGTCAAAACCGTCAATTTTTTTTACCAACTTTGATAATATTATTGACACAAAGATGGCCAATACGACAAAATTAGGTGAGGTGTGCGGTACTCATTTTCCGCCCAGCATTATTTGCTATCTTAGTGACAGGTAAATTTAATTTTATCGTACTGGCTATCGTTGTACTAAAAGTTATCAAAACTGGCGAAAATTTAACGAAATTCTGAAAAAACGATTTTGCTTTTTTTAAAACACAGTGTATATATCGCATTCTCATAAAAATGTCTTATGCCCTGAAAAGTAAATAACTATCAAAAAACTAATCAGAACAGAACAGCGAATAAACAAAAAAAATAATTACGTCTATTAAAATGCGACAAACTAAATAACATAATTGTTATGCCGTGAGTTGTAAAATCAGTCATATGAATAATAATATTAAATTATTATCACATTTACGGCATAAAACATTAAAAAACTACGAAAAAACTCATAAAGTGGACTTATACCACAGGTAGGCACGTCGCATTCTTCCCAGCGCTTGTCGGGGTCCGTGGTGTAGCACCAAATTCCAACAAACCCATTTTCCGGGTTGCGACAGTAATTGCGGGCATATTTCGCGCTTCCATCGGCAAACATGTGATCTTGGTTGAACTGGTGCTCGTGCGGATGCTGGGCCGTCCATACCTGGCACGTTCTGCCGCTCTTTGTTACGGCCTTGGTGCCGATGTACTCAAATCCTGCTTTTGTTAGGGTGCAGTCTCTCACACCTGAATGCATTGTCATCATTATTATCGTTAGTACTATGACTATTGTAATTCTCGTAGTTGAAAAATTTAAAGTTGCGTCAATAATTAGCTATAAAAGCGGATTCGAATGATTACCAATTCGGGTAATCAACTGAAGCAAAACTGTTTTGCAACAAAATGGAGTTAAAACGGCGCAGCAAAACTAAAATACGCTGAAAGAAATAGGTGCATCTTAATCCTTGGTGGTCCAATAAACGACCGGTGGTCTTCTGACAGAAGTCAACAAAAAACTGTCGTGCTGATTTATGCATTCGTTTCCGTGATTCAACCGCAATAGGCCGTTGCGGTGAATCACTGAACCCGATGCACTATTGGGTTAAACAAAGAGCTAGGTCCCAAAGTTACTAAAAGCATACTTGATAAATTTGTCGGCACAGAAAAACGACCGAGCTATGAGATCGTTTAGGACGTGATGCAGCCCATGACGTCTTCTTGCTGTGAAACTGTGAACCCCGTGGGCATCATACAGTGACCCACACTGACACTGTGGAACACACAGGAATTCGACAGTGTGACGGCGACTCAAAGTGCATCATCAAGGCAAGGCACAGGATATACTTGGACGCACAAACAACTAGTCCCACTGTGATGGAACTGTAGGACCTTGAAAGCAACTGCAACTTACTGGTTCTGCAGATTTACCTCAAGCAAAGCATGGGTGGCACCAGACGGGGGGGGGTAGAAGTTGGTGGCTTGGCGTAGCGGTAACGCGTTTCATCCTATCAACGAAGTTACTCTACGCCGGGTCGGGTTAATACTGCGATGGGTGACTGACTGCGGACAAGTAAACCATCTTAGTATGTAACCAGCCGCCTAAATCAACTCAGCCTTCCATCTCTCCGGGGTAGGCAAATCGAATACCAGCCTATCTGGCTGGGGTTAAGGCGGGGCGCGTTCACCTGTGTCGAGTGGCAGGTAACACTGTGTGATCCCATACGGCAGGTGACGCTACGTAGCTCTGAGATGGGCTTCTCATTAAGAGCTATATCACCACCTTTCAACCTTTAACTTTTAGAGGAGCAACTGCCCTCCGTGCCCTTGCCCTTGGCCCTCGGCTGCCCCCTCAAAAAATTTGACGATGATAAAGTGCCCTCTGGTAATCATAGGCTTACACATGCCAAGGTGTGATTTATGAAACGTCATTTGTGCAAGAAAACACAGATAGACCTATCTGTAATTTTTGGCGTTTTATGTATTATCACAGCAAACGTTCCAACTGTCGCATATTCGTCGCCAATATTCGACGTTGCTGATCTAAATCGACGCCTAATTGCTGCATAGCATCTGTCGCAGCATGTCAATCAATGACGAGACGACCGACTACCCAAGACCGCTGTGCGCCTCTGTGAGAGTAAGAATAAGGTTAGGGAGAGTTAGGGGGCCTGGATGGTTAGGGTTAGAGCCAGAGTTAATCTTAATAGAGCCTAAGTACGATATCATCGTCTAAAACAGTTCTTTGGCGTAAATCTAATTCAATGTCATGTCTGTTGTTAGTCTGGGGTACACATTCATATAAGCCACCGGGCGGTCTCACGTTGGGCTCTGCCCCAACTTTCTAGTTTGTTTTCTTTCATTGATCCAAAAAATATTACCCTGGCACAAAAATTATGATTTCGGTTTCAGTTGGCAAAAAGTAGATTTGAAGGCACTTTTTACCTCGGCCAAGAAGGTTATGTTTTTGCCAGACTTTGTTTGTCTGTCTGTCTGTCCGTCTGTGTGTTAGCAAGATAACTCAAAAAGTTATTCACGGATCTTTCTGAAATTTTGAGAGTATGTCGGGAATAGCACAAACTACCAATGATTTAATTTTGGAGGTGATCCGGAAGGAATCCTGGATTCTGGATCACTTTGAAATTTTTGTTACCATTGCCTTCATTGGGACATAAGAGAAACCGCTGCAAAACCGAAGATGGTGCTGTCACCTAGCGAACAACCTTGCCTTGGCGGAGGTGTGCGGACTCTGACTGCTTTCTAGTTTTAAATTTTATTTTTTTGTATCATGACGTCATGTAGTATTACACTACACAGGTTGCTAAATATTACCTATGAGAACTAAAGTAAAGACACTGCAGCTTGCAGACTAAAAGCAAACTGTTTTTTTCAGTAGAATTTTGAAAGCAAACTAAAAACTGCAGTAAGCTGAACTTTTTAAAAGTCCAATAAAAGGGTTACAGGTGCAGGTTTTTCTAAGGACGGAGGGAAACCAGAAGGGCAGAAATTTGTTTAGGCCTTACCGAGGTTTCTTCCTTCTCTTTCCACAATCACCGTGCCATCGCCGATGCTGCATTAAAAGCCGCAGAACACAAGCATAAAGTGTCACCGCAAAATTATTACCATATCGAAATAGGCCTACTTACAATTACACTTCACATCTGTAACACAGGTGTGCTTAATTGCAGTTACCTAGTGTTGCGATCGAATAAATCAAACAAGAAATTTGAGCTAATGCTCACGAGACGTGCGAAAGCCTATAGCAGTTCCTGTTCGCAGGTAATCTTAGTCTATCTCTATCCATTTCGTTGCAATTCACTATTTTGCGGCCACAAATCGCGCAAAAATCACTTAAAATCAATATTTTTAGGGTTCAAGGTCATTCAAGGTCATCGATGTTGACATTCGTAAGAAGCTCGTCGTCAGTGCTTGTTATGATAAGCAGCGTGGCTGTGCCTATCTGCAACCATTTACACGCTAGACATACCAACAGAGGATAAATAATTACTTTTTACAGGGGTACCCTTCTTTGACACCTACGTGCGCAGGCCTCCTTGAATCTAGACTCTAGAGGGTCCGGACTTGGACTGCTAAAATCTACATTCCATGCTGAAAATTTCATACGCAGGTTGTCTTGGTCTATCTCCAGCCATTTTGGCGTAATTCACTCTTGAAATGCGTGTTGCAGCACAAAATTGCGAAACAAAAACCTGCTATTTTGGGGGTTAAAGGTCATCGATGTTTACATTTCTAAGAAGGTCGTCGGAAGTGCTTGTTGTGATAAGCAGCGCATCCGTGTCATTCTGAAACCATTTTACGCGCGATTACTTGTTTCATCTACGGCCAAAATTTGGGTGTCTTAATGTTTATAATTTTATAATCTTGAAATCGATCAAGTTCGACATTTTATTTACTGCCATGTATATGTATACATCGGCCATAGCATAACGTGTTGCGTGGCGCCACCTTGTGAATGATATAGACTTGTGTCGCAGGTTGAAATCGCCAAAAATCCATAAAACCCCTATTTTGGCGTTCAGTGTCATCCAAGGTCGGCGCCAATCGAGAGCCAGTGTACTATTTCCTATTAGTGATTAATAGTAACCTAAGCCCTATCTCGCACCGTTACTGAGATACAGCGACTTATTGCCAAAAATCGCAAAGTTTGCTCACCCTGTCTCATTTAGCGCATCTGCTCGGGGTGACCCCTTTTGAATTTATGAAAAAGCAAAAAGCTGTCTTTCAGGCAGCCAACGGTGAAGATTTGGTGATCCATCTTGCACCGGTTTTGACTGATCCACCCGTATGACAGACGGACGGACAGACAGACAGACAGACAAACAGAATTGCGACGGCTAAGACGCGCTGAAAGCAGTAGCTGCTTTCGCGCGTAAAAAGTGATACCTTTCTACACGATTTAAGTGCTCTTTAACCCTATTTGATATTTTTGGAACCACACTGCAGTTTTTCGCCACTCGCAGATGGTAAATCAAACTACGTCTACCTATCGTTAGTTAATCCATCGTGACGAAATTACAATGTATTTGCGCAAAAACAAAACCTGTTCATGCTTACAGACAAAGAACCACATTATTTGATGAAAACTATATTTCAGGAAAAATACAATTATAATGCACCTAACAAATGCCAAAAGTTACATTTTGGCTCATCCCGGATATAGGCTACACTTTCTAGTCCAGCAATAACAAAATAATGAACAATGAAATTTGGCATAAAAACGTGCTGAGCTGTGTCTTATTGCGCAACAATAACGCGATCACAGAGCAGAGTTTGCGTCTGCAGAAAGATCTGCAGGCGAGTCCAAAAATGCGAAGCTAAACGACCAACGGCCTTGCTAATGTTCATTATTCTAACGAAATCGAGAATTAGACTACCTGAGTATGCCTGTGATGACAGAGATTGCTAGGATTTCCTTCATGACACAGCCGTTTCTCTACAAACAATACAATAATGCAATTGCTGCAATGTATAGGCTAGCCTATACAGGCTTTAGGCCTTCAGGGTGGTCCAGAAAAAAACGGCACAAAGTTTACGCCACCATAATTTTGCAACTTCGCGTCGCGCGTTTGTGGGCAATGTGATTATGCTTCAAGCGACAAAAATGATTTGCATTTCTTACCCAATCGGAGTCAATACCACTTTCGCCACATAAATCAGGGCCCATTTCACCCTTAAAGACTCAGAGCCCACACAGGATCTCCTATCCCCACTATAAACTCACCTAGGGACCACACAGGCTCCCCTATTCACATAGATAAAGCCATACGGTACCATCACAATGGCTAACAATGTGGCAGGCACATATAATATATAACGTACCCCACAATCTCGACCACATCGGTCAAACACAAAGCACAAACTTAATATGAAAACAATCTTTCCCGCGACGGTGCTTGTTATGATAAGCAGCATGTCTGTGCATTTGCAACCGTTTTTACGCTAAACGAGCCAATAGCAGCGTAAAATAAGAACTTTTAGCGGATACCCCTCTTTCACGCTATCGTTCGTAGAAAACTCTTTCACCGTTGGTTTCGAAATTTTGTCTCAAAAAACTAGAGCCCTTGTGGTAGCCTGAAGTAAAAATTTCGTGATCTCAGCTTGCGCCTTTTTGGTAGGGCTCAAGGGTGTAACAGACGAATAGACGGATGGACGCGTCTATCGATAGCTAAGACGCGCTAAATAGCATTAGGCCTACATGCTGTCGCGCGTAATTAGGCCTACATTCTTATACTAGGCTGTGATCGACTACACCCGTGTATGTATCAATGTCCTGGAATTGATTATGTTCAAAACAGTTCAATGCATTGTTAATTGCAATACTCCTTTTATTATATGGCGTTAATTTTTTTGTAAATGTAAGAAACTTCGTTATGTGCCTGTGCAGGGGGGGGGGGCTGGTGCCTGTGCGAATAAAGGTGTGACGTGTATTGTAGGCTTAAGTTTCTCGTGCACAATGATACCGTTTGTTGCAAATTGCACGTCAAAGGCATTGCTATAGTCGGTAGTCTAA
>Ga0209671_1008480_pt1 | contig 10756 bp, 7 predicted proteins | sample WorMetHERISLAND2_2_FD_187401 | JGI IMG/M metagenome (GOLD analysis project Ga0209671, IMG submission 187401) | Marine gutless worms symbiont microbial communities from Max Planck institute for Marine Microbiology, Germany - Olavius geniculatus... | ecosystem: Host-associated > Annelida >...
TTCAAGGTCGTTCAAGGTCATCGATGTTGATAAATCCCAAAAGCCTGTCACCAGTGCTTGTTATGATAAGCAGCATGTATGTACCTATCTGCAACCATTTTCACATTATTCGAGCCAATAACGGCAAAATGACGTCTTTTTAAGGGGGGTACCCCTCTTCGACGCCCTCGTTCGAGGGGAACCCCTGCACCTAGTGGCACGAAATTTTGTCACGATAAACTAGAGACCTGGGGGCAGTCCAAAGTGAAGATTTCGTGATCCTAGCTTGCACCGTTTTGATACAGATCACGAGTGTGATGGACGGACGGACAGACAGACGGACAGACGCCCAGACGATGGCTAAGACGCGCGAAGCATTCTGCTTTCGCGCGTAAAAATGGTACAAATCGGCCCAGCAGGGGTGGCGGGACAAAGGGGTGAAATTAATGTTCAACTGGGTTATTTTTTTTCATTTTTTGTATACTTTTCTTGCCAAGCTCAGGAGAACACATTTTTGGGAGTATCGACACACTTTTTGCACTGGATGACGTGTATCGGTAGGGATTGATTTTCTAGGGGGTCTCACCATTCGTCTTTAGTATTTTCCCCTTCTAATCCCCAAAAACAGCAAATTTTAGACCTATTTTCAGACGTAGAGAAATTATGACTAAAAATGCTTAACAATAGAGATGCTCATCTACAAACTACCCTTAATCGTCATCGTAGCCCCACAAAAGCGGCATAGTAAATAGGCAATGTGGCATTGAGAATTCCAAATATGCGATTATTTTTGACAGCCTGCCTACAAGTCACGTGACATGGAGGATGCGCAGTGAACTTTTGACCTTTAAAATGGGCAAATGCATGTTTGTGGCTTTATATCTCCATAACGGTTTAGGTTTGTAAGGGCGGCCAGTTCGTCGTTCTATCACCCTGTGTCCGAGTAAAATGATTTCTGCTGTTTTGAATGTGTGATTTGGTCGCCCTTACACAGTAGTGTAAACTGGTAAGTTTTTTTATATTTAATAAATTAATATGTCTCTATTGCAACTATTAGTGCTCACCATTTTTATGACAGTGTAGTGTTTGTTGTATTTGATGTAGCATGCTTAAAGTTATAGCAAATAAAATAAATTACCAGTTCAACACCATAACAGTATATTCCTAAAAGCTTTTAGCCATTGGATATGTGTATGCAATACAAAAAGCAAGGTTGCACGCACCAAAGAATCTCCTTTAGACAGTGCTCGAGTTTTCTCCATACTATGCAGCTTTTCAGTGCTCATTGCATCTGTGGCAGCAACAACGTAATGTCGTGGCTGATATTGACTTGACAGTTCAGCAACTAACTTCAACATTTCTGTTGTATGACCACCTTAACAAAATAAAACAACAGCCTACATAATAATTACAATGGACAACCAGTTCTATGTTAACCTTATATCAGAGAACATTAAAAAAGATCAATATTTATTACTACTACTAAACGTACTAAAATAAAAAAATGCAACAATAAACAAATTGAGCAATTAAATACAATTATACATTGCCATATGTCATGAAAGAGTCAAAACAAGAGGTCACATTTATAGTAAGATATCAGGCTCTAGTAAAAAGTGCATCTGAGGATGATGTATCAGGGTTGGAACTAGGGTTGGCATTATGGATAAGATTAGTATTAAACTTAGATATGTTCAAGAATAGCCTTATGGGATGGTTAAACAAAAAAATTACAGCTTATGGTCAGCGTTATCCATTGCAATATCTGTAGATCTGCACATCTACAATTAACCCATAGCCTTCTCGATACACAATTTCAAAGTATAAACATACAGTGACAACAAGACTAAAACGATAGCCGGGCAAATCCATTCTGTCATGATTGGGTTCCACCATCATCACTAGAAATCAGAGCTGAAGTTAGAGTTAGCCTTGAGAGCAGAGGTATGGTTCTTGTCTAAATAGTATCATGTCACTATGAGTTTAAGACTGCACATAATGTTTCAAACCAAAGGTTAAAAATTCTCTAGGACACTCCCTTAACCCGGAAACCTTAAATTAATTTGCTATTTTCAACTTGTAAGAATCCAGCCACTGAGATGTGCGGACTGCGTATCCCAAAATATTGAGTTTGCGACCGCCACAGGAGAGAAACATTGAATCCACTGTCAGTCCGTGTCTGCATTGAGTAGACCTAGTCTTTAGTATATATGATAGGCCACTAGGCAGGCCCATTGAGAGTCACAGCGGGGCTCGGGGAAACATTCTCGCCAGGCTCCCAAACATTTTCACGGAACCTCTCTGAAAAAATTGTTTGAATTTTTCTTTTCAAAATGGTACATTCTGGCGTACTTCATATTTCTGGCCGATGGTAAGGCCCCCCAAACAACGCGGGGTGCGGGTAGCTTACCCCCTGACCTCATTGTGGTGCCGGTGTTTTCCAGGCTTGACTATGGCTCCGCAACTTTTACCGGCCTTCCGAAACAACTCATGGGCAGGCTTCAGTCTGTGCAGAACGCCGCTGCGCAGCTGATCTTTAAAGCTTGTCGTCAGGACCACATTCAGCCATTACTGTGCAGATTACACTGGCTTCGGATGCCAGAACGGGTTTCGTTCCAGCTGACAGTGCTGGAGTATCGCTGCCTCCATGGCTCTGCACCTGGCTACCTGGCTTCAGATCTTCAGCGCGTCACACCTCAACGCACATCGACGACTGCGCTCTTTGACTACATCAGCGCTGGTCACTCCACGCACCATGCGTTCTACCATTGCTGACTGCACCTTTCCAGCGACTGCTGCATCGGTCTGGAACAGTTTGCCAGAGTCAGTTCGGTCATTGCTGTCGTTGCAAGTTTTCCGCAGCAGTCTGAAAACCAAACTTTTTGCCCGGTCTTACAGACATGACTAAGAATGTCTCATTGCACTGACTACTATTAAGTGACTTCACTGTTTAAGCTTATTGTTACGTGTCATTGTAGTCTTAGGACTAAATGCCATGCTAAAGTTTATTCGTCCTTCATCATCATCATCATCATCACTTCACCATCTTGACACGCCTGTCACTAGCTTATAGCAGAGTACAATTTAACAAACAAAATAACAACAGTAGAAGACTTGGTAATGCATTTTTTGCTAAACAAAACAAAATTAAAAAATGAAACATGCTTTCCAAAGTCTGTTAGTAATTATTAGAAAAACACTTGTCATGAAACAAAGTCTGCATCAGTGCATGTCCGCAAATTTTGTCTACCTTTGATCCGCTGTCAGACCACGTCCGCAAAAAAATCCTGTGAATCTGTGTCCACAGACGGACGGCACATCTCTGTCCTAGTGATTTGTAGCAAAAACCAGATACCCGGACCCAGATGCAAAATTCATCACCTGATTCGAAATCAGGGTAATTGGTATCCATTTTTGCACTGATTACTGATAAAATCAACAAAAATCGCGCTTCTTGCAGTTTTTGTGATGGAATATGTTATTCAATACTGCAATTTAGTTCAACATCAGCCATTTTAGTTGGCGTACCTATACATATCTGCTATCATAGACACATTATAGACGTTCTATATGAAAAACTTAACTTTGTGAAAAAATATTGGTTAATTAGATACATACATGTCATTTCACTCTGGTTTTCCTTGCTTGCTCTAAGAACAAAAATCGGGTCCGGATACCCAGGAAATTACAACCGGACCTGGTCCTAAAACTGGTAATTCAAAAGCCGCAGATCATTACTCCGTCCAGCCACTATAAAATGCCAAAAGTAAAAGCATGTACCCGATCCTAACACAATTAAGGTTCGCATAGAGCCACATTTCGTGGCCAACAGACTCCTGGGGACCGCTGTTCGTCGTCTACGTATGTTGACCAATATAATAAAAAACCGGGATGTTAACAGAAAAACAATAAAAACGATACATTGCTTAAACAATGCAAAAATTAACATTATTATCTACACAATTTCCGGTTAGCACATCGTTTAAAAGGAAACTAATATTGACAAAAGAAATCAAATAAAACGTAACGTAACGACAGCAGATAGTCCGTTTAACTCACACCAAAGCTTAAAGTTTTAGCCTACTCTATAGGCTTTGACTCAACCACAGTCGCATCATTTTTCGCTGTTATAAAGCGCTAATTGGGCCAAATTGGCTTAATCAAATGGTTATTTGGTTATTCATTAATCTTCCTGTCGCTAGTATTATCTTTATACGGTAAAAATAAGCTTTAAAGTGGACAGAACTATGACGGCTGTGGACGTCACTTACGGCATTAGCGTCAAGGGGCGTTCGAGAGAATTTGACTTTAGCAGAGTCAATAGAGCGATGAGACTTCGCTTGCATTTCGATATGTCGCGCTGTCATCCGAAAGTAGGCCGACCGTACGCCCTTTTCGTTGCACCAATCGCCGACAGATTCCGGAATGTGAGTTCCCCACGCCGAGTGCGCGCTGCATGACGTGAAACTTTGTCGCATGCTGCGATACACGCTGTAAACAAAGCGCTGAATGTGACGTCATCATTTGGTTTGCACAATGTAAAGTGATGTTTTTGTTTTAATTGATCAGCGTATCATTGGACTGACCGCTAAGCTGTATGCTTAAAGTCGGCCCTGTGACATTCTACACGTATTTATCAAACATCGTTTTTTCATGCGACTTGGCCTTTAAACATGTTAATCAGGGCAGGAAAACAGGTTTTTAAAGAAAATTTATAGGCTATAGGTTTTTAGGTTTTTATAGATTTTTCTGCTTAACTGTATAATGAACGCCATACACAAAATTACGATCAAAAAAACATAAATACTTTCTGTCTGTTACATAATCACATTGTTTTCTATAAATTATAGCAAGAGGAAGTAATCAAAAATCATGATTGCAACAAGAAATGAAATATAATATGTAATAACTTCACAACAAACAAAAAACCTGTAAAAAACTAAATATCGAACTCTTGTAAGGTTTTTAAAGTTTTTTTAAAACCTAAAAACCTACTTTTTTCAAAACAATTTTCTCTGAAAACATCTGTGCAATATCGAACTCAATAACAGACTGACACAAACTCATTTAAAAGTCTGGCCTCTGCTGTTTACTTTCATCAAACTTTTCCATATGACACTGTGGCATCAATGGAGGGGGAGGGAGAGGAAAATGTACCTATACTTTTGGGTCAGATATTTAACGTATTTCAAAATGCTGCTTTTGTAAACGCTGATGTCATTATTGTTGTGCACATCAGGTGAGGTCAAGTTTTGCTAAAACTAAAGTCCTGACTTGACTTTGTCAGCTACCAGTAAGTAACCAAATCCAAAATCCAAATAACTGAAAAAGCAGTAATGCTTTTACAGCAGTAAACATACACATGCACATTGCACAGTTTGCACACAACATCTTTATATTTCATGATTCAGCTGTATCAAACAAATAATTTGTGTGATAAATGAGAAAATTAGGCCTACCGCTGAATAATAGTACTTCTTTTGTATCAACAACACAGACTGCATCAGCATTCAAAACAGTAACATCCTGGCAGATGCTTTGCACCAGCAAATTTTTAGTGTCACAATCACCAGTGTCAACAAAGACAGTCCGAAATACTTAAAGATATCTGAATGATCTGATATGACAAAGTGAAGGCAAAAACCTGAAGCTAGCAGTATGCAACTGTGCAGCTGTATGAAATGAAGTATAACAGCTACTCCAGAGATGATCAATGAAACTCCTCATATCATAATTTTCTGCCCAGTTACAAAGTCAAGTGGACAAATATAAAAAAAAATCAAGCCCAAATATATTTAAATACTGGGCCAGTGGCACAGTGGCAGGGGAGACAGGGAGCACCTGACTCTTTGGGCTGACGAATATCTTCTTGTTGGAAAAAGTTTCGTCCAAACAAATGTAAAATTTGTGGCTGAGAAAACCTCTTTAAAAAAATTAGGGGCAAAATTAAAATTTTTAGCACCAATAACTTTTTGTGTGGCTGATTGGGGCGGTGCTATGTCTGCTTGATGCAAACCATGGGTCCAATTGTTCGCTGGTGCGAGCAATAGATGGCCACATAGTGCGCTGCGGTATATCACGCCAATCAACTGCCACTTTCGAGATTGTAAACGCGCTTCTGGTCTTAAGTCCGTTTCACGAAAGAAACGCTGTAGTAAGTACCAGACTTTACTTTTCCCTTCATTTGTCAGAAATTGCAGCTGTCTGTCGAAATTCCGTCAGAAATTTGTAGCATCTGTCGGAAAATTGCAACATTCTGCCACACCTACTTTTTTAACCCACAACGTCACTGTAAACTGGGCAATTGCGGGTATGGAGACATGACAAAGTCTGCTTGTGGAATCCAGATACCAGCAGAAAATAAGGCATAGACATTGGCAGTACCAGTGTGTCCATGAAATACCATAAAGTGTTAAGTAGCATTCAACAATGAACAAAACAGAAACATCTGACTTCAATGGTGACACAGATACAGGTTTTCTGTAGCAAAATTCCCTGACTTATCCAGACATGGAATGAGAATTTCCCTGACATTATCGAAGCAATAACCCTATCGGACAAATGTCATAAATGGTATTAAAAAATGAAACAGTATTAACAGAGCAATAGAGCAATATGCAAACGACAGAGGCCCTGGTCTGGGGAGGGCTATGCTCCTCCCCTAAAGCTGAAACACGTCTAGCTTTTAGACGTTCAATGGAAGCCGCAATTTTGCCTGCTTTTTAATATTTGGAGATGCAAAAAATCACAGTTATCTGCAGTCTGCATCATACAAGATCATTTTCCCAGACTTTTCAAAAATAATGTTTTTCCCTGACATATCCCTGACAACACAAATTCCCAGACATTTTCCAGTTTTCCCTGAGCTGTAGGACCATGCAGACAAGAGAACAATATCTACATCAGTCTTTTAACAACAATATACTTTTGTAAGTGAAACTCATCCTTTGCTTCTCATATGTGTAAAACTCATCCGTGTAAAACGCTCTTAACGATATTTCACATAATAAATACCACCCAAAAGCTAACCAAATGCTCAAACACCAAAATGCTTGCGATGCAATGGATCTGGCAGTGACTGTAAAATGGCATCTAATGGACGTTCAACGATGACCAACGAGTCGTCAGATAGCACATCGACATGCAGCAAATACTGCAATGAAACAGATTTAAATGCAACAAGTATTAAAAGCAGAAATATAAAGAACATTCAGTGACTATCTCCAAATTTGTTTCAATTCACTCAAATAAACGTAAGTTGTTAAATAAAGAACAAACACAACTTATATCAAAATAAAAACGTCATATAGTGCAGTCATCCATCAGATCTTTTGCACTGTGAACTAAAAATTGGCAGAACATGAGTTACTTCACCATGCAAAATTTTCACACCAATTTTGATCTTGCTGTGCCAGGCGTAAAAAATAAAAGAATGGATGTGTCGTAGCCCACTATTAGGATGACCGCATAAAACAGCAATATAAAGCACATTAAATGAGTATTTCAAAATATTTTTCGGATTCACTCGCCTAACTGTCAGTTGCTTAAATATTAAGAACTAAAAACAGCTTGTACATGATCATCATTATCATCATCCATAACAAGAAATTTGAGCTAATGCTCACGAGACGTGCGAAATCCTATAACAGTTTCAGTTCAGTAGTTTAGATGAAAATTGGAGTGTTCACGCTAAGTTAATATACAAATACCAAATTCTCTATCTGGATCGCATAACGATAGTAGCGTGGCGCCACCTTGTGAATAATATAGACTTGCGTCGCAGCCCAAAATCACCAAAAAATCCATAAAACCCCCTATTTTGGCGTTCAAGGTCATTCAAGGTCACTGAATTCGGCGCCAATTGAGAGCCAGTGTATGACTTCCCATTAGTGATTAGTAGTAACCTAGGCCCTATCTCGCACCGTTACTGAGATACAGCGACTTCTTGGCCAAAAATCGCAAATTTTGCCCACCCTCTCTCATTTAGCGCCCTTGTTCACCCTTCGAATTTATGGAAAAGCTTTGCGGTTCCTGAACTAGAGTCTTCCAGGCAGCCGAAGGTGAAGATTTGGTGATCCTAGCTTGCACCGTTTTTGACTGATCCACCCGTGTGACAGACAGACAGACAGACAGAATTGCGATGGCTAAGACGCACTGAAAGCAGTAGCTGCTTTCGCGTGTAAAAACTCTACATATGATGGGATTTAACATGGTGTGAGTGTAACCGCAAAGCACTTCTTCAGGACAATGGTGCAAGCAAGTACAATAAAACGAGAAGCTAAAATGTAAGAAAAAAATAAGAATTCAAAACACTGAATTAAAAACTTAAACAACACACAAATTTTCTGGGAAGTTATGTGTAGCCTACATTGTTAGAAGCAGAAAGATTGTAACAACGACAAAACAAACTTTAGTCTCAAGTCTTTAGTTTACAACGAAAAGATGCAAATGTATAAATAAATGACTGCATGGATTTGTGTCACGTCATTTACTGCACACTGCCACCAGCAGATCCGAATAAACCAAAATAAACAGCAAACAATAAATAGTCGGTCAAACCTTGAAACGCTCACAGACATGCACTGCATGGCCGACTTCTGCTTTTGCTTTTGTGGAGTAATGCTTGCAAAACAATTTTACGAACTTGTCCGGCAATTTCTGAACAAAAAGACAAGCCAACAATCAATGTATTGTGACATCATTAACAAACTTAACATATGATCTACAATTCACATTCAACAAACAAAAATAACCAAGCTGTAAACTGCATGACGAGAAATGGTAGACACTGTGTTGTGACGCTGACAGTGAACGTACATCTGAGAGTCGTCAGCATAGCCGTGGAACTTCACATTGTGTCCAGCAACCACATCGGTAAGGTCCGCCATATAGAAGACGAAAAGTTGTGGTCCGAGAACTGAACCTTGTGGGACCGAACACAAGACTGAGACCTTGGCTGACATGTCACCTCCATCAAGTAAGACCCATCAGATCGATGTCATCTGATGCCATCAAGACGCTGGTCCAGGCGTTTATTTCGTGTTGCCTGGACTACTGCAACTCGATGTTCTACGGCATCACCGACGGTCTGATGAGCCGGCTGCAGTCTGTTCAGAATGCGGCTGCACGTTTGGTGTCGGGGGCTCGACGCTATGACCACATAACGTCGGAGCTACGGGAGCTACACTGGCTTGTGGTCTAGCATCGGGTGGACGTCACTGTCCGGTATAACTCCACCTTACCTGGCCGCCGACTGTTAGCTGGTCTCCGACGAAGGTCGTCGTCAGCTGCGTTCTGCCAACTCAAGGACATGTGTCGTCAGAAGGACCTGCAGCAGCTATGGAGACAGATGCTTTGCTGCTGCAGGTCCTAGGCTGTGGAACAGTCTGCCAGCTCATCTGAGACAAACTGACATTAACTTTGAACAGTTTAAACGGCAGTTAAAGACATTTCTGTTCGGGCGTTGAGAACGTGGCGCATTGTGGCTATTGTTAAATTGCGCCTTCTAAATAATCTTACTTACTTACTTACTTACTTACATGTGGTTAAATTACATTTGTACAAATATCATTGCATAAGTGCATGTTTTTAGTTAAATGTGAGCAATGTATTAATTTTTACATCACTAACATTGCCCATCTTTGATAGCAGATTGTGCATACAACCAAGCTGTGTTGAAGTAGTTACTCAAAACAAGTTCATGTTTTCAATGCACATTCAGCACACAACTCGTCTCAACCTGTGATTTATCAACGATGCAGAATGCTTCGTCGTCGCACACAAAAATTCTGTCGCACTGTCGAGGATGGTAAAAGATGCGACGTATTTTGTTGTGTCGACGAGACCATGCAATAGGCAGATGATCAGTAAACTGTTGGCTCCAGGATGTAACTTCATTATGAGCAATGTCAAACTCAGTGACCTGTACACGTCATATCACACAATGTAACTGTAGCTGATTAAACAGCATTCTGACATACGCAACTACCTTTTCAAGTTACAAAATTTTTATATGTGAATGGCTAGCTAATGTTCCCTGGACTGGAAGTTCTCCAAAAAAAATTTGGGGCTTGCTGGAGCCAATACCCATAAATGCTAGTAATGCATTGTTACACACAAAATAACAACATCAAAGATCCATAGACACCAACATTAACATATATATTTTATCCATTTTTCTAAAAGTACATAATTTTCTGATAATTTTGACAGTAATAACGGTGCCCAGCATTTTGTCAACACAGAGAAACTTACATTTAAAGTCAACGATTTACAGACATGATGTAAAAAAACGCAATGCCATGATGGCCAGGCTGCACAACAGGTGACGTCATCAGTGCGGCCTAAAGACTAAGACATCATGAATATTAATGGCCTAGCCTTATCTAATGACGCGCTGATGGTACTACGGCATATAGGGGCGGGTCCTCCAGCTGGCCAATAGAGGAAGCCCTTTGTGAGGTGACTCTGAAGGGCTGTGCCGAATAATACAGTATAAGGCACCGTGGACCAACAGTACCCAGTAGCTACTTCTATGAAGTAGCATAAGAAGGTTGACCCCTCAGACAGCTTTAAGTGCTGATTTCAGGTTCTGCATATACGTCTCCTCTGTCAACCATCGCCAAAACTCACCAGGTCTTTCAGCAGCAATATGCAGACGATACGCAGCTCTATGTCGCTTTGTCGCCTATCAATTATTCCAATGAGCTCATCCAGTTGTGTCTGAACTCACTACATGTCTGGTTCTGTGAAAACGGCATGGCACTCAACCCATCCA
>Ga0209671_1008483_pt1 | contig 10754 bp, 11 predicted proteins | sample WorMetHERISLAND2_2_FD_187401 | JGI IMG/M metagenome (GOLD analysis project Ga0209671, IMG submission 187401) | Marine gutless worms symbiont microbial communities from Max Planck institute for Marine Microbiology, Germany - Olavius geniculatus... | ecosystem: Host-associated > Annelida >...
AATTTGTACCAAGTTTACTAAACGATACAAGCTTTAAGTCAATCTCATTCTCTAGCTGGCAGGCTTCCTTTCGCAAATCTACAATCAATTATTACAGTCAACATGCATAAACCAAGTACAGACATTAAAATATATAAATAGTATAAATGACTGTACCAATGTCTTGTTCCCTCACCCTAAGGGTGAGGACACCCTTGCTTTATGGACAGCAATGTGATTTGCAGTATATATGGGCACAGATGTACACAAGTTTACAAGACAGCAATATATTATGCAAACTAGAGTTAGCATTACAACTTACGATTAGCCGTAAAAAAAAACACTTGAGTAATTTCTGTTACGGTACAGATAAATAGAATATGTGTAATTATAACAGCAATCGTCAACTCAAATACGGGTCCATTGAATCTGCTGAGCTGATCGCTCGGCTGATAAGAGGGCGGATCTACAAAATTACAAATGGCTGATGATTATGCCAATTAAGTTGATATCCATTCGCACACATTTACAGCTGATCAACGATGATTCATTGCAGGCCTTTTTGGCTGACCTGTTAAATAGCTGACCTACTGTCATCTACTTCAGTCACATTTATCACTAGCTGATCTGGTACGGCTGATCTTTCTATTAAGCTAGACTAAACGTATCAATGGAATAAATTCGACATGGAGGCTGGCAGAAGACTGAGGATGGTGAAGGCAGCTCGTGGATATGGCTATGCTCCAGCCGGGGGCATGCCCATGATGATGATGATGAAATGTATCATTCATCCATTTTTATATATTTGGAAACGGCAAATTTATTGGCAAAGTTTTTATTTGAAAATGTGGAAACAGAACATACAGATCGAGATAACATTAAGGGCAACTACAGCCTGAAAAAAAATCAACTGGTCAGCTCAACTGAGCAGATTCAATGGACCCCTCAAATACAGTAACTGGAACTTTCATACCTGAGAACTTTCGTTCACGAGAACGAAAGTTCCATATGTGGAACTTTTGTTCTTTGGAACTTTCGTACCCAGAACTTTGTTCACTGGAACTTTCATTCCTGGGAACTTTTGTTCCCTAACATTGATTATTAGGTCTATACTGTACATAATTTTTGACACACTTACAGCTATGCTGTAGGCGTCTATAGTACCATTATCGTTTGTCTGTCTTCCGTTTGTCTGCCCGTAATGGACGTAATGTGGATCGAAGATTATATCTGCGGTGAAAATTCATGGCAAATAGCCATAATTGACTACTTATTTTCCGTGAATTTTTATGGGAACATCTTTATACTTTTGGATATATGTTGTGAAAACTGATGTACGGAAATGTATATATTGAAGCTGGGAAATAAGTGAATAATCACACAATTAAGGCCTAATAAGTACAATTTGGTATTTAGGGGGCCTATGGTGACAAATTTGCACGTTGAGGAAGCTTAACTTGTTTCTTTCACCACAGTTTCTGCCAGCCTTATGAAAGGTATCTGGTTTAGGCAAGATAGGAATTTCAATGCAGTTTTGTTGCAAATTGTCTGCCACGGTCACAAGACTGACTGGGGTTAGTGTTTAGGGTTAGGGTTAGGTTTAGGGTTTGGGTTAGCATTTTAGAAAGATTTTGTCAACAGTACTGGACACCATATATTACTGTGCAGTATGGCTTAGATATTGAGGTTGGTGCAGGAAGTTGCCAAAACTTGCCAAGCGGCTATCCAATGATAGTTCCTAGCTTGAGGAGCTGCTTGGCCGGACTGCCGACCCGTGAGGCTACGGCCGAGGTCAGGCAGTTGCTCCAGTGGCGCCGTGTCCGTGCCGTCGGCACGGACATGGCGGCATCGGACATGGATGGCCTTGGTCGGTATTTCCGCCGCTGCTGCATTTTTTTGCAGGGCGAAAATTCCGCCACTCAAGCAAATGGACGGCACTTAGCGCGGCGGATTTTCCGCCACTGTAGCGTTGTGCTATTATTATATCCTGCAGAAACTCTAACCAACAGACACAAAATTTGAGCTTTTTCCCCTAAACTAGACTCCCTACGTAAGAGGTTCAATAATTATCAATGTCAGGGAATAAAAGTTCCCGGGGACGAAAGTTCTACCTATGGAACTAAGTTATCGGCTACGTAAGCTCTATGAATCGCAAATACGAAGTTACGAACTACATCACAAACGGTCGGTTACATAAGTATCGCAATCTTCAGCATGTAACAATTACTAAGCATAACTCAAATAATCTAACCGTCCCAAGAACTGGTCAAATTTGTCATTCTAACACGATTCATTACAAATAATACATTTATAGTTCGTTTGTTGACATTTCAACAAAACAACGTCACGACGAAGAATAACTAAAAATAACATAACATAACGGTAAATAAGGGAGATTGCAACATAAAACAAGTAATACCGGTATAAATTTGAGGTAATGCTCACGAAACGCGCGACAACCTATAGCAGTTTTTGTTTGCAGGTTGAAAGAAAAGAAAGATCAGTAAAAACGATCACGTGTTGATTAATACTTTATGTCAGGAAAAAACTAGCGTTCACGCTGTTTGTTAGCGGAGTTTTCTGCACTGCAGAGAAGCCAGGAAAAAACTGAAGCTCACAACGTATGTTAATAAAGTTTTCCAGGAAGAATTAAGCCATGAGAATTGTGGGCCCGCTGCTAAAAAAAATTAATTCGACTTGCACTACGGAGCGTTCGAAAAGCAGTGGCCGTTCAAGATCAGTTCGCTCGTAGGAATTTTTGAAAATATCAAAAAGTTGCCGACGGTTACGCTAGCTATCAATTTGACGTTTCCTTGACGCAGTCTTGAATCTTGATTCTTGTCTTTGAACAATATGAGGAATCCAGAGCCAACTCGTTTCTGCTGGCCAGCACTGTGCCGCGCAGACGCAATTAAGGTAATGCAGAAGCACTAGCAGCAGCAGCAACCGCAGCATCAGCTGCAGCAGCGAGACTGACTGGATCTGGTTGTTAAGCAGTCGGCAATGAGAGCCAGAGACGTACGTTCGTACGTATAGGTATTGATTGGTCGCTGCATGGGTCGGCCGAGGCGCATGGCTGCCGTGCTATGTATCTGACAGCTACTGTTTGTCGGTTGTACGAAAGCGGGACAATGTTTAGGTAGTTCTGTCGTCGTTAAAATGCCGAAATGTCTGGCGGCCGGCACGAAGCTCATGCCCACTGCGTGCTTCTGATCTGCGTTCTTACAGCCACCGGTAAGAGTTCCGTCTCGCGATCCTTACATCCGCTGCACAGCGCCCATTATACGTACTTCGCCTCGTTCACGTCTCAAACATAAAACGCAATTATTTGTTTAGTGTACGCAAAATACGCATTGGGGTTTTTGAAGTACCTCCGTTTAAACATTTTTCTCCATTGGGTGTTTCAGTCACTCAGTTGTAGTTGTTGTGGTATATCTCGCATTGTCGAGAACTATTTTATTTTCTCGGGGTGAGACTGACCCTGTCTATTGTACAAAACGTCAAATGGACAGCGCAACGACATGGCGATGTTTCTGGGCTTATAAGCTTAGATTATAGCTTGCTGTGCTGACACATTAAGCACACATTAGGGCCCACAACAGACAGCAAGGTCTCAATTAAATCCATCGTCGTCGTCATCGTATCGGTGCAAGTAATACCACGTTTACAACTTCACGTTCTCGATTGCAATAACCTAGATCTAGGCCTATAGAAAACAGAGCCGTAATTTTGCACTATGCGACGCTGTGGAACCATTGCTGCCATGCTTATCAATGACCTAGCCGTGTAGTCTCAAGCCCGCAAAATATTTATTTATTTATTAGTTCAGCACTGACATTCAAGAACAGAAGCTAAACACAGGTACAAATAAGATTACAATGTGTTACAATGTGTTACAAATACGCGGAGAAACCGGCGCCTTAAGGCGCATAATAGTCTATAACACAGTACTTGCACGGCTTGACAGCAAAGCATCATCCACCGCGATCCATTCTTTTCGTAGCCGATTAGATTGCTCCAGCAGCTACTTTTTATACGCTGAGATAGATTTCCTATAAAGAGCTATAGACCCCTTTAACTCTTTAAACTTTAACTCTAACTTAGCTAGGATGTCTAAACATGTAAAGCACTTGTGATGTTGTGAACAAGGCTGTTTCTCTACGATTAATTGTCTAAGTGTACGAATGTTTGTCTGAATGCATGCAGGTTGTATGAGCGTACGTCTGGAGACGTCGACAGTCGATGCCAGCTCGGCACTGTTCGTCCGTCCTACTCAGTCGACGGACGAAGAACGTCGAGTCAGTGATGACGCTGCTGCTGCTGCTGCTGCTGCGGGCACGTCACAAGTAGCGTTCGTGCCGCTGATGCGTCCGGCCGCCCTGACACACGTTCACGCGTCCTTCGGTCAGTTCTCGTCCACGGTGAGCGTCGCGCGGTCGGCAGTGCGCAAGGCGGTCGGCGCGTCGGAACGTCACAATCCGGGCGTCGTGTTGTCCGAGGTCGAGATCAGTGCTCATGTCGTCGCGCAGGCCGTGCTAGCCGACCGTCCGGTCGTCCAGGTGTTGTTCCACGCTGCTCTGACCCCGTCCTCCAGTGACTCGACCGGGCAGGCCTCGGCGGCGTCGGCGGCCGGTGTCGAGGCGACGTTCTGTGCTACGGCCCGGCTACTTCACAGTGATGCTCAACGACGACTGACCTCAGCACCGTGCGCACTGACCGTGCGTAGCGTCGTCTGCCTCGTCAGTGTCGGTCTACCGGCGTCATGGTGGCACCCTCAGCGCTCAGACACTGTCCAGGTCAGACGTCACACCACTAAAATATTTATATATAGGCCTAATAAGGCATTTTCAGTTAGGCATGGTTTCCTGACAGTGGGTTCACAGATATTGGATGGCCCACGCAAAGTCCGCTGTTATCTGACTGAGATGAACGACATTGTGTATTTTCCAGATACTGCACTGCTGGAGTGGGTAAGTGAGTACGCAGTACAAGCTTATAGGTCTACCACTCAAGACAGTGCGATATCATACTTAAACAACGCTCAGATGGCATATAGAGTAGTAGTACACTGTCGTTTGGTTTATGACGCACGACTGCAGATGTAAGTTGTGAAAACAGCATTGCAAATGGGGTGTGGTTTAAGCACTTAAATACTTATATGTAAGTTTACACATTTACACATGTTCAAATAGATTGTTAGGAGCAAAGTCGTTGCAAAGCTTCAGCGTAAAGTAGTACAGGGATAAAACGCTGTAACTTGACATCTCGGAGGCTGCGGGTTCAATTCTCGCCTCGTTTCTTTTCAATATTTCGTTGTTTGCCAGAGTTCGTGAACTTTACTATTTGTAGCTCAACGTTAACCCAAAAACAGACAGTTTGACTACGATTTTGTCGCTATTCAGTGAAGAAGAATGATATCTGAAACACGTTTGCGCCGTACGCTTAGTCATAGAATATTTAGTTTTAAAATTGGTTGCAATTAAATGCTGTCGGCAGGTGTACTTCGACGTGCGTAAGTCGAACACCAGCTCGTCGACGTCATGTCCGGCGCTGAACACGACATCGAGTTCCGCCAGTCACAGTGACAGTGCGACGTTATCACAGCAAACTCTCGACCATTTCCTCGGCACCCTCAGCCTCGCACACAGCGTCCTCACGTACAACGAGCTCAAGGAGGATCGCAACGTCCTGGTCTACGTGCCGCAGGGCAGCTTCTACCCGGGCTCGAGGTTCCGTGTTCCCGTCAAGCTGCAAGTTCACTCCGAGCTGCGCCAGTTTATCGTCAAGTGAGTGTAGACTGCAGAGTATTTTGACGGCAGAATGGCAAAACATCATATCTTTAGTTGTCCATCGCGAAATGTTTTAACTACTTAGAAAGGAAAAGTTTTCCACAATGTTACTTAAGTAGTCATTACACAATAAATGTAGCAAGCAGATCTTAATGTTATTTATTAACAAACTTTACAGTAACATTAAACACCCTGGAAAGAAAGTCTGAAAATGCATTGCGTAGAAAGTTGTTGTTATTTTTTTTTAAATGTCATCGACAACAGATAGGATGTATTGCCATTTAACCTTTGTCTTGCTACGCAGCATATTACAGAACTGTCCAAAAGCCGCATTGTTTTTAAGCGTTGATAATTTAACGACAGTTAGTGGTAGAAGTTAGTGGTAAAAGAGCTTGTGAAGTGTTAAAAGTTCTGAAATATTGTCTAGGCAAAAAGTCTAAAACTTGCATACGGTATACGCGTGAGACGAAATTTTAAAACTTTCGACATTATGACACGTCTTTCTGTCACTATCCATCTCAAAGTTATCTTTGATTAAAACCAGTCCTTTTAATCGGACCACCCTGTATATCGTCTCGTATTCGTGTGTTGCTTTTCTGCTAACTTTTTTCTTTTTTTCCTGCGGACTCGTTGTGTGTGTTTTTGTTTGAGATCGTCAGCACTTGTTCAGGAATGTCGCACCATAATTGGTATAATGCCTACGTATTATATGACTTGTTGTCTAACAAATCCACAAGTTGAAGTAGTGGAGATTGGGCTTTACAACAGGCGTCTTGTTGACAAACAGCTTGCTGGTATGTCTAAACGTTACAGAGTGAAGGCGCGTCACGGCGTAAAGATCATTGGAGCGAGATCAAGTAACGAGTCGCAATGGCAAATCAAACTTGACTTGAGTCACAGACTGCACGGAGCGGTCGTCACTGCTGCTGTAGTCGACGCGCACGCTACACACTTACCATCCGACAGGTACGCTATGGAATTATCTTTTCTTATTCAAACCAAGTGAGGTCTGTCCACAATATCGTCATAAAGGTTGAAAAGTACAAGAGAACCCATCTCAAAGCTATCGAACGTCAATGTTTAGTATTTATTATCTGGCCGTCTTGATGGCCGCAGTTCGGGTCTTGCCCGTCCATCCGTCCGTCTGTCTCTCCGTTCGTCCGTTTTTTTGTACGGGCTTCTGTAAGGTTGTGAAATGTGTCCACTATATTTTAGTGCGTATATTGACAGGCTGGCGTAGGACAGTAGTAAGTAGATTATATTACGCGTCTATAACGCTTGCTTGCTTCTTGGTTCGTCAGGCCAACTCAGCCTCCTACCCTTCGTGGGACGGGAAATGAGTAGTAGCTTACGGGCTACGGGGTGAAGGCCTAGTGTGGCTGATTGGGGCGGTGGTATGTCTGCTTGCTGCAAACCGCGGGTCCAATTGTTCGTTCGCGCGGGCAATGGATGGCCGCATAGTGCGCTGCGGTATCATTAGCTCATGCCAATCAGCTGCCACTTCCAAGATTGTAAAGCGCTTCTGGTTTTGAAGAAGCATGGAAGAAGCGCTATAGCAAGTACGCGGACTTTACCTTTACCTTATCAGCAAGAACGCTGGAACATTTCCAGAATTAAATGTTTACAGAACTGCAGAATCGGTGCATCACTAATTCAACCGACAGTTACAAGAGAAAAGAAGGAGCCGTGTTATGGGCTCACGTAAACGTTGAATTTTGAGTGAGAAAAGTCAGATTTATCATGTGAGAATTAGTATTGATAGCTGAAAACCACAAGTGTGGTCGTAGTCCGACAGAAAGGCTACGTTGAAAGTTGAAGAAGCTGTTTGAAACGAACTGTGACGTTTCGGCCGAGCGTACGCGAATAAAACCTTTTTCCTGACAAGGCAGGAAGGTGTTGTCGACAACCGTGAATTTCTAGGTAATTCCGGGAAAACGTAAAGTGTACCGCGCGACCCTACGTTGAGTTCATCATCAGCCAACTGCAGCTGACCATCAGCAGATTTCATGGACGTCGTTCGACGGCAGTAGAAGCTTGGAGAATTTGAATCGACGAACAGCCATTCATCAGCGGTTCATGCGTAGGCATTTGTTTTGGTAGTTGTGTGATTTAACTGTCTTTACGTCTTATTTTGTGTTTATCAATATGTTATTTTAAAACGTCAACTGAACGTTTGTTGTCATCGCCATTTTCAGCTAGAATCGTACGGTAAATCAGCTAAATAAATAATTCAGTTTTAGCCATATACACAGCAATCGGCTTAAGTCTGCAGCTTCTAACTCGAAAACGCAAAGGTGCAAAAGAACCAAAATCGGTGTGATTTTTGTGCAGCGCGGGAGTAACTGGAGTTCCAGTTTTCAGTTTTAAAAGTCAAAGATCGGGGTTATAGTTACAGCGCAGTGCGATGTATAGCGTATAGCTAGATGGACGGACTTAGAATATATCGGCACTGGACCGCCGACAGTTTTTACGCACGAAAGCAGCTACTGCTTTCAGCGCGTCTTAGCCGTCGCAGTTCTGTCTGTCCGTCCGTCTGTCACATGGGTGGATCAGTCAAAAACGGTGCAAGCTATGGATTACTAAATCTTCACCGTCGGCTGCCTGGAAGACTCTAGTTTTAGGAACCGTAAAGCTTTTCTATAAATCCAAACGGAGTCACCCCGAACGAAGGCGCTAAATGAAAGGGGGGTGGGCAAAATTTGCGATTTTTGGCCAATAAGTCGCTGTATCTCAGTAATGGTGCGAGATAGGGCTTAGGTTACTCTAAGTCACTAATAGGAAGTTGTACACTGCTCTCGATTGTCGCCGAATTCAATGACCTTGAATGACCTTGAACGCCAAATAGGCGGTTTTATGGATTTTTTGGCGATTTCGGGTTACGACACAAGTCTACATCATTCACAGAGTGGCGCCGCAGAACTATCGTTATGCGATCCAGATAGAGAATTTGGTATTTGTATATTAAATTAGCGTGAACACCCCAATTTCCAGCTAAACTACTGAACCGGAACTGCTATAGGCTTTCGCGCGTCTCGTGAGCATTAGCTCAAATTTCTTGTTTTTTAGTTGTACATCACATCTCCGCATGCTTTTCTGAGCACTTAGGCTGCCGGGTATGTTAACGACGGACGTCCGAGACTTGAGTTATAGCCGCCGGAGGGACGGAAAGACGGAAGGACGGTCGTCGGCTGTGTGTCTCGCCCGTCGAGTTTCCGTGTTGAATAGTCGGACGTTGGGCATTAATATTCTACACAGCAGTAGCAGCGCTAGAGCAGCGCCGCTCATCCGGACCGAGTCACAGTGCTGAGAGCCGGTCATGAGTCGACTGGCTACAGACGCCGGTGCCCCATTATAAGATCGCCCCCCCAAAAAAAAGTCTTCCCTGGCCGACAATTTACCAGTAAAAATCCGCCCGCTCGGCGATCGCCTCGGCGGGGCGGATTTTTGCAGGTAAATTGTCGGCCGGGGGAGACTTTTCTGGGGGACAATCCTATAATGGGGAAACTTTTGTTGTGGGGCGGGCGATATATTAATAAGGGGTAGACATATTAAATGCGTGATTATTTCTCCCCGGGCGGATTTTTCATGGGGAGACATTTTAATGTGACACCGGTACGGCAAATCAATAGACCGCCGGACGGCATCGATCAGTGGTCATCGTCGTCGTGGTCACTCGCCGAGCTGGCTGACCAATGACCACTTGAGCACGCCACTCAGCTAGCAGACTGTTTGTTGCGTTGAACGCTCTTCAACTTCTAGTCAGTCGCTGCAGTTCGCTGTCGCCAAAACTCCGCTATACCTCGACTGGTAGTCGATTTACCGTACAGCAAGCTGTATATGCCGCTAGTCCACAGAAAGTCAAAAGCCTGCAGCAGATCCACAAAATCTTGACATGCAATTGTTTTTCGACGTGTTGTCAAATAAATCCACAAAAACAAAACGACGAAGTGGAGTTTAGGCTGATCTGTATCTGTGCTCAGCTGTGCGGTGCCTTGCTAACAATATCAGTCCATCAGTCTTCTTCTCTACTGAGTCCGGCTGTCACGCCTGCAGTCACGGCATTCAACATTGACGCCGTTATCACTGCTACCGTCTGCCAGATGCCGACACTGATGCTGCTGTTGAATGCTGTTGCTATTTCGTCAGGTGCTCGTCTGCAGTTACGTCTGCGAATTTCTTAGCCGTCAAGATAAGATAACTGCCGAATACCAATACGAAATACGAAACAAGTTTGCACTAAAAAAAACTAGAAAGCTGTACCAGTTGAAACTCGTACATAAAAGTGAAAGATCTCATAGTATGAAATGAAAGAACTGAAAAAGGTGTGGTAGAAAATAGAAGATAAGTTCGAGCGATGCGACTGAAATAACTAACAAGTAATTTGAGCAAAGCTCATGAGACGCGCGACAGCCTTAGCAGTTCCTATTCGCAGGTTGTCTTGATTTAGCTCTATCCATTTTGACGCAATTCAAAACACTAAAACCCCTATTTTAGAAATTCAAGGTCATTCAAGGTCATCGATGTTTACACCAATAAAAAGCTTGTCACTGTATTGCTTGTTATGATAAGCAGCATGTCTCTGCCGATCTGCAACTGTTTTCAAGCTACACGAGCCAATAGCGGTAAAATAACTACTTGTAGATTATTAGAAATGTACGTTCTATGCTAAAAAAATGTCATGCGCAAAATGTCCAGGTCTATTTACAGCCATTTCGGCGCAATTCACTCTTAAATTGTGTGTCGCAGCCAAAAATCGCAGAAAAATTTACTAAAAACCTTCATTTTGAGGGCTTAAGGTCATTCAAGGTCATCGACGTTGACAGCAATAAAAAGCTTGTCACCAGTGGTTGTTATGATAAGCAGCATGTATGTACTTATCTGCAACCGTTTTCACGCTACACGAGATAATTGCCGTAAAATAACCACTTTTTAGTGGGGTAGCTGTCTTTGACGCCTGCCTGCGCCGGCCTCCTTCAATCTAGGGGG
>Ga0209671_1008485_pt1 | contig 10753 bp, 5 predicted proteins | sample WorMetHERISLAND2_2_FD_187401 | JGI IMG/M metagenome (GOLD analysis project Ga0209671, IMG submission 187401) | Marine gutless worms symbiont microbial communities from Max Planck institute for Marine Microbiology, Germany - Olavius geniculatus... | ecosystem: Host-associated > Annelida >...
GCTTAACTAAACGCATAAATCCATCTTTAGTTAAGCTACAGTAGCCTAGTCGAGTTAGATATTTATTATCTGTCAGTCTATCCGGGCTTATAGCAATGGAGGAGGGACACTCCACTCCACGGTTGGTCGTTTGAAATTTTGTTTCTTATCTAAATGTTTGTATTTTTAATTAATTAAATTCCATACGTAGGTGCGAGGCGGAGTACCTGCAGGCTACAAACGCGTCTGGTGACATAGACCTACTAGCTGCGAAAACGCCGCTGGTAGCATCATTTAAAAAATGTATTTTTATTGTACGAAAGATCGAAGTGTTTAAAAATAGTTTGCAAAATATATTGGGGGCAGGAGCGTCATGCTGTTAAAATATTGCAAGGGACCGAAGATCCCCGCGGGAGGCGCCGAGGAGGTGCGATCTAGAAATGGGCGTCGTTTTTCATTTCTGTCATCTTGTGCTTAGTTTTCCACTTACGAGTGTTCAGCTGTCGCGTTCTCAGCGCCTGAAGCACAATATTCTGCAGCAGAGTGGCAGAGAGTCAAAGCTGACCTTTTTACTTTTTAGGGTAATAGAATAGTAGCAGACGCTCCCCATGAGAATCCAGGCAGCAACCGGAGCAGATTTTAAAAAATACAACATTTGAGGCTAAAAATCCCCTATTTTTGAACAATTTGTCGACAAAAATATAAATTTTGAGCAGCCATAATTTTCTCTGTCGAAAATTTTTAACTGTCTGTGGACACATTCATACTTCAGGTGTATGACGTTGCCAGTATGATTGTAAAGCATGAAGATTTTCAGTCGTAGCAATAGTCTTCAGTACGGTGTTGTAACTGCGCTGTGGCTCCATTTTATTTTAGTTCGTTGTGTTTCAGTTTAGATCTGTCGCTTCGTACGCTCTTTAAGTGTGGTTACTCCGAATTTCCGCACATAGTCACCGCTGTTTTCCACGCTTTTTTCCGCGTGCATTAACGATACTCTTACTAATGACTTACCGGTAACATATGCTTACGATATGCTTAAATTACCGGCAAGTTGCCAGCAACGTTTGTTACCGGTAGAATAGCAACACTGGAAAATTGCAACTTCTTTCTGCTTTCGCTTTACTATACTTTTTTTTAATCGACAACCGACAATCGACAACCCGCTGTTCCCGCATTTGAAACAAAAGCGCAAAAAATCAAAGTTCTTGTCAAAGTTTCCCGGGCCAGCAGTAACCGGTGTGCAAAGTTTCAGCCCTGGAAGCGAGGTGTGGATTAAATTTTACCATTTTGTTTCGAAGTACTAGCAGAGCTGGGCAAATTACTGGCTCAAATGTAATTCAATTACAAATTACAAATTACTGACATAAATGTAATTTAAATTACAAATTACATTGGAATCAAAAGCCATATTACAATTAAACTCACTATAAAGTATAGGCGAATTGAGTTTGAGTTTAAACTCATTTCGTCTGTATGATTTGAGAGTTTGATGTAATTCATTTTGTATCCCAGTTTTCCTAACACTGTAAATAGTGATGACTTTAGTTGACATAACCAGGAATTTGGTGAATTTGGTGTGTTGCTGCTTGCTCCTGGTGTTTTTTTGATTTGGTAATAAATAATAATTGAATTACGTAATTAAATTACATGTAATTTCGTTACTGCACAGCTCTAAATACTAGGAAACCGTATAGTCCATGAAAAAAAACGGAAATGACCGGTAATAGCTCTTATTAGGACAGCTAGGGGTAGAAGCATCAAAATTGATGTAAATTTATGTTCCCTTGTGTATTCCTGCCGACCTGCCCCCTGAAACGTCCACGACACTTTTGTTTTTTTAGTTCTTTTGTTTCTACCTGGGATTCTATATATTCTATACATTATTATTTGTTCCGGGACAAAAAAAGACGGAGGGGCAGACAGGCGCTACTCATAATGCGGCCTGTTTACACGGCCGCATTTTCCCGACCCTTTTGTTTCGAATTAGTAGAGAGCTCGTGCGGGAGTTTACGATTTACTTGTTTTTTTTCACGCCGATAAATGACTTTTTCAGCAGTCGACGTCTCAACGACAGCGGATTGGCTGAAACTCCGCACTGCCATCCAATCAGCCCCCTGCATCTCGATGACGTCACGCGTCATCAGCCAATCGACGTTCAGCGTCCTGATGACGTCATTCGTCGCCATGACAACATCAGTCCTTCGTCGTCGTCATCGTCGTCTGTGTTGTCACGTGACGAGAGTGGAATCGTGAAGTCCAGCGCAGATAGCAACAGCTCCAGCTGTTCGCCAGAGCCTCCACAATCTCAGTTTGATTATCATTCTGATAATGAACAGCAGCAGCAGCAGCATCAGTTAGCACTAAGTACACCGCGGAGATCTCGGACAACAGATATGTATTATTTCTTTATTATATGTGTTTTTGTTTACGAATGCGACGTTGCGTATCCAAAAACGCACTAACTATTCGTCCGGCGTAGTCTGTAGGCTATTGTTCCGGCGCTAAACGAAAACAAAAAACTCTATCGCACTCACCAGTTGCGCAGTTGTACAGTATGTTGGCACTTGGATGGTGTAGTTTTTTTTAGTTACATAAACGTTTAAGTACGCACATCGGATAACAGTTTACGTGCATATTTAAACAAACTTTTTTTACAACTGAATGTGACAGCATTTAGTTATGCATTTCTGGTTTGGCTTACATTATTATTTGTTTTTTTTAAAGTTTCTTAGTTGTCATAATTATATGCAACAGTGATTGCAATTTCGACTTCAATCCATTACGAGTATGTAAAGCATACAGCATAACGAAACAAAGCTACATAACTGAACTGAACCAAACTTTCACTTCCGTTCACTTTGGTGCAGTTCAGTTTAATCCAGGAAATGTCCAAGGCGACTTAACTATTGTTGCGCAACAATAAATTGTTGTCAGTTTGACCAGTGACTCTGATAGTATAAGTAACTAAAAAATAATGTCGCATTTTATTTATAGTTTTCGCGCGAAAAATTAGCAAACTAATTACTCCTGTATCTGAACGTTTACGGCAATTTTTATATATTTTTTGGTTTTAGAATCAAAAGCCTTGACGGGACAGACGGACTGACGGCCAAGACCAGTAATGCGGTCTATTAGGACGGCCGCTTTATAAAAAAGTAACATTATATTGTACTATACCAGATGACGTGCCGCTAGACCTTTCTGTGACGTCATCGTCGCCGTGGCAACGTGTAAACAACAACGACAGATCTACCAGCCTTCTTTATCGTTCTGTCACGTCACGTGACGCGTCACGTCGCCATAGCAACGTTGACCCGTTGTCGCCGTCTCCGTGGCAACCACACGTAAACGACGACACATTCACCAGCTTTCGTCAAAGCCCTGTGACGTCATGGGACGTCACACGTCGTTATAGCAACGTAAGTGAGTCGTCATCGCCATGGCAACACGCAAACAGCATCAAATCCGTCGGCCTCGACGACGATTGGCGACTCGCTATGACGTCGTCACGCGATGTCAGACGTCGCCATGGCAACGCAAATTCGCTGCCGACCGAACTACCTTTCGTCGACCAAATTTCGCCGTTGCTAGGCAACACACCGTTGCTAAGCAACTCGCTCCCGTTAGGCAGCAACGAACGGTTGCTAAACAACACGCCGTTGCAACACATCGAATCGACACTGAGCAACAAACCGTTACTTGGCAACGCTTTACCGTCGCTAAACAACGGGCTGTTGCTAAGTAACTTTGGCTGGCTTTCGAGTGTACACCTTGGGTCAAGTCAATACGCACTTACTCATGGACTACTTGTCAACGATCAAGACACCAGCCTACGAATGCCGGAATCTGCGAAACTACTTCTTACATCCTGGTATGCGATATGCAGTATCCGTGTTACACATTATTGTTACGAGTATAATCTACTACTTTCCTACTACATTTATGCCATTTGTTGTTAATATTTGTGTACAGGATACAACTATTTAAAATGATGTAGTCCTCGAGACCAGGGTCTCGGTCTCGATGCGCCTCAAAAACAAAATAATTAAAATATAGACTTGTCTTGGTCTAGAAAAAAGTTTTTTGGTTCACATCACCGGTTAAGCCTTTTTGAACCACAGTAATTCACTGTCGTGGCATTTCTGACGTACTGCACCTTTGCAGCTTCACTGCTCGTGTTCACTTCAGAGTCTCAAGTGTTTCTTTTAACCGCCACATTTATATTGTCAGTGTCCGTCTGTTTATCCATCCTTCTGTTTAGTGTAAAGGCGCGTACAGAGCGACCTAACTGAACTGACATAGTTTAGTTTATGACAAACTGACCAATGGGTAAACAGTAATGCATTACAGTAGGCACCGTCTAACGGCGTACGTGACTAGGCTTTCGTAAGCGTCAGCCAATGATCAATGACACGCGCATAGGTCTACCATCAGCGAGCTGGCACAACTGATGAACTTACGTAATTTAGTGCAGTTTAAACGTGAGCTTATGTTTTGTGTAGAAGATTGAGGTCTGAGCCCCCTGCTCCCTTCTTGTCTACGCTACTGCAGATGTCCTGTCTTAAAAGCGACTGTCCGTCTGTCCGTTTATCTGTCACACTGTGCGGTTGTATCATTAACATAAGGTAAACTAAGATATCATACAATCTTTACCGTCAGCTCCACAAAAGACTTTTCCAGAAATACGAAAAAATCACCCCGTTCGAGAGCGCGAAATAATAGGAAGTCCGATATGCCCTTCGCTGTGGCTTGGTGGCATAGTGTGACGAAGTAACCTTGAGATTGCAGGTTCGACTCCCGCCCGGTGCGCTGTTAGGTAACAACCTTGGACAAGTTGTTCACACACGTGCATCTGTTCACCGAGCAGTATAATTTGGTACCGGTCAAAAGGCGGTGATGCTCTGCGGCTGGGAAGGTAACCGTAGGTCTGGTGTTGCACTGGCCATGCGTCACAGACTCAGTGGTCTATTCACCTTCGGCTCAACGGCCAACGTATAGGAGATGAGCACCCCGCCTATGCTCCTGATGGGGCGCGGCCCGGTTTGCCTTGTTGTATGTCTTTCGAATGCTATCAAAACAACGACCTTGGATAACCTTGAACGGCCGCACAGCAGAACACAGTTTTTAAAAAACAAAGATCCACACTAAGATACGATACGGTAATTATTCGCTCGAAGCCGACCCCCTTCTTCAGACAAAAAAATTTTGACCACAAGTGGGGATGTTGTCTTCGTTTAGTGGGCAGATGAACCCCCAATCTCCGGCAAATCCAACACCGTTTATCTGTCTGAACGTGTAATAATTGGTATTTAGGTACGAGACTCACGTAAGACACCCGTACCCGCAGCCGGACGAGCTGGCTCAGCTGGTGGCGTTGACTAGACAGAGTAGACGCAAGGTGCTGAAGTGGCTTGCCAACAGACGGGCGAGGACTGGGAACACTCTGACTCATAACGGCTCCGTCCATCCGCGCAAAATCATCAAGATCAAGCAGCTTAGACAAGCAGAGGAGGCACAGGCAAACACGCAGGCAGAGACACACCGGGAAGAACAGAGGGGAACAGCAGCGAGACACAGGTCTGTGCTACTCATACAACGTGAAATAATTAATAGCATCATCATCATTATCATATTTTTGCAGTCAGTTTTTCGTAAAAAACTCGTTTATAACGTTTTTGTTTATTTGGCAACATAAGTATGTGCAACCCATACAACGTAAAGTATTTAATAAATTAACAATCATCATCATTTCGTCGAATTTTTTTTATAAGAAATTCGTTTTAACGTTCTGTTTTTAAAAAATAAAAGTTAAGCTCTCAGTGTAAAGCTGCGTTCAAAGCGGCGGGCATAAACTGAAACACGATGTGCAAACGTGTAGTATTTTATTTCATTCCATTTATGTCGTTTTGAACCCAGCTTTAGATTTACGTTACGAAAAGCGTTCAATAAATTCCAGGACTGTTCTTCTCAGTAAGCACACATTGACCGTTAAAAACCAAAACTATACTGTGTCTCCAAAAAATGTCACACTTAATATTGTCCATGTATTTGCCGATTATTAACCGATTGTCAAAATTTTTTCACTGGCGCACTCTCTATACAATTGGCAATAAATTGGCAATTGTTGAGTATCCCACCGCACCTTAATTGCGTCGTTACACTACCCTGTGAAATATAAATGCAAGAAAAACTAACAATAACAGGCAAAAAGCGTGTTGGAAAATGAAAGACACTTTAGCCCAAGCTGGCGATAAATGATTTGTACGATGCTACACTGTGTTAAACCTATCTTTTTGAATATTTGGCGAGTTTAACGATGTATTAGTTTTTGGTCTCTGTGGTTTAGTAAGCCTACAGTGATGAGTGGTCACGTTCTCTTTCGTATGTGCATTGTGCATGCTTCAGTCTGCTAGTCTCATGTTTTTTGTCGGTGCTTTTTGTTTCCCAAATCTTTCTTTTAGCAATGAAGTCTCTCTTGCATTTTATCTTTGAAAGTTTTGACAGAATTTTCCAAGAATTGCATTTTTTGAACTGGTATATGTTGTTAACCAGAGCCTTGTCTTCATTGCTAAATGACAGGTTACATTACAGGTGTATTGTCACTGCATTAAAAATTATTATTTATACTGCTGTCGTCTGCTTGTGTTTACATCCACAATAAAAGTGTCTAAAGTTTAACACTCTTTACATTTAATATAAAAATGAGTAAAAAATTGTTTTAGAAAATAATTTTTGCACATGTATTACTGTGATTTTAGTGAATTTTGACAATTTGTGTTTCACAAGGTAGTGTAGCAACACAGTTAAGTTGTGGTGGGTAACTCAATAATCGCTTTATTGCCAGTTGTATATAGAGCATGCCAGTGAAAGAATTAGGGAAAATCGGTTAATGATCGGCAAAGATATGGACAATACCAAGTGTGGCGTTTTTTGAGACACAGTGTAAGCTATTATTAAGTGCTAAAAATTTCATACGCAGGTTGTTTTGGTCTATCCCCAGCCATTTCGTCGCAATTCGGTGTTAAAGTGTGCGCTGCATCCAAAAATTGCGAAAAATTCATTAAAAACCTCTTTTTTAGGAAAGGGGGTCAAGGTCGTTCAAGGTCATCGATGTTAATAAATCTTATAAGCCTGTCATAGTGCTTGTTATGATAAGCAGCATGTCTGTGCCTATAACCAGTAACGGCAAAATAACGTCTTTTTAGGGGGTACCCCTCTTTGACGCCCTTATTCAATGGGAACCGCCACACCCAGGGTCACAAAATTTTGTCACAAAAAAACTAGAGACCTTGAGGCAGCTTTTAGTAAAGATTTCGTGATTTTATTTTGCACCTTTTAGGCACAATACAGCAGTGTGACGGACGGACGGACAGACGGACAGACGCCTAGGCCATGGCTAAGACGCACGAAGCATTCTGCTATCGCGCGCAAAAGTCGAAGAGATAGGCTGGGAACTGCTACAGCATTTGCCATACAGTCCAGATTTAGCTCCAAGTATTTTTCATTTGTTTGGACCACAGAGCGAATCACTTGGAGACGTGAGATTTAAAAACGATGAAAATGTTCTTCAGCATTTTGTCCGGAAATTTCTACAGGTGACAATAAAAAAACTTAATGCTACGAGTTCCAGCCGACTTGTAGAAGAACAATGGGAACACTGCAGTGAACTGCAGGGAGAATGTGTTGAAAAGTAACATAACTATCAGAATTGTGCGATTTACTGTCGTTGTATTAAGGACGTTGTCCTGGAACTTATTGAACGTCCTTCATATATTAACTTATGCGTAATGGCAAAATTGGGTAAATTTATATGAAAAGCAAACTTTTTTGAACCAATGGATTTAGTCACTACTCCGAGTAAATAATCCTATTTTATTATTAGGCGTCAGCAAAACGTTTTTTAATTTTTAAAATGACAAACGGCGTTTTCAACGTTTTAAAACGTTTTTCGTAACAGCGGCGTCGCAGGTCATAAAAGCAGGTGGGACAAAAAGTTGCAAATTTCCGACAGAGCAGATTATGGGCGTTTAAAATCTCAATTTCGCCCCTGTATTTCCACGAAATGTTCAACTTAGCCTTTCATCCCTTTGGGGTAGGTAAATCGAGTACCGGCCTGCCTGGCTGGGGTTATCGTTATGGCGAAGCGCGTTCACCTGTGTCGGATGGCAGATAACACTGCGTGATCTCATATGGCAGGTGACGCTCCGTAGCTCTAAGGTGGGTTTTCCATTAAAGAGCCACAACACCATCTAACCATGTTATACTGCAGCAGGTCGTCGCGGTTTCTGCCGGAGTTGGTGGTCGCGGGTCTTCGGCGCTGGTATAACGATCACCTCGGATATCCTTACCCGACGGACGCCGAGAAGCGACACCTGGCGGACCAGCTCGGTACGACGGTCGTCAAGGTTACCAACTGGTTCGCCAACAAGCGCAACCGCAACAGAAATGGCGCCGCCACCAACGTTGGGCTGCCGCACCAGACGAATTATGATTTGCTCGGAGTTGCGGCGTCACCGATGACGCCGTCACCGATGAGTAATGGATCGTTGTTAAGTCTGCCGCCGCCAGAACTCTCCGCAATGCAGACGCGTCACTGGAACACTCAGACACATGCGATAAACTGACAATATGTAATTCGTAGATTATGACAGAAGCACGACTGGTAAGTTTTCCTACCGCCAGTGCGAGTGATAATCTCTTTCCCTCTTCTTACTACTCTTCTTTTTTTTCTTCCCCTGTTTTCCCTTTCCACGTGCTTCTCTTCTTTTTTTCATTCACTTTTCCTCCTTTTCTTTTTCTTTTCGTCTTTTTTTCTCTTCTCCATTCTCTTTTACCCTTTTGCATTTCTTCTCTTTTTTAGAACTGTAGGCTTACGACCCCTCAAATCCAGCTTGAAGTCTGGGAAAGCGCGTGAGCTCCGCCACCGGGGTCTCGGAGAAGTTCCAGGCGAAATCGAAATTGGTGGGTTTAGCTTTAAATATGACATGTGGTGACACTAATTTTAATTATTTTTTTTCTGACAATCAACCGACCGAATGTAGTGCAACTGAAATAATAAAGGCACATCTGGACCAAAATGGGAGACATTTATCGTCGGCGGATGATAATTGACTTCTTGCTGTTGAGCAAGCGACGAAGTGAAATTGTGGGTGTCATTGCGGCGACTGGCAGGCCTGCAGAAGCATTGGCGTCGCCATTTGGCTATGGGACAGTGAGGCACGTGCCCTCTTGACTTCTAACCGTTTATCTTATTTCAGATTGCTTTAAAAATAACTACTTTAGAACTGAAGTTAGCCTGATCTAATCATATGGCTATTTCCTTTGCATGGTCTTAGTCTAACCTGTTTCAAATGTTGGTACTGGAGGCTAACGCGTAATTATGCCTTTTGTTTGTCGTTCGTTTTCCTAACTTACAATCTTAGCTCGCGTTTTGCATCAGAACGGTGACTTCGCTGTATAATAGTAATGTACTTATTACTGTCTGCGTCCACACGTGTATTCTGCCGTGCATCTAATGGCTCAAAAAATCCTGCTTTTTTACAACAATATGCAATTCTTCGACAATCGATCGAAATCTTGAAAACTTTTGCCAAAATTTAACGATTCAGGATTTTTTTTGGTAAACGTAATTTATTTGTGTCATTTAATAATAAATTTCAAACCCGTTTTGAATCATTTCTGTTTCGTCCACTCATATTGCAGCGTTGCGTTTCTTGTATTTATGTAGTTGTTTTTTCTCGTTCTATTTGTCTGCTTGTTAGCTCGCGTGATGTCATATGCAACACGTCGTGTGTAATGTCGTGATGTGGTTTTATCATGTAACAATAATTCAATGATTATTGTGATATAGACGTTGTTGTCGTCGTTTGTTTTGTGGCGTAAATTCTATAAACGCTGGACTTTCACCGAATTTGCCACAGGTCGTGCGATCGACTACGGATCAAGTCGCCACCAAGTGGTTACTTCTTAGATGGGCGACTGTCTGCGAACACTGGTAAACCATCTAGGTATATAACCAACACCAAGTTCAATTCGGCCTTTTATTTTTTCGGAGTAAGAAAATCAAGCACCGGCCTGAATGGCTGATAGTACGGTGGAGCGCGTTTACCTTTGTCGGCTTTTATGTGTAATCTCATATGGCAGGTGACGCTCCGTAGCTCCGAGATGAGTTTCCATAACCCACAAAGAGCTACACAGATCCTTAACTATAATACATCTTGCTTCCTAATGATGACGATGCAATAACATATTGCCAAAAGCAACTATCACCAATAACCGACAGACTTAAAAAGTTTGTCAGTGATTTTACGAAGGTCAGTGCTAGGGGTAGATCGGCGATCTCGCACTAGTGAGCGGAAAATTACTAGTGGTAGATCGCCACTCTATCTAATTACATTTATCACATTATTAATGTAAGAATGCAGCCATATTTCTTCACTGCATAACCAAGACTGTGGTTGGGACTGAAATATCAATCACTTTGTTATCGATTATTAAATTTGTTCAAAAACAATATATTTTTAAGTCTGTGTTACAAAGAAACAAATATGGCTTGAGATGGACTCTAATATAATACTGAATAAGCCTGATTTAAATACGTGACAGTGTCGTGGCATGGTCTTATGACTACCAGGAACTCAAGTTCTACCATGTACCTAATAATGCGCCTACCCGATCTACCTCTAGCAATTTTCCAGTGCTAACAGCAAGATCGCCGATCTACCGCTAGAATTATTGTTGTACGAAAACAATATAGCCTCAAATTGTACCGTAA
>Ga0209671_1008487_pt1 | contig 10752 bp, 7 predicted proteins | sample WorMetHERISLAND2_2_FD_187401 | JGI IMG/M metagenome (GOLD analysis project Ga0209671, IMG submission 187401) | Marine gutless worms symbiont microbial communities from Max Planck institute for Marine Microbiology, Germany - Olavius geniculatus... | ecosystem: Host-associated > Annelida >...
AGTGCACTGTTGTTTAGCAGTTTATGAATAATTCAACTAGCAGCTGATATTCATTTGGAATGAGAAAGGTCATCTAAGTGACACTCTGGGGGCAAATAACAGTGAAAAATTAGCCAAATTAGTTATATCCTGAAATGATTATCATCTGATGTAGATAGCCACGTGCATAATTTGCCACAGTGTATTTAGTGATTGTGTTGTTTACAGCGTCTACTGTTTCTGGTCCGGCCGTTCCCTCCACTAGTCATGTCAGTGGCACAACTTCAAGATTGACTTTCCGTTCAGCATTGAAATTCTTTTCCACATCTGGTGCTGCTGCTGGTAATTTGCCGTCAGGTGCATCAACCCTCACGGTGTCGTCATCTTCCTCATCAAGCAGTCTGGCATCCACTGGCACTGCAGGTAAAAAAGTCAAATACTTATCTTTTTCAGTGTACACTTTATTGACTGACAACACTGTTGGTGAATTACTAGAAAAAATGAATCATTCAGTGAGTATGATTTACTGCTCAATTAATTTTCATAATGTGTGTCATTCTGACATCTATTGGAAACTTCTGGCTACTGAAAAGACTGTTTATCGATGTTAATGTTGGCTGTTGTCGATAAGTATGACCAACTGCGTTCTGTCAATTAGTCATCCAAATCCTAACCATGTGAAATAACTTTTGCACATTCTAACCAATAACTGGTAATTTGTTCTGAAATATTTCACCAGATTCTAAGCACCATTGCGCACTGTGGTTAAAACTAATAAAAAGTAGGAATGTGCATTGTGCAGTGTATATCTTGGTCTGCAACGGCTATGCCATGCCATTCTGTTTTTACCTAGAAATTAGCCATTGAAGGTTGTGTATCAGATGTGTGTCTTAAAATGAAATTTGTTACATCCCTGTCACATGAAATGTGCTGCTGATGATCTGGTGTGGTTTTTTTTAACTACAGCAGATGACGATATCTCTTGTCAGTCTTGGAAGTGTCCTCGATGTGGCTTCGACAACTCACCGCATATCTCTCACTGTAGCTACTGCTGTTACAAAATTTCCATCAACAGTGAGTCTAGCACTTACAGTTTCACGCTGAATTTACTAGTTGTTTTTCACTTTTTTCTGAAAAAGAAATATTGGCATAATTTGGCTAGTATTATCGTTGAGTCACGTCTTGTATTTTTATGCGCAACAGCAGCTACTGCTGTAGTGCATTTTAACCACCGCAATTCTGTCTGTCTGTCTGTCCGTCCGTCTGTTACATGGGTGGATCAGTCAACAAGAAATCTGAGCTAATGCTCATGAGATGCGCTAGAGCTTATGGCAGTTTCTGTTCGCAGCTAACATCGAATTATCTCCATCCATTTCGTTGCACTTCACTCTTCTGCAGCCAAAAATTGCACAAAATTACAAAAATCCTCTATTTTCTAGGAATTAGAGCTTTTTTGTCTAAAATTTCATTACCATGGCAACAAGGGTCGGTTGGGTTAAAATTTTCTTGGCAGTATTCGATAGCCCACTCCAAAACCCCCCTATAGACGCAAAGATCTCACAAATATTTCTAGCAGAAGCCAAATTATAGCCCATTTTGTCCCAAATTTCATTGCCATGCCAAAAAGGGAGAGTCCGGGGCAAATTTGAATGACACTGTTAGATTGGCTATTCCTGAAAACCATACAGGTCTTAGAACCAAAAATTACGACTATCTTATACACAGCAAAAGTTATGACCGTTTAAATAATTGTTTATTTTGCCCAACAGGCGCCATTGTAATTTTTTTGGAATTTTTTGAATAAATACGTTAAATATTAATTTCACGTCGTGGAATTTTGTCACAAAATGCTAAAGACAATATGCTATCATATGGTGAAAAGTCTCTATCTCACCTGGTCTTGGAATGGTACCGGGACGTGACACCAAGACGGACACCAAGCCACCAAGATAGAATTAAAATAGCTAATACGCGCTCTCACGCGTAAAAACCGTGCAAGCTAGGATCACCAAATCTTCACCGTCGGCTGTTTGGAAGATTCTAGTTTCAGGAACCGTAAAGCATTTCCGTAAGTTTGAAGGGGGTCACCCCAAACGAGGGCGCTAAATGAGAGGGGGGTAGGGAAAATTTGCGATATTCGATATGACGTTGGCTGAGAGACACATCACACCCTCTGGTGAGTATGAGTAAAACATTATAGATACTATAGCCGCCTGTCGTCTGGCGCCCTTTGGCGATTGACTTAGACTTTGTTTTACTGGGCTTTCAAACAGGCATCGCCGCTGTTGCACATTTCCGTTTGCGTTAGCAGGGTTTTTTCTTGTTAGTACTTGGAAGGTTGTGGTTAGTTTATTCAGTTAGTAGTGGTCTAGTCCTGAATCCCAGGTGACAGTGTAGGTTGACAGCGAATGAATTTGAACAAATAAATATTATTTGTTTTTTTTGCATTGCCTGAAATATTGTGATAATGCAGAGCGGTGAAACTTTTATTGCAGCTTTGGTTTTCGTTTAGTTGCAGTCATATTGCCAATTAGTTACACTTGGTTTTTGTGTATGGCCTGAGATTGCAAGTTTTTGACGTAGTGTTTCTTTAGTCAAGGAGGTTGTGGTTGGTCGCTGAGCCATTGTTTGTAATGTCTTTACGTGAGATCGTGTTTGGTTGAGGGGTGATTGTTATTTCGATTAGAAAATTTTACATTCTTACGGATTACAAAAAATGCATGTTCATTTGCGTTGCAGCTGTTTGACAATAATTGTAATGTTTGGATTAACTTTTCTCTAATGGTTGCTGCCATTTCTGATTATCCTTTTTCTTATCTGCTAGATAATCGTGCATGTTGGTTCTTAGAAAAAGATAACACCGAAGTTAGACTTCAGTTCATGTTTGCAATTATTTTGGTATTTATTTTAAGAGAAAGTGTTACCTATCGTGTTAATTCTACTTCTTGACAACACGTATCCGAGTGGTTTGTTTGTACCAGGCCCAATGCATTGTGCAGTGGATTCTGTGGAAGTGCTGCTTGCTTCAGTGCTGTCGAATGGAGCTGTAAAGTGTTTGTGTATATTAGGTGGTTGCCTGGACGGTGGAAGTAAACAGAACCATGTTGCAGCAAGTTCTGCTGTCTTGCAGCCGCTGGCTGAAGTGATGATTGATTCGGATGACGACGGAGTGAGCTGGGCCTGTGTGAGGTGTACATTTCTCAATCATCCGGCTCTCCGCACTTGCGAGTGCTGCTTACTCGAACGACCTTTGAAATCCAGTGAGTATCTAATACCGACGATGACTTTCTCATTTTTTCTTGTGAAATATAAATGTAAATAAAAACGAATGATAATAACAAAAATTTAGGTAAAGGAAAAAACGCTTCAAACCGACATTGCGATGAATGATCTGTATGACACTAGACTGTGTTAGACCTACACAATTTAGTGTCATACAGACCATTCACTGCAGTGTTGGTCTGAAGTGATTTTTTTGTCAATTTTACAAAAATGTTTGTTTGCTATTATCGGTATGTATGAATATTTTATTGATATTTCACACATTTATGGTGTGGTGGTATATGTAAGAATCACATTATAGCAAATTGTCTGCAAAGTGTGCCACTGCCAGTGAAAGAATTGTGAAAATTGATTGATAATTGGTGAAGATATGGACAAAAGTAAAGTGCCACGTGTTTGGCACACCTTTTAGATAATAACAACATGCCTTTTGTGCTGCTGCTGATGTCTCAGCACATACGGTTGTCGAGCATTTTCTTTGCTGGCTCGACTCTCTTGAACTCATTGCCTGAAGATTTTAGGCTGTAATCGATTTAGCAAAAACCGAAACCAGTTTCGGTTTTGGGTTTTGCTGTGTAAATCGATTGCACCAAACCGTTTTCGTAGGACGGTAGGATTAAACAAACAACATGGCGAGCGTCATGGTTCCCATGATGATCGAATTTTTATTTTAATTATTTTTTATTTTCATTTTACTGTTGAAGCTTTATTCCTGTACGTGATAACAATTTAATTACAAGTAAACAAAACAGCAACAAGCAAACGGCTTCTGGTTTTTCCAGCGAAACCTGCTCCAGAGTCGGTTTCAAAAATTAACCCTGGTTTCCCGAAACCGCTTAATCGATTGCAGAAAACTCTACCCTGAAAGGAAACCGGTTTCGGTTTTTGCTAAATCGATTACGGCCTTAGTGATCCAGAGTGTAACACTTTCATATAGACACTGATGACTTTTTTATTATCGCTGTACTTGTTTGTCCAGCACATTAGAGGTTATCTATGAGAAAGTGCTCTGTAAATTGACATTATTTGACATACAGCTGGACTTTTGACTTGAGCACATGTTGAAAATGGTTTGCTATTGTTGTTATCATTGGGGTCCACAGTTTTCGAGCCGAGCCGCAGATTTTGCCCTTTTCCGCGGAATTTTGCAGAAGTTGAGAAATTACCGATGATTAGTACAATCGTCGGCCTGATAACGTAATTAGACTAACTATATCACAAAGAAAAATCAAACTGAACTGCCTATAACTGCATCCCTACTAATAATTATTGTTGTAGTATGGCACAATCATATGAATGAACACAATGCAACTAACTGGCAAATTGCACTTTCGAAAAGAAAAAAAGACCCGTAATTTGCTTTGTATGTTGCTAGCATAACTGAGCACAATGCCAGCCTTTAAAGACTGAAGTTTCTTAACAGGATAGAGTTCAGTTTACTCACAAACGGAAGGCTGCGGTAATCCGCGGAATTTGGACAATTTTGCCGCAGTGAGCCACAGGATTTTGCGAACTGGCCTGCGGAATTTGGCCAAATTTTTGTCAGAAAACTGTGGGCCCTGGTTATCATTATTGCAAGTAAATGATGTGTGTGTGTGTGTAATTATATTGAAATGTCAGGACACAAGCTGCACGCTTTGCCATCCACGTGGTCTACTCCGACTCCCGGCGAGGATTGTAAGATGGTGGAACTAGACCCAACAAACCCAGAGTACCTTGAAGTCGAGCGAAACATCTACAAAACTTCCCAGCAGTCAGTACGTCGGATTGTGTCGGTAAGTGAAACGTGCCAGGTTTTTTTGCTGTTTCTGTCGGAATAAATGCGTACATTCAGCAACAAAAGAAGCTTCCGTAGCTTGTTTTGCAATATTTATGCATGCCGGATGAGTTAGCTGAACAACGAACAGTGAACAGATGTGAGATTTGTTGGAGAAATGGACTCTTGCAGATATCATGATTGCTTTTCAACTTGAAGTATGTAAGAAATATCCCTAAACCTTAGAGTAGAAACTAATGCAAAATTACGACTGAACACTTTTACTGTGTTTTACCTTGGTTTTATAAAATACTTTGTAAGTTTTATTTGGTTACTGAAATTTTGATTAGTTTTGTCGCTTACTGCAAAATCATCGATTGTGACTTTGCCGCATTCTTTCTTATTTTAAATGCGGCAACTTTTGTTGCATCATTTTGCAGGCATTGAAGTATTCAATGACGTGCAGTTATGCTTATTATTCTTGTTCTTTTACAGCGCTGAAGAATGGTGTTTGTGAGTGCTGTGTTTTTATTCAGACGTGTATCGTGTGTGTGTATTTGCCAGATCCAGCGCATTGAAAATGCTCAACTTTATGAGCTTTACACAACGAAACGTGCGCACATGAACACTGCCAACGGTCCACTAGTAGACAATGAGAAACTGCTTTGGCATGGTACCGCCGCAGAAACTGTCAAGATCATTTGCCACAGAGGATTCAACCGTAGTTTCTGTGGAAAAAATGGTAAGATTTTTCCCATTATGTCATAAGTAGTATTATTTGAAGTTGAGTAAGCATTTGCCTGCAAATAATGTACTAAAGTCCAGTATCTGTAAACTGATTGACTTCCGCAGAAGATACCATGGTTCTGACTGTGTAAACTGCTTGTTTGTCATTCTGAGTTCATCTCATTGTTTTGTCAACAAGTGCAAACTGTTCTCATGAATCTACTGCAGTTAACATTTTGTTACATATTCGTAAATAAGATATCACAGGTGTGATGGACATTTATAATTTAATCAGCATTATGAATTGCAGTATTTGTTGTTATCTACAGAACTGTTTGAATGTCTCGTAAGTATTGTTTGACTATGATGGTGGCATGGTTTAGCAGCTAACACGTGCTTGATCAGCTTAGTTGCTCTGCGCTGGGCCCGGTTAGTACTTGGATGCGTGACCAGCGTCTGCGTGTGACTAGCCACACAGGTCAACTCAGCCTAGCCATCCCTCCATAGGTAGTCACTAGTACCAGCAAAAGCTGAGGCTTGTGAACAGGCACACAGCGTGATGCATTAATCCCATTTGTTATACCTCAATGCGAAATACCTGCATGTGACGTTCACAAATATGCCATAGTTACCTCCTCAGCAACAATGCAGTGACGTAGTGCCCTCCATGGAGGCACTGAGGGTGAGGCCACTATTTGATTAGCGTCTTCTTCATGCCAACGCTGGTCAGGCGCAGGCCTCATTAACATTCCAGACGTCTATGACCACGCTGATGCCAAATTCATGTATTGTGGCGAAACAGTACGTCGTAGTGTTCTATGAGCATCTATTGTGGCTAGATGGTACGTCATACATTATCTGCAAACAACCATGTTTACTTTATTCGAAAAGAACGTAAAAGACCACAATTTTTGCGTAGATGCGTTGAGGTATAACAAAACAAATAGAGACTGGCGTCTCGATCGTTATTGAAAATTTTCTCCTCTCAGTTCGTAGCACGTTGCCTTCGATCTCGGGCAACATATTATGAACTTCAGGTCAAAAATTTTCAATAATGACTTGAACGCCAGCCACTATTTGTATAATATATGGTCTTGAACTGAAAGATGGCGTCTGGCAGAGGGCTAAGGAAACGGAGATCATTCCTGCCTTATGTGCCTTAATGACTATGTCTGTTTTTTATGTGTGTTAAAATGTTGACATTGAGTGGTTTTTTGCATGATCTGTGATTTGGGTCTTAATACACTGTGTCCCAAAAAAACCTCCCCGACATCTTCGACTGTAACTTGAAAACCAATTATTAGATTTTGATAATTTTTGGTATGAATATTCCTGACACAACTTCCATCAAATGACCATTCAGTTTCCCACCTCACCTAATGTATGCTTCTGCACTATCTAAGGAAAGCAGATCAAGCAAAATATGTGTTGAAATAGACAGAAAACCTGGAAAAAAACTTCCTCGACATTATCGATCGTAATTTGAATAAAGATTAGCAGATTTTAATAAATTTGGCGAAATATGTCTGACATAACTGGCTATTAAATAAGTGTTTTAGTTTCCACCTCTCCCAACCTCTGCTTTTGCACTATCTGGGGAAAGCAGACCAAGCATAATACATGTTAAAATGAATGAAAAAACGTCAATAAATGCCATGTATTCTAATCTGTGAGCCCCAACAGCCGGTCTATTACAAGGTTTGACTGTCATGCAGCAGTGTATCTACCAGATGAAGTTTAGGAATGTTTGTGAAGTCAAGAAGCGACTGGTACAGCCTGCATTGGTCTGGAGCAGAACTTCATCGATACTGCTGTCAATGAATGGAGAAAGCATCTCCTTGCCTGTGTTCGCATAGTGGGCCAACACTTCAAGCAATTTTACTGCAGGCAGTTGAAAAATGGACAACTGAATGAAATGTCAGCCGCGGTGTCAGAAATGTAAACAAAATGTGATTTTACACGTTATGTTAATTAAGCAATCATATCGCATTGGATAAAAAAGTGACATTATGCTGGTTGTGTTTTCCCTAGGTAGTGCAGAGACAAACGTTGGGTGAGGTGGGAAACTGAACGGTCATATGATGGCAAGTTGTGTCAGGAATATTTGTGCTAAAAATTATCAAAATCTGATAATTGGTTTTCAAGTTACAGTCGAAAATGTCTGGGATGTTTTTGTTGAGTCACAGTGTATATTAGTTTTGTATGTATGCATGGTGTGGCTAGGATTCAGTGGTAGATGGGGGCAGTCACTAGGGTATGGGGAGTGGTGTCCCCCTCACTATTAGTGCCTCTTTTCCAGACGTTACAAAAAATTTGGTAAAAGTGATGTTTTTTTCTGTATTTTAGGCACTGTTTTGAGCAAAATTTGCTTATTAAGTCGTACACTGGCTGATCATTATTCATCTTCTCCTGTGGCGGCATGTCAATGTACACATATTGCAGTTTATTCTTAGTACAGTGCTTTGGGTTAATGTGTGCAAGTTTCAGAATGGGTTTATATATTTGATTGGGCAACGTCAGTCAGGCATAAAAAAATTTTTTCAGTTACCATTTTTCATCCGTGCCTAAAAAACTTGTATATCTCAAAATTTTATTGGACTGTCAGGAATATTTTTGCAGTTTTTAGTTTACTTTCAAAGTTTCATTGTATAAAAACTGTTTGCATCTACACCGTGTCCGGAAAAAAAAATCCCGGATATTTTTGAAGGTAACATAAAGAAGGATTATCAGTTTTCAATAATTTTTGACACCAATATTTCTGACGCAACTGGCGATCAAACAACTATGCAATTTTCTACCCCGCCCATTGTCTGCTTCTGCACTACCTGTGGAAACAAAATCAGCAAAATATTGCATTTTTATCTTATTTCACCTGTTCAGGTTTTCCCGGGTAGTGCAGAAGCAGACATTTGAAAAGGTGGGAACTAAAATTGTCATTTGATGGCTAATAGTGTCAAAAATGTTTGCACCAAAAATTACTAAAATCTGTCAATCCTTTTTCAAAGTCATAATCGATAATGTTGGGCATGATTTTTGACGTATTGCCATTCATTTCAGTTTATATATCGTTGGTTTTGTTTTCCACAGACTTTGGGTGAGGTGGAATAATGAATGATCATTTGATGGCCAGTTGTGCCAGAAATATTCATACCAAAAATTATTAAAAATGGATATCCTTTCAAGTGACAATCGACAATGTTTGGGATGTTTTTTCTAGACATGGTGTAGTACATCAATTTGTTGCAGTAATAAATTCATCAATTATGACCAGAAAATCGTTTGTACCTCAGCGTTCTCCCGATGAAGACTTTCGATGGAGGTCGAAATGTTGAGGTACGAATAATTTTTCGGCCGTAATTGATGAATTTATTACTGTAAAGTACTTCTGACCTAATGAATCTATTTTCAGACATCAATTTGTTGTTTATATGAGTTGTTGTGCAATATTACACATGCTGTGAAATAAAAATGAAAATAAATGTTTCAATTCTCTCCATTCCCACTTTTTACCAGCTACAGCCAGAAGCACGGGAAATTTTTTTGAGGCTCTAGTACTGTGGTGTGTTTGTGTCTAGGAGTGGAATATGGCAATGGTGTCCACTTCGATGACATTTTTTACAGCTCGGCGGCGCTCTACTGCATGCCGGACAAGAACGAGCACAAGTATGTCTTCCAGTGCCGCGTGTTGACTGGCAGTTACTGCAGTGGCTACTACGGCCTCATGGAACCGCCGGCACGCGACAAGGAAAGTCTTAAACTTTACGACTCGGTTGTCGACTTCACACAGGATCTGTTCATGTTCGTCATCTTCCAAGATCATCGGGCATACCCTGAGTCTTTGATTACCTTCCAGTCACTATCTCCTGGCTTTCGTCAGAATTGATGATAACTTGGTCGATTACAGAGTTATGACATCTTAAGATTGTTTATCGTCACATTGAGTTTGATATTGATTACCTTTCTGGCTTGAAGTAAGTTGCGTCACCTCTGAGCCAGTGTCTTGCAGTTGTTTGTATCAGTTCGGTACTCACTATTATTAACTTGGTCAACTACATAGTTATAACATCTTAAAATTCATATCAACACATTTGGTTGGATATTGATTATCTTCCCAGCTTAAAGTAACTTATTTGCCTTTGAGCCAGTCTCTCTTACAGTTGTTCATATCACTTACAGAGTTATGATGTCGTAAGATTGATTTTCAGCTCGTTCAGTTTTATATTTTTGGCACTGATTTTGTTTGCTTTTTTGTACTGTATGCAAATATTGGCTTTATGTTATTTTGTATTTTATGTCCAGTGTAATTCATTTTTGTTCAATTTTTGACATGTGTGCTTGTTTGGTGGCCGTCATTGCTCACGTTTTTGCTGTAGGTTTATGACTCTGGAACAAAATAACATGCAGAATGTTTAGTTTGACATTTATGGCAGTGATGTTTGCTTTTGAAAATTGGTCATTTTATGTTACTTAGTATGTTATGTTCAGCATGATTAAATTTGTAATATTTTTTCTGTCGGAAATAGATGCACATTTACTTGTTTTGCAGCCCTTCCTTCCTTCTTGCATCACCTCATTATTGTGCTGTCGGCTTAGGACTTAAGAACAAAATGGCGCACAGACTTTGAATTTATTTCAAGTATCATTCCTGGCTGGCTCACCGTATGTGATATTGTTTAACTTTACCGTTAGCAGGCCTCACAAAACCAGTGCACAAAGTGCACCATAGCAACAAACCCTGTTTAGATTTTGTGTACTTGCAGATTTGTATTAATTGCGGTAAGGCTGCCATGTCATAACCCGAGAAATACAGTAGATATAGCCCATTTGCAGCTGAGAGGAAAAGGCATCCCAGCATTTGAGTGCAAACTGGAAAATCGGCAAAATATTTCTGATCTGTTACAAGTGCCATTTCCTTGTTATACTGGTAGTTCTTATGCTTTACTTTTGTTTCAGTTGAGTACATATACATGTCATTCCAGCAGTTTTGTATACTGACATCATCTCTACAC
>Ga0209671_1008488_pt1 | contig 10751 bp, 5 predicted proteins | sample WorMetHERISLAND2_2_FD_187401 | JGI IMG/M metagenome (GOLD analysis project Ga0209671, IMG submission 187401) | Marine gutless worms symbiont microbial communities from Max Planck institute for Marine Microbiology, Germany - Olavius geniculatus... | ecosystem: Host-associated > Annelida >...
GGCCATCAAGCCGCGCCACGGCCCCGCCCTCCCGAGCTACCCTACACGTCATTCGGCGTAATCGAATAGCGACTCACTGAATAGATGAGTTTATCCCGGGAACGAGCGAAATGCTACACAAGCGGTAGCTTCACTACTCGGATTTGTAGTGAATTTGCTCGATGACAAGTCGTACAACAAGCTGTACAGTGCAGCGTTGCAACATGCAGTGGCTTCTATCCCTATACCTGGTGGGCGCAGTTAAAAGTGTAGCTCAAAACATCTCCTATTTTCACCGGACATTCTACATTTTAACAAAACTTTTCCCCCTATGTTTTACTTCCCCTTTTAATCTATACTTTCAACTAAACTTTCTACAAAAAGGAAAGAAGCTCAAAAGGGATTTGAACTTAAGTCTGAAAGTGAGAAAGCTTGAACCCAAAAGTGGTGGAAATCTAAGCCCGAAAGTGGGGAAAAGTTGCGCACAATTTTGATTCCAGATTTGGGGGATAAAAGCCACTGGCGACATGTTATCAAATTAGAGGTTAAAGGTGGTATATAACTCTTTATAGGAAACCCATCTTAGAGCTACGGAGCGTCACTTGCCGTATGGGATCACACAGTGTTACCTGCCACCCGACACAGGTGAACGCACCCCGCCTTAACTCAGCCAGTATAGGCTGGTACTCGATTTACCTACCCCAGAAAGATGGAAGGCTGAGTTGATCAAGGCGGCTGATTACATACCGAGATGGTTTACCTGCCCTATTCAACCCGGCCGGTGTAGAGAACTTTGTTGATCGGACACAATGCGCTACCTTTACGTTACGCCACCAACGTTGTGAATTTTTTGTATAAACAGATTTTCTATGGATTTGTCGAGCAACTCGTTGTGGAGTTGCCAAAATGTTGCGAGTTTGTTGCACAGTAAGTTGGTAATCAAGTAAAAGGCAAATTTATGTAGCGCATGACGTTAAAAATTAACCTCTAATGCGCTAATGCATGCAGCTCGTTGTGCAGAAATTTACAACGGATCGAAGTAAGTGGAACTTGGATTACAACCAAGTCGGTCAACGTGATCGAAGGCGTCGTCGCTGCAGTCCCGGGAGAACACGATGAGCGCGAATATACACTACGTCTACTCACTGACGTCGTCGTCCGGTGTCCCGAGATACTTACAGAGCCTGCCTGCCCCTACATGCATGCATGCACCGTTAGACGTCGTCCTCGGGTGCGGCAATATAAAGCAACGTGCTGGCTGCGCGGCTCACAGATAGGACGAGTAATCGTCTTATAATCTATTGTAACCAGCTATATAGCACTGCGACTGTAGTGTAAAATCACTGGAATATTGGATTGCGTCGACGTTAGATAAAGAAGCTTGCGGAATAAGTCCGTGCAGTGCTTTGTCTGTCGTCGCCGTTCTTATCTGTCCGTGTTGAGTTGCTACCGATGTCATGTCACGTTACATGCACACTCAAACGGCAAACATCTTCCGTACAGCACGTGACGCCCGACCACCTGGGCAATTACTGTACAGCGTGCAATAAAATAACAATGCGTCTTGAAGGAGCACCCAAATTTGAGTTCTCCGTACGGAAGACTCCCTGAATCTAAAAGGTCGAAACTCAGATTGTTAAACAGTACGTTCTATGATAAAAAAAATCATATGCAGATTACCCAGCCATTTCGGCGCAGTTCACTTTTGAAAGGTGCGCTGCAGCCAAAAATTGCAAAAAATCGCCAAAACCCCTCTTTTGGGGTTCAAGGTTGTCTAAGGTCATCAATGCTGATAAATCTAAAAATCTAAAAAGCCCGTCACTAGTGCTTGTTATGATAAGCTGCATGCCTGTACCTATCTGTAATCGTTTTCACACCAGACGAGACAATAGCGGCAGAATAACATTTTTAGTTAGGGGTACCCCGCCACTTTGACGCTCTCGTTCGACGGGAACCCCCTCACACAGCAGCAAGAAATTTTGTCACAAAAAACTAGAGTCCTTGGAACAGCTACAATAAAAATTTTGTGATCCTAGTTTGCATCGTTTTTACAGGGCTCTATGGTATGACGGACAGACACACACACGGACTGTCGCGCGTAAGAACGATGTGTCAGCAAACGCATTAACAACACATGCATTGAGTATCTGTATTTAGAGAACACTATAGCATGTAAGCATGTAAGCTTACGTATAGAATTTTCGTGTATCTGTAGACGCGTCAGTTGTCCACATATAGTCAGAGGCAGATGACCGACTAATTACACTAATCTTTCGTACAGCGTTTACTGCTTTATTGGACTAAATAATCAATGCTTCTGTAACTGACTGAGCTGGGCTTAGTGAGATGGAGGTGTAGCTATGAAGAGGAGCTGAATGAAGTCTGCTGCTCGTTGGTCTTCGATGTACGAGTAATTGCAATGCGACGTCACGCAATGAGCCGCCAGTTCCGCCGTCATCAGTCAGTTTAGGCTATTTAGGCTTCACTCTCTGATGGCGCCGCCCCGCATGCGTCTGTTCTCCGTAACGACTGCGCACTCTCTCTCTCTCTCTCTCTCTCTCTCTCTATCCCTGGCTTGCTCTTTGAGATGTATTCGGCACCGGACGGACGTCGCGGATGCCGCACGGAATAGCGATCGGTCAGGCACGTTCTAATTGTGAGCTGGCCGACTGGCAAGAGATCAGCGCGACCGGCGACCGGACGCTTGGAAATTAAACGTTTCCTGCGGCGAGCTGGCGACCATCACGATGATGCAGCGGCAGCAGCAGCAGCTACGTCGTTCGTGTGTGTTTGCTGCAGTAGCTTTTGTTTCCGTGGCGCCGGCGTCGCGTCAGCAGCAGTAACAGCAGTATTATGCCGTAGTCTGGACGGTACATTCATTCAGTCTGCGATGCCGATGATTAATTTTTTTTGGCTGCAATATTGAACATTTGTATTTACCACAAATTGTACAGAGAAACAAACTACGAACATACAAACAGAAAATGTACAAATGACAAGTCTCGGGCGGGTTTGAGCATATCTTTTGTCACGATATGCTGCTTCGGCGTAATCAATAAATTTTATTTACGACCGGCTATAATATTATACGTAATATTACAGTGACAGTTATTGCTGCTATGACCATAAAACCTCTTTTGATCTTTCTACTTAGACATATTTTGATGATTACGATTAAATAGAATTTAGCTATGTAACATTTAATGCGACTAAGTCAAGTGCGATTGGATTGGGAGAATAAAGGCCCCATGCCGCACACTTTGAAGCCTCACTAACGTGAGATAAAAAAGGTAAAAAGTTGAAACCACTTTTTATCATACAACTTTGGTAACCACTAGGCGATAATTATTGTAAAAGTTTATCAGTAAATAAATCGTTATAGTCCTACTAGTATCGGTGCTCTGTCCAATTATCATAGCTTTTGTTTAGCCGTTTCAAGATCGTTTGCTGGACTGTAGGCAAAATGCAACTTAATGCCGAACTCACATGACAGAGCGAAAGGTTGCTTCAGCGAATTTGCTACAGTTGTGATTTATTTTATTTATTTAAAAACTCGCTGCAATATAGCTGCGTAGACAGTTTTAAAAAATCAATACGTGCAATAAAGCAGTTTAAATTTGATTACTTTGATCAGCCGTAATTTGCGTTGTACTAACGCAGTTCAAATCAAAACGTTCGTTGATCTCGGATGAAATCCGTAGCTCGTGCAAATCAACTGCCAGTTACGAGACTCTAAAATGCTTCAGGTCATGAGACTGACTCATTTATTTACAATTGTTGCCACCAAATGTCATATTTTAACGCCAAAATGCACTTGCTGTAGCAAGTACTTAACATTTACCTTTTACCTTTCGAACTAGGTTCATCTGATCTGAGATTTGAACCGCGTGTGTAACGCGGCCGTAAAGCTAAGAAAAACGGACACAGAATCATCGCAGATTGTATTGCTTGCAGCACCACCAGGCCAGACTCGCCAGTACTGCCACAACGAGGTGTTCCGCGCCGAATGTTCTTCCGGTCACGTGGTGCTGGTGACGTCAGCGCTGTACGGACGGATGTCGCTCGGCCGCTGCGTCAAAACCGACTTCGGCTTCATTGGCTGCAAGGTTGACGTCATCGAGCACTTGCACAGCCGCTGCTCAGGCCGGCGCGTCTGTAACGTTCGCGTGCCTGACTCCACTCTGGACCGTGCCAAGCCGTGCAACGAGGACCTTAAGAGCTATCTGGAAGTCGCATACTCATGCGCTCAAGGCAAGTCACGCCCGTCTATACGCTATCAGATGGGCAACAATAACGTTTCGACTTTTTATTTCCAAAGAAGGTTTACTTTATGCAGTCAGTTTTTAAAGCCGCCGAAAAGGAATTGAATGAAATAACATTTTTGTGACATTTATTCTGTTATTTTGTTTAGATTAGTTAAGCTATTCTTATCCAATGACCTATTTTTGTCGCCTATCTCTCAGTGCACTATCTAAAGTGCTATAACTGTCCATCATCTCAATCTACTCAAACGTGACGACCGAAACGTGGTTCGAGTTTGTGTACAACACCCATTTTCAGGCAGAACTCAAATGCAGACTACTTACTTACTTACTTACCGTCTATCACATTCACGAAATAAGTACCTTTAACACTGTCGGTCTCTACAGGGTATTATGCTTCGTTACACTCACTTGCATTACCCTGTAGACCGTGTTGAAACCGATACCCACGAAACGTATTGCTGGTTGCCACTTTGCATCGAAATAAACATATGGCGTATGCTGTCTGCGTTGTCCAGTGGTGAAACCTGACCCGTCGGGTGGATGTATACTTAAGTCCAGTGACGACGAGGTCGACGGACCGCTGCTGGGATACCTAGCTGAGGTGAGTAGTCGTGGACGTCGACAGCGGGGGCATGTGACCTGCGGCACTCAACAGTCGCCGTGGCTAGTGGCCGCTCGACCTGGACAGCGTCTGCGCTTCACTCTGATGGACTTCACTACGACGTCCTCTGACGCCCCGCTCGATGTCAACCATGATGATGTTGCGGTTCAGTCACAGACGATCGCATTGCGTCACGCCAATGACGGTCGGTTCGACCCACTTCACTCACCGAAACTTGCTCGTATAAAATTATCTTGAACCGAGGGACAAAATTATGCCAAGGTTCTGCTAATCGGAAGTGAGTCGAGTAAAGGCAACGTGGTCGTTTCGGGCTCACGTCCCACTCGGTTCAGCCAGCCCACCAACCGCGCGGAACGATTTTTTTTCTGTACTGAAAAAACAGTGACACAAGTAGCGAGGGCTATAAATTAGTCCTTTTAATCGTGCCTATTAGTAACAGCTCTTGTTGACTTTGTATCATGGACGCTGTGCAGATTTACAGATTGATTGACTGATCAATGTAGGCTAATTAAAAATCCGAAGTAGTAATTAAACTGCGGCATTGTTTTTTTTCTAAAAATACACGTTGTTATTTGTCACGTGACACGACGTTTCACACGTGTGCATGTGTATGCGTGTGAATAACAGTGAGTATGCCTAGACAGCAGCAGCAGCAGCAGTTGTTCGGCGCCTGTCTTCATCTGTTCGCCAGCGTTTTCGACCTGGCCACCAATAGGACGGCCAAGATCTGCGGTGGGTCTGCAAGTGACGTCACAATGACGTCATCCGTCTACACGACGCACGGCAGTCGTGCGGCCGTGGTCGTCCATTCTGTGGGCAGTAGCTCGCGCTCAGCGCCACTCGCGTACTTTCTCATCAAATACGAGAGCGTCGGCTGCGCGGATTATGTGCCGGACAACAACCCGCAGGTCTGGACGCAGCGGTTCGGCCTGCGGCTGCAGCTCGGCTGCGTGACGTCATCGGTCACGTGGCAGATGTTCTGCGTTGACGGACGATGGCAGGGACCAGACACTGACTGCTCGACGCCAGGTAAGAGAAATTAAATGTAACTAGAAAGAGCCCGTGCATATCTCCGCCAAGTGAAGTAATCTAAACGTTTTTGTGACTTCAAACAGTGCAACTATTTAAAGTTGAAAGTGCATTTTTCAGAATAAAGAAGTTATTAAAATGTGAATCAGGCTTGACGATGTCTTTGTATTACACGCGTGTTTTTACTACAGGTATTTGAAATAACTTTCATTAAAACATGACGTTACTTTTGACGTTATTGCTAGTCTTTGTATTTTTATTGGGATTTCGAACAACTGCATGCTTCGTTGTTGGTTACGTATTGTGATGGTAAAGCCTAACTGCGTGTATACTGTCTGTGTGTGTCGCAGATGCAAACTCAGCTGACACTCCGCCCGCGCAGCATCTTCACGAACTGTCCATCGGTAAGCACGCCGCCATCACTGTTTCTGCTGTCCAGTTTGTCTCGATTATTGCACGCTGCGTATAAGTTTAGTCCTGGTTAAACGCACATAGCCTACCTACGACCGCACTTTATGCAGTGATCGGGCCTGTAATAAACTGTTCGATTGCTCGATTTTGATGAGTTACCATATGTTGCGCTTTTTTTGCGTCATCCTGTATAATAATCACATTTGAAAAATGTTTGCGCATATTATAAATGATGACATTGGCGTTAGTACGTTTACTTGTCGAAGCTGGTAGCAGTTGACCATCGCTAGGCCTAGAGACTCGCACCAACGTGTCGTCCTATAGTCTTCCTTTATTCGTGATAACGTACGTTCACTGTGTAGTCGTTTTAATAGGCCACATTACGGGTCTTGTTTGTCCGTCCGTCTCTTCATCAAGTTTTATCGTTTTTAAAAAAATTCATTGCTGTTTTATAGCAATTTAAAAAGTGCTTTAAATTTAGTAGTTTTAACCTTTAGTTTTGGCTGTTGTGCTGGCGGCTAACTACACCACTTGCTATTGGTGATACATGTACCTACATTCGTAGGTACGGCAGCTGTGGTAATTGTGCTCGTTACTCTTATCATTGCTCTGCTTGTCTCAACAGTCGGCATCTTCTGGATGCACAGGTACATTTTTTCACTTTGTTACATTCTTAGGCCTATCACAACGTTAAGGCAGATGGCACACGATCCAATTTTCTGGTGGCCAGCTTCTGGTGCCAGGAACTTGGGCGGAGAACTTGGATCGTGTGTCATGGACCTAATATTGACTGTGTCAATAATATGGACGTACACGATGTGTCGGCATGGCGTTGTAGTAACGTGTTGATGACGATCAACAAAGTTACCGTACGCCGGGCCCGGTTAGCACCTCGATGGGTGACTGTAAACCATCTCGATACCGGTATGTAACCAGCCACAAAGATCAACTCAGCATGGCCGTTTTTTCGTGGGTAGGCACAATGAGTACTAGCGGAAGCTGGTGCGTTAACAGCCACACCGCGCGATGCACTAACTCTATAAACGTATATAATTTTGCAGTGTATGCTGGTGCCTGTCTGAAAGTTAAAAAATGAAGATCAGTGTCTTCTTATTGACCTCGTAGCTCAAAAAGAACTTTTTTGTGACATTGCGTTTCACCGTTGAGATACTGTCATTGACGTATTGACCGTTTGACCGTTTGACTTCGCTTTTTCGCTTTTTAGTCTATTTAAGACAATGAAACAATCATAACAATCTGTTATATTTTCCATTTCCACTGCTTATAATTTTTTTTTTATGTAACAACATAGACGGCATTTTGCTTCGACAGTGACATTTAAATTTTGGAACAGCCGGTAAAATTTTGGAAAATAAACGACAGGGGACTCTCTTGACGAAACCCCCTATTACTATGCTACTGAAATGTTAAAAGTGTAGTTTCGTAGGTCTGTTCGCTCGCGGGCTATAATGAGATAGGCCTATGCATCGATATTAGTTTGGTGCCAAATTGGTCACGAATCGCTAATTCATAAGAAAAGAAAGCCGATTCAATATGACTGTTTGTTGGAGCAGGTCGTGGCGCGCTAAATTGGCCCGAGAAGCGAGCATCGCCAGAATGAAAGAGTTGGATTCGTACGGTCTGGTCGACGACTCGTTTTCATTGGCCGACGTCGTGCGCAATTCGACCAATGAGCGTGCGTGTCGCTCCGTCCAATCTAAGTCGTATGACGTCATGTACTGCACTGCCAAATCGAACCGTAACGACGGTAGGCAACTGCCTAAAACGTTTACAGTTATTTTGCCATTGTTCTCTCAGCAGTAGGCCTAAAGCTATATCAATCGCTTTGCTTTATCATTCGTTCACTTCTTAGCCGACAGTACTTGAGTAACGGTCGAACTGTTGTCATGGTTGTCGTCTGTCTGTCTGTCACGGATGCATTGTGGCTAAACGATGCAAGATTTGGCCTAGGTTGCTATTGATAACTAATAGGATGTCGCATACTGGATTTTAAATGACATATAAAACAGTGACCTTGGATGACCTTGAAGGCCGTTACGCGCGTTTTTCGACGGAAAACTGGCCATATCTCATAAGGTCTGGGTTACTATTAATCAGTAATAGAAAGTGGCTTTCAAATAACATAAAAATCATTAGCCTTGGATGACCTTGAAGGTCAGTACGCTCTATTGTGGCTAAATAGAGCGAAATAGAGCTATAGGAAGTCGCATATTGACTTTCAAATGGCATGAAAATCATCGACGTTTGATGGCCTACCCGTTAGCCACAGTATATCCATTACAGTCATGCAGACGGACGACAACTCATGACAACAAATCGACTGTTACTTAAGTGCGGTCGGCTAAAAATTTTCAGATAATTTTCTGACAGCCAAAAATTCAGGCCCCGAGCTACGACACCGCTGTCTTTGTCAGGTTTTAATTAACATTTCTGTCGACGTGCGGTGTTCTGTGACGCAGCAGTCGGGTGCAAGTCGCTGCACGACCTGCGCAGTTTTTACACCGGCGACGACAACGACGTTCACAACCACGTGACTGCGGATCACGTGGTCGACGACCCTCACAGCTGGTACTTATCTCAGCCTTATCACACCTGCACGCTGCCCTGCGGTCACGCCGACGTGGCGCGCACCAACGACCGGGTGCCAGCGTACGCAGTAGGTACTGGTACTCGACTACAACACGTCGACCAGCGCTGCGCGTACGCCTCGACAACGGAAGACCAGCGGAACAGAATTAATACGCAATCACCGCCGCGCTGATTAACCTTTAAATGTAACATAATCGCTCGACTCTGCATACAGCAAACGCAAATTAATTAAATCTTGAGCTTCAGTCTTGAAAACGAAGCTGCATGCAACTTCTGCTGCCGCTGCTTATTGTACGTGATGATGATGATGATGATATTGACAATAACAGTAATAGCAACTGTAGCAATATTGAAAAATCTTTAATAAGTCATTTGGTTTAAACGGCATCGCTGCGTGTCGCATGCCGGTTTGGCCGCAACTTTCAACACACATTTAGTCTGGGGGTTGAAGTGGTTTTGACCCCCAGTTTCCCTTTCCCATGTAAGACGGGGTCCTCTGTCTAATACATTTCGTGAAGCTACATAGAGTGTTCCTATTAAACGGCACCCCATTCCGTCTCACGGTTTTAGCAGGTTGCACGAGTATGACAGACGAACTGACGGACAGATCACGCGACGGAAACATTTGTGTCAATAGCTGGCGTCGCTGATGTCTTTAACAATGCATGCTGTCTAATGAAGATGTGTTTTAGCGACAGAAATAAAATAAAGTGGCTATTGGATTTAAGTTCAGTTTATTTTATTTTATTTCTGTTGCTTTGTGCGCGCCTTAATAATTAAAACACTGGAATATCTCGAGCAGTAGGCAATCGACTAAGCACAAGTCGTCTGACTCAAGACGTATAGGACCCTGCCAGCTTGAAACATATGACATATGAACACTGACATATTAACGACTTACTGTATATATTACAGACAATAAAAAAAACTTTAGCGGACAGTCGGACACAAGTGACAAAGTAAATACTTTTATATATTTAGTCCGCATGACACACAATTATGTCTAGTAATAAATTACGTAAGTTCAACGAACGCAACCGCATAAACTAATGTCTTCAACGACATGGTGCTATGTTATCGCTGTGATAACAAAAATTAACTACAAATATGCGGCACAGCCCAACGTGATTCCGCCCGACGCTGTAAGTCCAATGCGTCAAAAAAGTTTAGATAATTGAAATTCCCCCCGTAGCAAAGTCACATGGCCCGAACTCAAATACGTTAGCATACACAGAACGCTAATTGTCGATTGAGGGTGGGTCAACGTGAACCTCGATAACTTTTTTGTTAGTAGACCAAACTTCACCAGTTTTTTGCTTGACAAGGGAGGGATTGTAGTCGATCAAGTTTGTTTTTGGTTGTTGCTATTTCTTGATCCATTTTGCAGATATTCGCGGCTAAATTCTAAAGTTGTCTAAAATCGCGCGTTTAGTCGATTTTGGGTGGGTACACATAGGCCAACATAACTTTGCTGTTAGTGGACAAAAGTTCACCATTTTTTGTTCAATTCGAAAGGGATAGCTGTCGATTAAATTTGTTTCCGATTGTCGACATCTAAATTCATTCCAGAGATAATCGCGGTTAAAGTCGAAAGCTGCGCCGAATTTTAGACCCGCCTCGTGGTACGTCACATGGCAAAGTTTCGTCGAGCTACGCCCCTTTCTCCCAAAATTATTAAAACCCATACGCTAAATTTTACGCCAGTTTTTGACCCCTTTTGAAAAAATTGTTGCGGGAACCCTCATCCCCGGTGTAGTATTGCGATAGCAAGCTTTTGTCTCTTTCAAGCGCGTGTAAAAATTTCGGGGCACAGCACCCCTAGGCCGAAATATGGT
>Ga0209671_1008489_pt1 | contig 10751 bp, 5 predicted proteins | sample WorMetHERISLAND2_2_FD_187401 | JGI IMG/M metagenome (GOLD analysis project Ga0209671, IMG submission 187401) | Marine gutless worms symbiont microbial communities from Max Planck institute for Marine Microbiology, Germany - Olavius geniculatus... | ecosystem: Host-associated > Annelida >...
GTTGGTGGCGTGGCGTAGTTGGTAACGCGTTTCGACTGAAACGAAGTTACTCTACGCCGGGCCCGGTTAGTACTGCGATGGGTGACTACTGAACCGGAACTGCTATAGGCTTTCGCGCGTCTCGTGAGCTTTGCTCAAATTACTTGTTTCTTGTCGATATTGTACCGATTCTGCTATGTTATGTTCTGTTTTGCAATGGCGTTTGATTGTTGTTTAATAAAAGATTACTTACTTACTTACTTACTTACTTATGACGAAACAACCAAAACAATAACCAGTAGCACAAATGCACATAGCGACATTTGATAGTGGCTTGATAGTCTAGTGGTCAGCGTGTCGACTCAATGATCCATAGGTTACGGGTTCGACTCTGGGCCATTCCACTATCAGGTAACGACCCTGGGCAAGTTGTTCACACACCACAGACCGTCGGTGCGACGCCCCAATAGATCGGTCTGACGATTTAAAAGCACCGTTGGATTTCTGCTGTCGAACTTGTTATCGAAAGCCTGATTATATTGTGTAGGGCCTATTTCAATACCTTTGGGTGAAGGCCGGCAATGTCCCGGTGATGGGTAGCGACGTGCAGACGGAGTTCATCAGGTCCTCCAGTGAAGTAGAGATCACACACGTAGCAGACGTTAGCGGTGTTGAAATGCAGCAGCTTGTGGCAGAACAACGCTTCGTAACGACCCAGCTCTACCTGGCACACCTATACGAACACACATCATCACACTTTCATGTCACTGCGACTCTGTGCGTTGAATAAGACGACAGCGTGCGTTATGATTTAGAACGCGTAATCGTGATGACGACGACGACGATGACGACAATAATTGCAGTACAAGTAAAAATTCCATGATGAGAAGAGATCTTTAATGTGCACTAAAAAACTAGCAATAGCACTTGCTAGTGATAATTAATATGGCTTTTAACTGCCGCATAATAAATTAATCACTGGGTGTTACGTTAAAATCGTAGTACGTAATTTGAAACAGTAGGCCCATTTGATGCAGTTGTTCCAAAGAAGGCGGCAGCGGTTGCCGAAACGTCATTGAAATATAGATTGTATTCTGATGAATTTTACGTATAACTTGGACCTGTATACCGTTTCAACCTATTGGTCTATTCAAAGAGTGTTTAAACCGCTCTGACGTCGTGGGTAGACCTCAGTTGGCGCGTAATAGGATGATATTTTGAACAATTTTAGCATAGATAGCGCAGACTGACCTCACAGACGCAGGTCTCCGGTTGTGCGGTGGAGTGCATCCTTGCGGCCCGTGAGCCGGCGGGCGTGAGTGAGTAGCTGAGCGCTGAACGACGCCCTGTGAGAGATGAAGAGGACGGGGATGCGGCACTGAGACCTAGACGCAAGTGACGCTGGACGACAGCTGCAGCGGCAGCAGCAGCAACAGCAGCAGCGTCACCAGCACCAACAGCTGGCACTGCTAGCGGACTATCTCGCTCTACCACCTCTTGCTTGATGGAGACGGATGCTGATGACGTCGCCTCAGAACTGCTGCTCGCTGCCATTGCTCTGCTGCGGTTCTGCTGCTGACAGTCACATAGCACAGTCATGTAAACGAAAACAACATCACACAGGCGCCGACGACGCCGACCGTTATATATGACGGCAGAAAAACTTACCCCATAATAGAAATTATTAATATTGCACTCCATTCTTAACAATATCAAGTAATTAGTAAATTTTGCCAATATGTTTGACATTTACTATGTGCGGTGCAGGGCCAAAAACCATCGCGATCTAAAAAGTACGAGACCACAAAAGTTTGATATCAACATCGAGTTCAAAACGACATTTTTGGTCTCGAGACTGGCATATGCCTATGCCATTATATTCCCGTATCTCATGCTGGTCTCAATACATTCAGCGACGTACTCTACTCAAAACCTGATCTGTCATTGCTTTCCCCAGAAACTTAGCTACTTTCCAGCTACATTAATGCGTGTGCTAAATTGCTAATGCAAAGCAATTTTTACTTTTAATTTAAATACTAAACGCAGTACTTACGCATAAGTTGAGTGTATAATCAGCGTTTTGTGAGTAGGGCAACACAAAACGAAAACTGAAACAACGACGTCGAAAATTTATTAATCCTACATGTACGAAAATGTCAAGTAAATTTTGCAAATGTTGCAATTTGCAAGAATTTTTTTAGAATCTCCACCTTAAGTGCAACTAAATCCACTCATCGGGGCACCGCACATAACGTAGAAAACTGCAACAAAAAGAAGTTAGTCTAATGGTTGTACTTACGCTGAGTTGGAAGCCGCTGGCAGAAGTGACTAACTGACACGGCTGAGAGAGAGAGAGAGATGGCTGAATGCTGCAAGAAGCTGACGACGCACTAGTGCAGAGCACTTGCTGCTGCTGCGTCACCGATTCACGTCATAATGTGACGACGTCGAATAGACGTCACTGGACCGAGTGAGCCAGCGCCTGCCTAGTACAGGCCTCCTCCTCCTCCTCTTTGCTTTTCTCTTGCTTGCCACGCCTTTCCCCCATCCGTCCCCATGCCGCGCGCCCGTTCGCTAGACAGCTCCGGCCGACCACCGGCGTTGCTTCATACAACTTTAACGGCACAATTAATATGCAGAGTTGACTGAAACGCAGAGACTCGGCTTAGCAACCGTAGATGTCGGTCGTCAATATTTAATGCGGCGGCGCACTGGCTCTCAGGCAGTAGTGGCGTCGACGGTCGACCAGTCAACGGCTTGGACCGACCGACACAGCTCAGCGACACTTCCATGTAGTGCTTCCTGTAAGCCTTGCCTTGCTTGTTGTCCGTCTGATGACGTACAGTACGTACAGTCCGTCCTGCGTGTACGCCTGCCTTTATGCTGACGAAATGCAGCTGTATCCCACTGAATCATTTATCAACTTCACTCTCTGTCCACTTTCCACACCAACAGTCCGCGCAGATGCTCTGCTTAGCCGCCTGGCATATAATAAGTATTCATGTCACGTCACTGTCACGAACATTAAGCGTTGTTTATTGTTGATCTTATTACGAAAAATAATTTTAAAACGGGGCGCTATCAAACTAATTTTAAAGATGCAAGCTTTTTCGATGGGAAGCGAATCAGTTCTTGTCGCTAGATCGTCGATCGCACAAGCGAAGCACCAAAGGCGTCAAAATAAAGACGCCGAAGTCGTCAAAAGAGATGAGTGGACGGCATCCCTCTTCTCATCCAACTAGGGGATCTAGGAGAGCGTCACGAACTATCCCGGCGGGTCCGCCTTGCCGAAAACGGATTTTAGTGTATATGGAGCCTAAATAAACAGATCTAATGACACGAACTTTATTTTTGACGATTTGTCATGTCTTGGAACAATTGTACTGCTTTAAAAGACACTAGTCAACGTATAGGTGATTTAATGTTGCACAAAATGAGTTTAATGATACGCAAGTTGTGTAGTAAGTAGTACACGCTATGACAGCATATGGCAAAAGTACGAATTTTACGGAATGCATAATAATTGATTTTATGCTGTTTTTTTAGTGGCATTATGCAGGATTTGTTTAAATTTCTGCCTCTCTTCCCAAGTCTTGGTGCTGGAGCAGTATAGTATAGCCCGAGGGCGGATCGAGGCGGACCGCAGTGGTAGACGCCTGGGGATACGTTTTAACATAAAAAATACGAAAAATTATGCCTTGGTATAAAATTGTTTTCCTGTCTTAACGCATTACATGTACAACTGAACCATCGCCATATTCGTATTTTACACAAGCGGACGTTTTATTTTACAGAAATTGTCATAAGTAATTTCCGGTCAAATAAACAAGTTAACTTCCGCAGAGTGTAGGCCCAGTGTGCATCGAAATGCCGTTCGGTGTGAGGACTTGCGGGGATTTTATTATAGGAAGGGACTGATGAAGTTGACAGCGTGATGAAAAAAAACTTTAAAATTCTTAAAATGTTTTAATGACAATAGCTGCTATCGTCATTTAAAGTATTCGGGATGTGGATAGATAATGGCTTACAAGAAATATTTTGGCAACAATTACTCTGACTTCCGACGACATATAAAATGTAAAATGTTTACCCTAATCGGAGGTGATAATTCAGTTTTGTTTGTTTCTATTGTTCGTAATGAGAATGTGAAATGTTTTGTTAACAAGTAATTTAACCAAAGTTCATGAAACGCGCGACAACCTTAGCCGTTCCTGTTCGAAGATTGTCTTGATTTATCTTCAGCCATATTTCGTCGCAATTCACCCTTGAAGTATGCACCGCAGCCGAAAATTGCCAAAAAACACTAAAACCCCCTATTTTGGAGGTTCAAGGTCATTCAGGATCATCGATATCAATACCGCTAAAAACACGTCACCAGTGCTTGTTATGATAAGCAGCATGTCTATGCCTATCTGCAACTGTTTTCACGCTATACGCGCCAATAATCGGTAAAATAACCACTTTTTAAAGGGGTGCCCCTCTTTGACGCTCGCATGCGCAGGTCTCCTTGAACCTACAAGTTTGACACATAAACTGCTAAAATCTGCGTTTAATGCTGAAAATTACGTGTGCAGGTTGTCGTGGTCTATCTAAAGCCGTTTCGTCGTTTCGTCGCAAATCACTCTTAAAATGTGCGATGCCCGTTACCAGTAATCGTTAGGATGAGCAGCATGTCTGTACCCATCTGCAGCCGTTTTCACACTATACAAGCCATTAGAGGCAAAATAACGTTTCTAGTGGGTACCCCTCTTTGACGCCCTCGTTCAAGGCGAACCCCTTCACCCAGGGGCACGAAATTTTGTCACGAAAAAAATAGAATCTTTGGGGCAGCCAACAGTAAAGATTTTGTGATCCTAGCTTGCACCGTTTTGATACAATACAGCAATGTGACGGACAGAGGGACAGGTGAACGGACACCTCGACGATGGTTAAGACGCGCGAAGCATAACATGCTGTCGCGCGTAAAAATACTGCTAGCCAGATAGGCCTAAATTTAGAAAACACGTCGAAAGCCACGTAGTCTGTAGTTGGAGATAAAGAGAAACCAAGCGACAGTTATATAAAAAAGTATGAGATGGAAGAATGCCATGTACAGTAGAGCCATGAAAATGCAATTTATGAAAAAGCGAATTTTCTGCCGAGCTCTGGTAGCTCAGAGCAGTGACAGATAGCTTCGTTAGTATTATTTTTGTGTACGACAGTGTGCGCCGGTGCGGTGCCGCATCAACGTACACGCTCCCACATTCAGCCGGTGACGACTACGCACGCCAAGCAAATCTATATAGCAGCAGCGCGTTAATAATTGAATAGTTTCGCATGAATAAGTAATGAATGCGGCCCGGCTTCGCGACGCCATCTGTCCGACGGCTTAAAGGCCTTTCAGCGTATGGACAGCCGTTCGTTCGTTTACTATTCATATTATGCATTTATTATATGACCACGAACGCGTATTATGGTCTTTCAAGTTTTGGACAATATTGCGAATGTGCGTCGGCGTACACAGCAAGTTGGCTTCAGTAATAATTAATGTCTTTTTAGTATACGATCGGCAGCAGTGTTCCATCTGCCATAAGCTATGCCGGGGTTTTTTTTTGCAGCGCAAAGGCGCAGACGATAATGGCTTGCGAAGTAAACAGGAGTCAGTAAACACTCACTGACAGCCAGACCAGACGTCGAACGAGACAGCCTGATGAAGACCGATTCCCAACACGTATGCATAATTGAATGTGAGCAATATGCGAAATAAGATCTATACAGAACTTCAGGTAGAGCAAATATCAGCAAGCGAAAACACCAAGGCCGAGGTAATAATATTGATGATGCTGAGCCGGTGAATTGCTGCTTCACAAGATCTGAAAAAAGTCGTTAGCTAGTATATTTTGGAAGTATGTCGTTATCAAAAAGTTTAGTGCATAGCCTAAGCTTTAGAACGATACTTGGTCACAACTATGCCGAATCGCGGTACACCTACCCCTCTCCGCAAAAAAACAGATTTTTACTATTTAAATAAGCTAAGTTTTAAAAGTTCGACGGAGTTCTGTTACAATACAATACAACAGAGAATTCGCACTCAAAAACTGACAAACAAACTGTTAGTTTAAGCTAGCGCATAAACTAAAAAATTGAAATGTTGAAAAAAAAAATAAAATGAGAGATACTGAAAAATAGAAATACTGTTAAATGTAAAACTTCAAAAAATCCGGAAAATGATTAAAATAAAATAAAACTAAAATAAAAAAGTAAAAAGATAAAAAAATAAAGAAATAATGAAAACTAAAACTGAGAAAAAACTGAAATAACAAAAAATCAAAACGTGAGCAGGTCCAAATAGCTGTGGAGTCAGTTCGAGGGGGTGCCAGATGTCTATGAAACATAGAATTTGAGAAAAATAAAAGTTTTGAAATTAAAATAAAAGAATGACAAGGTGATGGATGACAAAAGTGGTGATGGTAACACTGATACGGTGAGCTGATCATGGAAGTATGGCGAGTCAGGAAGAGGCAGATTAAGACGTGGTTGACGAAGTGAGTGAGGGAGTTGATTTCAGAAATGAAATGATGCATAGCAAAAGGAACGAACGAGTAGGTGGACGAGCAAGAGTGACGACAGAATGAGGATCGAGTGTTACGAGATGTCTGAAAATAGATTAAGTTGTACAGGTAAGGAGGTTGAGTGGTATAGAGAAGTTTAAAGGTAAGAAAAAAATTTTATATTTAATACGTTTATTTATTTTGAGCCAGTGAAAAGATTTAAAAATAAAAGTGGTATGAATAAATTTAAGAGCTCTGACGACAGCACGAGCAGGGGAGTTTTGGATGTGTTGAAGACGATTTAATTGAGATTTAAGAAGATTAGCCTATAGTATAGAGAATTACAGTAGTCAATTTGGAATGAACGATGGAATTTGCAGTTTAGTGGTAATACAGTTGCAAAAATTCTTCGCAAATTCTTCGGGGTAAACATTTTGCACAAGGGCAACACTTTTATAACACCTGTTTGTGTTTGCACCTGAACAAACAGTAAACAATAGACTAACAGTAACGAACAAGGGTACATGAGAATAGTGCGAAGTTCACGTAGGCCTAATACGCGTATCGAGGCAATATTGCATGTGATGTGTAGAAGTAAAGCACGTAGACTGAGCTAAGCGCGAACTTTTGAAGCGAAAAAACGCAGGTAACTGAAAAATTTCGCTATCTGCCAAACGTCTTGATCTGTGTGGACGCTTCGTTGGCGACGAAGAGTCTTTCATAAAGTTTTCAAACTGCAGTATTCTTTAAGACGATCGAGGGATGCACGTCATTCCGAGATTAAGATTACGTGCATTTGTCTAGTTTATACGTGCTTACCGGACACTTCGGACCTGAGACACTTCGCAGTTCGGACCTAGATCCAAAGTGTCCTAGGTAGGTCCGAACTGTCTTGGGTCCGATGTGTCCGGTTACCTTACACGTACTTGGTAGAAACTCAAGATGATTCCGCAGATGGCACCACGATTCTGGACGCGTCACTGCAACTAACCAGCTAATCGATGATAGCGAACCGTCCCGTTGTCATCATTTCTTTCACAGACTGAATTAACATTAGGATCTATGGAAATTAATACGTCGCCAAGAAAACATTCAAGGTGGATTAGTTTTTTTATAATGCGTACTGTTCATCATGAATTTGCACGTTCAAAAGCATCATTTTCGCTCTTAGAAATTTTTAAGATTGTTTCAAAGTTCATCCAAAACTTCAACATGTAGGCTCTATTGCTTCACATAGGCCCTAAAACATGCCGCTTTTACTTCTACATCAGAGCAAAAAAAACTTTAACAGTTTACAAAGCTATGTAAGGGCGATATGAGTCAAAACTCGAAAACAGCAATGTTTTTAAGGCGATATTATTGCGTGTTGAATTCCAGACTGGCCCTTACATGACTAGCCATTCTAAATACTTGAAATAAAAATACAAAAACAGAAGTCGCAAGCCGAAACAATGTACTACACCAGTCCGTGCTGACACCACGTATATTGCAGTGAATGCTAATGCCCATGGTAGAAAGACACGTCCAAGCATGTCTGAATTTTAGTCTATCGTTCTGTCTGCGTGCGCGCGCAGTGGCATGACGTCATAGTGACTATGATGTCAGTATAGCCAGCAGCAATTTATGCATTGCTTGTGACCTCACCAGCTGCAACGTTGGCAGCGTGCCAGCAACAGCAAATTACAGCTATACAGTATATAAGCTGTTACTGTTAACAAAGAAAAAAATTGAAATATTGTTATCCGGCGAAACGAACAGTATATAGCTATATACCTACAGGCCTATTGCAGTGAATGCCCATGCCCATGGTAGAAAGACACGTCCAGGCATGTCTGATTTTCTGTCTGTCTGCGTGTGCGTGCAGTGGCGTGACGTCATAGTGACAATGACGTCAGTAGGCCAACAGCAGATTATTCATTGCCTGTGACGTGCCAGTAACAGAAAATTATAGCAAATTGTTTATGCTTATTCGCCAATCAAGGCAACACTACATGCCAGACATACAGAGACAGACAGAAACAGTGAGATAAACAAACAGACAGACAGAGAGATACAGACAATGTGACAAACTTAACAAAAAGAGAAGAGAAAAATAAACAGACACATTAGCAAGCACCAAGCACCTTGACAACTGAATCAAAATTACTCACAACAGCAGAACAAACAGCACTTATGGAACAAGAACCAACATCAACAACATAATTATAATTATAGCTATACAATATATAGGCCGTTACTGTTAAGAAAGAAAAAATGGAAATGTTATTATCTTAACTTTAAAATTCACTGTGAGTTAAATTAGGCCTACATTGAGTAAAAACTTACATAACGGACATAGGCCTACGCATTCTCACAAGCGGATTTCACAGTTTACGATGCTATGTAAGGGCGATATAAGTCAACACTCGAAAACGGCTTTCACTTAGCTTAGCTTGGCACCTAGTGATAGTAGGCCTATCTACAACGAAATTTTGTTTAGGATATAGGCCTACAGCAATATTTTTCAAGTATTTAGAATGGCTAGTCTTGTAAGGGCCAGTCTGGAATTCAACACGCGATATAATATCGCCCCAAAACCATTTTCGCTGTTTTCGAGTTTTGATTCATATCAAATTTACATAGCTTTACATAGCCTTGCATAGCTTTGTAAACTGCTGAAGTTTATTGCTCTGATTATTTACCAAATTCGATCGCCAGTAGCTCGGGAAAATATTTAAAACGTTACCGGAAGGGGCAGGAAGTTGTAATTTTCGGACAACCAGCTGCAAATTTTCAACAGAGTTACGTACTGTTGTGGGTACTGGGAATTTCAATTCTGACCCTAAATTTTCTCTCTTGAGGGACTAAACCCAACTTTTGTATTTTTGGAAGAAAATTTTCTGACGGGCTAAAATTTATGGGGGCAATTGCCTGCCCCTGGCCATGTACGACGCAACCGTGGCAACCATGGTGGCAACTACGGTGGATGGGGGTCTTGACCTGTGATTCGCAAGACGGCGCCACTAACTTAGGCCCAGAGCGTTTTATTTAAAGTGATGAAATAAGCCTGGAGCTAGTAGTGTTTTTATTGGTAATAATCAGTATAAGCACAACCGTTCACCGTCATAGGCGATGCAGTTTCAACGATGTGTAAATGGTTATTAATGTTACTGCAAATTTTCAAGCGAAACACCTCTTTTTTGGGTGAGTATAATTTCCAAAAAAGCGCCAGTAAAAACTAACTTCACAATAAAACAGTAAATATAAGTGCAATGTTTGAAAGTCCTTCCAACTTTTATAGTTGTGAGGCTGATAATGCAAATTTATGTAGAAAAACTGTTCCGTTTATATATAGTGTAAGGGTTACATAGTGGATGTAGATATAAAACAGCAAAAATCACAATTTAAAAATTCAAACTTCACCATTACACAGTCAGCAAAGTTCTTCTGATTAAATTATATTACTGAATGGCTAAATACTTCATTTCGCCAAAAGCAAATGACCCTACAAAAATTGCTTAAAGTGGATTACAGTGCATTTTATGTGAGCTACAACGATATATTGAATCTCGATTTGCAATAATTTACAATGAAATCTTGACAGAGGCCTACCTCACCTAAACTCATCAGCCGATTAAACACACGTATCCACCAGGGTTTGATTGCATTGTCTCACAATCTCTACACGGTGTTTCATAAAAAGGACCCCTTTTGTTTTTTCATAATTCACTCAAAAGATGATCAATTTACACAAAATTTGTACCAATTGTAGCTGGAGTAACACTAATTCACAATATTCCAACAAAATATGGCACTTGATTAAATATTTTTGCTAGTCTTGACGTAATGCTGACGTCATAATGCACGTGTCACGGGTACAAACTGAATAGTTTCAACTGGTGCTGTCAGTTGCTACCCTGCTTCGATGGTGAGCTTAATCTGGTTTGCTAATGAAAAGTGTTTATTGTGTCAGCACTAAGCAACATTTGGACATGAAATCAGGCGTCTTGCGATCCAAAAATGCAACCATTTTGCAAGCTCGGTGTGCAAGTGCACTGTCTTGCTCAAACGCGTTGTTATGTTTGTTCACATAAAAGCAATACATTTTTCGTTTCAAAAACAATCCCATCAGTCACATGTTTTTTCACAACATCACGTGACCAGACGTAACGTACACAGTCACTACATTTCCCCCCTCTCCGTCAGAAGCAGATGAATGGACCAAAGTCACGTTGACGGTGCTGTCGGGTTGATCGGCGCAAC
>Ga0209671_1008492_pt1 | contig 10749 bp, 5 predicted proteins | sample WorMetHERISLAND2_2_FD_187401 | JGI IMG/M metagenome (GOLD analysis project Ga0209671, IMG submission 187401) | Marine gutless worms symbiont microbial communities from Max Planck institute for Marine Microbiology, Germany - Olavius geniculatus... | ecosystem: Host-associated > Annelida >...
GTACATAATAATATAAAATAATGACGTGACTCGGGTTCTACAAACTGATAACAATGACGACGATGATCTCGATTAGAAACGAAACCGGGTCACGGGCCACGGGTCACGGGTCAGCGTGTCAGACCTGGTGTTTGAGCAGGTTTTGAGTTTTAACTTGTGGCGTTTTGTTTCGACAAAGTAACATCATCTCGACAAACTACTGAGTTTACGCTTTGCGACCATCTTGTATTATACCTATTAGGCTAACGGTCATGATTTCAGTTAATGACTTCAGTCAGTGTTAGTTGGTTGTTTCTAATTCCAAAAGCTCAATGACTAAATCGATTCGCATCGGGTCGGGTCGAATATCCTGACGCGATTCCATCTCTGCGTTGTCGGTGACAATTTAATGTGGGGAGAAACAGTACGTACTTCTCTGACGCAGAACAGTGACAAATGGCAGATTCATCTAGTGCTGAAGCAATGTGCGCTTGCCGAACATATCTTAAGGCGCGTCCAAAGCGACGTAACTGGACTGAACAGAACTGAACTGAACTATCACGGCTTAGTTTTTGATGAACTGACCAATGGGCAATCAGTAATGCATTACAGTAGGCACCGTTTAATAACGGCGTCAGTGGTACGTGACTATAATACGAGACTATAGTCACGTTCGCGTCAGCTAATGACCAATGGACTTGCTTTGTTTCCCCATCGGTCAGTTCGTCAAAAACTAAACCATGTCAGTTCAGTTCAGCTACGTCGCTCTGTACGCGCTTTCACACGTGTTGTGCAATGTGCGTAGGCCTATTCACTATGATAATAACGACTTGAAACAAAACAGCAAACCTGGTGCGCAATACAATCTCTGGTGCAAATTAACTGGAAAGAAAAAAAACATAACATAACAAACGAAACACCACCGCAACCGGACACAGTCATGTGACATACAAATTATCTACCGCAGATGAAAGTAACAGTAATCATTTACTAATTATCGACGTAAACAAGACCTATGTCTATACATGGCATGCGGGAAAGTTGCGTACCGTGAATGGCGGACGCTAAAGTACACGGTGTTTCATAAATAAGGACCCCTTTTTGTTTTTTTCCATAATTTACTCAAATTATGAAGAATTTACATGAAATTTTTACCAGTTGTAGCTGAAGAAATACTAATTCGAAATATTGCAACAAAATATGGCAGTTGATTAAATATTCTTTGCTAGTCGTGATGTAACGCTGACGTCATAGTGTGTCACAGGTACAAACTTGCTAGTCTCAACTGGTGCTGTCAGTTGCTACCCTGCTTTGATGGTGAACTTAATCTGGTTCGCTAATGAAAAATGCTTATCGAGTCAGCACTGAGCAACACGAAAACATGAAATCGGGCGTCTTGTGATCCAAAAACTCAACATCTTGCAAGCTCGGTGTGATAGTGCACTGTCTTGCTCAAACATGTGAAAGATCAACTATCCCCACAGACACGCAAATTCAATCGCTTTGCACGTTTTTGTGGCTGCAATTGTAAAATTTCAAATATTTGACACCAACGAACCAGATATTTTCACCATTGAAGCAGGGCAGCAACTGGCAGCACCAATTGGGATTAGCCTGTTTGTACCCGTGACACATTATAATGTCTGTTACATCACGACTAGCAAAAAGTATTTAATCAACTGCCATGTTTTGTTAAAAGTTTCGAATTAGTATTTATTCAGCTACAACTGGTAAAAATTTCATACAAATTGCTCATCATTTAAGTGAATTATGAAAAAAACAAAAGGGGTCCTTTTATGAAACACCGTGTAGTCAAGTCGCAAAGTAAACGAAAATGTGAACATAATCTCCAGACACTGTTCACACGTTTATACGCCAGTCGCGTATTGTGAACATGTGCATCATGCGTCGGCTGCAAGTTTTGATTCCATTTTTTTGCTGTTTAAATTTTATTCAACGCCAGTTAGCCTATTCAAGTAGTTCCCAAGTGTTTTCCTAGTCGAATCTTTGGGGACTTAATCTTTTCCTGGCAAGTTGGTAAGTAAAAATGCAACTTTTTAAATTTTATATGTAATAAATTAAACAAGCATATTTGTAATTACCACAGTCTACTGTTAGCCTGATAAACTTACCAAAACTATAGATTTAAAATGTCATCAAAACACAATCAGTTTAAATGTGATATTACCAAACTATGTATACATGTTTGCTCTAAAAAGCAGAATATTATTCAGCAATTTTCCAATAAAACCACGACTTAAAACATTTGCAGTTGAATAAAAGCGAGCCACAAAACACAAACGACACGATTAGGCTTATTTACAAGGAAACTCGACGAGCAAAGCAACTTAAAACAGCATGCAATAACGTACCCGGTAACACTGTTTCGAAAGTGGCCAGTTCATTTTGGCAACTCTGCAATAAAAAATAACTGAACGCCATTTTATCTAAATACTAAATTGACATAGTCTATGACATGTGATCAGTAAGTGTCTAAAAGCACGCATGCACGTAAACAATTTTAACTGCTGTTTTCCCGTTTTCCCGCTGAACTTGGGTTAGCAGATTCCCATTGATTTTTATTTTCCATTTGATCCTAACCTCATAACGACTTTCATGCATATCATTCACATCACAATCCTCAGGTTATACCGATCTCCATAATGATACAACATCCATCATCTTTGAAATAACAATGTCTAGATTACACTAATTTATCGTGTTTAATCAATAAGCTGCTCATTTCTGCATTTCTATTTTTTCATGCACTTATCAGTTCTACATCATCAACGAATCACCTAGATAATAAAACTCATCTATCACTGGATCTAAACAAATAAATAAACAAATAAGCAAGCTTTACATAACACACTACATCAAAGTAGTTCACTTTGCATAACAACAAAAACAACGTAATTCTTCAGTCAACATCTTAAAATCAGTCTAGCCACGCAAATAAAATAAAATAATCAGAATAAAACCAAAATTAAGAGCAAAACGGTAGTGTGTACTCGTAACGAACCAGCTTTCTTGCAGTAAGCAACAAAAATCAAACAACAAAGTTTAAAATTACAAACAATAAGTAAACAAAACAAACATTCATCTCTGCATGACAATAACCATGATTTTACCAGCCAACGATAGAACACGACTTTACACCCAATCAGTGTCATCATTTAAACTCAATTCAACTCATTATGAGAAACGGCACGATCAAATGATCCGGTAATTGCCACATAGCATGATGTATCAGTAGGCTTAGTACCAGCAGCGCACTGTACGCGGTTCAAGCACCTTGCAGACGACAGGAGGTCATCAAAAACTGCTCCCGGCAGAAAATGGATAAGTGGGCAGACAGCAGATGAACTGCACTGACCGATACACAGCGTGTCACATACAAAAACCGGAACTCACATATGCTTTACGTAGATCGAGCAATTGGACAGTTCTGGGAATGATTAGCCTTAATCATTGCAGTGCAGGGTTGTCACGTTGAACATTTGAACACAATGTACAACATGACAACCCATCACTGCAATGATCGAGGACAACCACTTCCAAAACTGTCTGATTGCTCAATCTACGTAAAGCACGCGTGCTTCAGTTCTTTGACGCGCCACCCTGTATACTGCAGACCAAGAAGCACCTTCCTATCAGACTAAGTAAGTAACTGGATGCAGACGGGCATCACGAGGCCAGTCGTTGCCGCTGAAGCAGTGTTGAGAGCATGGCGGTCAGCGTGAATGTGAAGAGGAGACGCAGTGATACAGACTGATTGCACGCTCCACAGTGACTCTCACTTTCCTGCATATCAACCGCACAACGCATCCGTCTCTTGTCTTTAAGCGTTGAAATGGTAACTAAAAGTCACATAAATTCGTCAAATTACAGCCTTTATCAAGTTTGTTGCTTACATTTCGGCAACCGTTGCTGCCTTCTTTGGAACGACTGTCCTCTAGGTGTTGCTGCGGCGGACAGTACCGGTAACTAATCATAAATGTGCAGAAGTTGGTAGGACCACTCCTCCTCCAATTCACCAATCTGCCTTGTATAATGATGTAAAAGCCTATCGTGTATCTTGATCTCTTGGCACTCTTTGCTACATTACAAGTTTTGGTCGGATGGGGCACCTTACACTCATCGGCATCAACTGTGCAGAACGACCTTCCTGCTAAACTAAAAGACAGTGACATTAGTGGACAGTGCTTAGATGATCGCCTTAAAGCATGGCTTTTGATTGTGTCTACTTGTATCAGGTAAATCTGAAAACTTAAGTTTTAAAAATTTACACATTGATCGATGAATGATTTCGATTTTTCTTGAACGATTCAGTCTTTCTAAAAGTTTATTTTGCTGACGTCTCAAACCCCCCCCCCACAAAAAAACTTCGAGATCTATTCACACTATTTGCCCGAAATAATTATCAGCTACCTAGTAAATGATCTAATTATAAAGCATTGCAATTTAATTTTGATTGCAATTTGTTTTTCATCTGCTTATATTACACATTATACTGACACCAAGCATAAGTGCTTAAATCTAGCACGTTTCTGAATTTAGTATTTAAGTTTTCTCCAAATAAGACAATTTCAAAAGTTGGTGCAGTAGAACTTTGCATATGTTAAATGCTTTTCCTGACCTCCAAACAGCATTAAAAGCACTGAAAAAATAAAAACGTTAAAAGACTACTGTGCTATTATAAGTAATTATTAATTAACTGTCATTATAATACATGGTACAACTGGATGCAGCACTCACCGACGGATTATCCTGGTAACAGGGTGGCCTCCGCCGGTATCTTGGTTCTGTTCGACATTGGTCGCCAACCAAAAATGGATCTTCACGTAAACAAAATTAAGAAACAGTAACATATTTTACAAGTCACTTCAGTTTTCCAGACATATTTACAATTAACACTCGTTCATTCTTTTGTCGGTTTGCCCCCCTGGCTGATTGGCCATTTGTCTCGTTCGCCCTCTGGCTTGTTCACTACTTGACTCATCCACCCCTTAGACAATTCGCCATCTTCCATTCTTCTTAAAGTGTAACAGGCTTGTGTGCAAATAGTATGTGTACATTAAACTTAGTGCTGACCACCTGACCATCGATACAGAACAATGAAGAAGAACTAATTGCTGACATCATGAGTGTTTTCTAGTCTGTAGTTTGGCGTGTTATACAATAAAGTAACTGTGACGAAGACAGATAAGTATTAAATCGGTGAAAATGACAGGTTATAGGCTCAAAACCGAGAGACGTAAGTGCAAAGGATATTTTCAACTGGGTCAAATGGTAATCGTGCAAAGTATTCGCACACTGAACATTTGTCAGCTGAATCTACCAGTACGAGCATCAAGTTGGTACTTTTCAATCGCGTCACTGCATACGACCTGCCACATATACGAACCCATATCATGAAAAGAGCTGACGTGCTATAAATATACGGCACAATCAGTCAAAATGTTTAAAATTCACAGAGATGCTAATTTATTGACGGACAGTAATATTGTCAAGCCATTTATATTCACCTCTAACTATTATGGAACAAGAAAAAAAATGCATCAAAGTAAAACGTGATGAAATATGGGTATAAAAATTTCACTAAATTAGGGAAAGATATTATTGACTTAAACATATGACTGTGCTCTGGTTTGCCAAAACAATATGGTATACTTTTGATATAACTCAGTTTACAGAAAATTATTTCAGCAATGAACCCACCCACGTATACTAGCCCCAATAAACATGGATAAACTTGATCCATATTTAAACATATATTCTATCATTTGTGGCACATGCTTTAAAAACGTAACTGTTAAAAACAACAGACATGAATCATGAAATCAATTTTAACTTTTTAATTTTAGAAATTCAAAAATAAAATGCAAAAACAATTCAGCTACATACGGTTAGTTAGGCTTACCTCGAGCAACCTTTGAGGCATGATATGCTGCCAGAAAATTCCGTCTTGTCGCCGAAGTAGTACTTGTGTAGCAATCTAATGCAGCTGTAACCTTCGTCAAATACATGACGATGCTCATCAGCGCCTACAAAAGGTCAACCGAAAAACAGTTCTGCCACATATCTGGTTAAGTGTAGAATGGTGCTGTAACTGTTGGTATACAGAGCGTGTGATCAAGAAAACTAAACTAACGATGTCACGTGAAAACTTTTGGCAAATTGAGCACACAAAATAGTGTCTTACGGTTTCCCTTATTTTAGATTGCAAGTTCTAGCGCCAATTAAAAAAATTTCAGTGCATTTTTAGTAACTATGCAACACATTCACTAAGCCTTAAAACACACCAACGTTCAATAGATTTGAGATTATTAATCTTTATTTGTCACAAAAATGACAACACAGAAATAGCTATTTGAGTCTAAAAGTAACACAGAAGAACAGCTGCAGCAATGGAAAAATAATCACCTTCTATAACTGCTGGAGTAGAGAACATCCAACTACAACATAAACAAAAATTTCTTAATTAACTTGTGTTCACCTGTTCATAAAACACGCTAAAGACTACATGTAAAACAGCGAATACATAATGTGCAAAAATATTCGACAAATGTTGCATCAATTATTGCATACAGCTTAATGTGACTTATGCCTATCAAAGCTAAGGCCTGCAGAAAGGTCTAAGTAATTTTCTCAGTCAAGCAGAACTCTGTGGCTTGTAAATGTTGAGTTCATGTTCCGAAGTGCCAGAAAGCTAGGAAAAAACTTCAAAAAATTATAAGGTTTACTACTTATTAGCTAAACTCTAACTCTATTTTTGTGTATTCTACTCACAGTTTTCTTACATTGGTGGTTTATTTCTTTGACTCACAGTAAGTAACATAGCGTAATGAATATCGGTTTTTATCTATGGAAGCCCTTAGCTATAGCTGCCGCTAAAATGCTGTGGCGGGTCATCACAATATAAAATAGCAACAAATATGTTATGTACCTGTAAAAGTTAAGAAAATTTACATAAGTCCTACAACGTACAAACAACCAATACATAACACATTAAAATCTTAAAATAGAGCATAATTCAACATGACAAAAAAGTGAAAGGCAGTCATAAACAAGCTAAGCTAACGTATGCAGCGTGGTATATATAGTCAAAACAGAAAATTAAACCAAATAATCTAAAATATAAAAAGTCTTTGTCGCAAGACATTTGGTTTTACAGCTGCTGAGAGGCAAGAGATTGGCAGTTATAAAACATAACATCAAATTAGTTCTAAGGTATTTCTGCAGTTGCTATTCTATCAGCAGGTTGACTTTAGCAACACTTGCATTGAGTACGTAAATAATCTACAAATAAAAGCAGAAAAATAGCATGTACCACGTTGAAGAAGCGGTCCACCAGTTGAACGACAAAAGATCATAAAACAGCGACTGCAACAAAACGCATAGAAAAGACATAAGCGATGTGTGCAATTTTGTCTAAAATCAGACTAATCTATAGCATTTCAGCACAAATCACGGCAACCCGTGTCATTCAATAAACAAGCAAATGCGCATCTGCCAACTATCATTTTTGTACTTATTATCATTGTTATTAATGCTGTTACTTTACTGTGCGGCCGACCCAACAGGCCGCAGTACGTGTCTTGAACGTTCGTTCGTCCGTCCGTCTGTCTGTCTGTCACGTACAGGCTTCTAACTCGAAAACAAAACAAAAATGCAGAAAAATGAAGTTGTTGAGGAAGTTCTCTACTGCAGTTAAGAGGAAACAGTGTTTGCATCAATTTTCAGCTTCAAAAAACGAAGGCCAGGCGGACGGCCCCACTCGCCTATAGTTTCCAGTGTGCCAAGTGTGACAACAGTTAAGTTTGTTAATTGTACATAATCATCATAAAACTATCCGCTGATCAAAATTCGAAACATTACCTTCAAACATTATAATTGACTAAAAGAGGCGTTTTTTGGTTGAGGCAGCGGCGCATTTTGACCTTTTTGCCTAAAGTGCGCCGGCTATAAGCATTCTTTTTTCTCATTGTCACTAATTGATACACGTTTAAAGTATAAAAGACGAAGTTTACAGATTACAGCTATCTGAAACTGGTAAGTTTTGAGCTATCATCCAGTTGTGCAAATTGTGATAACTGACCGGCAGAAGCCGATGTCCATGTGACGTGAGATCGTCCTCAGACATGTAGCAAGTTCCCTGGTAGTCATACACCTGGTGACTGTAAAAACACACAAAGTCACATAAACCAGTCAATACTAGCATATGATATAAGTATTTATGCTGTTGTTAAATATAGTGAAAGAAAACTGGTATTTTACACCTGTATTTACGAGAAAACCGATTGTAGCTGGTGTTAAGTTGCAATACATACTAAGCAAGAAGTAATTTTGAGCCAACCCCTCACTAATTAGTAAACTCTGTAACTGCTTGTTTTTCAAAAAAATATTTAACAAAGAGAAAAAGACTAAGTATAGAAGTAACACTGACAAAAAAAACAATATAAATTTAATTTATTACAAATTAGTCTGGCCTCTTTCGAGTAATAAGATTATGTGACTTTTAAAGTTAGCCTAGTCCAAAGCTAGTCCAAGGCAGAATCTAGTACCAGCTCAACCCAGCTGTGTTGGACTGCACTATGAAATGTATCTCTTGTTATCTGGGTATACAGTAGGTCTATATAAGAGACTGGCGCAATGCAATTCTTACTGGATGAAGATACTTTTGTTGACGAGATCGGTCATCAGACCCGGCTCCACGTTGCCCAAAAACTTGCCAACATCCTGAAAACAGTTCGCAGCAAAAAATCACAACTCATCAACACTCACACACGTTTAACTACACTGCCAGTCCACGCCATACGGCAGCGTTCACGACAGAATGTATGCTGCACGTGCCTATAAAATACTACAAATTAACTGTCTTGGACGGCTAGGCTGAGTTAGCCCGTGAGGGGGCTGATTAGACTCCAAAACGATATATACGGTCACAGAGATTTGCTGTTATAAAAGCAAAGCCTATAAAAGCTTCATGGTAGCTGAACTGCGGCTGTGAAATAGACCGTCAGTAGAACTTCAACATCGGAACACAAGTTCTGAGCAGTTTAAACAACTACTGGGGACGTTTCTGTTTGATAGGAAACTGCGGCACATGATGACTGTTTTTGTTCAATCGAGCTGGTCGTTTCAACACTAACTTACTTGCATACTTGTTCAGCCTACTTATGATTGATTCGTTTAATATGTTCGGCAGCATGGGTATATTAAATACTGATTACTTATTACTGGTAATTCTGCGACTGGTAGGATACGCACGTTGTCGTCAGGTGTCTGGCTGCTGTAGACAACGATAGCGCCGTCGTCGACCAGATAGCAGTTGGTGTTACCGTCGGAACATTTCAGCTTTGACGCTGAGCTAATCACGCGACGCAGTGGTTCCGACGTCATGCGTACTCCACTAACTATAGCACACACACACACACACCTATAGTCACGGAAAGACGGCTAGGCTGAGTTGCGAGACAGACTGATACACACACAAATGTTCACGTCATTTACACACGTCATATACAATACACATTCAGATTTCTACACAAACGGTTCAACTGCCACGTTCCTTTTCTTTCATTCTCTCTCCTTTTTCCCGAGAATCCTGGGCCAAAATTGCTAGAAGAACATTTTTTCGAAATTTAATATGTAATTTGATGCAATCCGGTACAAATGAATCTGTGCGTAACTTTTTGATGGACGTTGGAAGGAAAGATGCTTGGCTGGCCACTAAATAGGCCACTTATGGTCACCTCGCTAAGCCTCTAGACACTGCTGAAGTTTGATCGATTTTTTTGATGATAAAATACAGAATGCATCATGCTAACAACTAAAAATAACTACAAAGTACCAAGAGAAAATGTGAACAGTTTTTAAGCGTTTAACACTTCGATATAGCAAACTAGAACGTGCTGTTAATTTTTTTACATTTCAAAAATTAGTGTATATTCAAGACTTTTGCTATTTTTCCCGCTTCTGCAATCTGCAGCTGTTTCAAAACTGACCTGTTCAATTAAGTTTTAACAATCAATATATTTGCAATAACTTAAATGCAAAAAAGAAAAAAGGCTACATCTTTTACTACAGAAACTGAATCGAACAAATGTGATGTGATAGCTTTGTGAGTCGGTGCAACTGTAGAGTATCTGTCCCTACAAACATCAGGCTGTACCGGCGTCATTATTATCTGTCCCATTGCTATAGCATAGCATGGGACAGACTATAAAATCACTTCCGTCTGTCTGTCATTCTGTCAGTCTGTCAGTCCGCCTGTAAACACTCCTACGGCCGCAATTTTGATTCGATTTTGATGAAATTTTGCACAGTGATTTGGGGCCCGAAAAGTAAGATCGAGTTTGTTTGGAATAAAAATCTGATAACTCCTTCTCCTTTTACCTTTACCTTTACCTGCGGGGAGGGTGACTACATAAGCGGCCACCCTGCGCTGAGGCCACAACTCCTTCCCCTATTTTACCCTAATTTATAAAAATTTGCATTACGGCCTACGGGCACTTCAAAGAGGTATAACTCGGTCCCCATAAAAGAAAATTGCGCGCTCTGTTTACTTACCCCCCTATTTTCGGGGTCGGGCAATCTAACGGTGTAATTTAAATTTACCCCTTAACGAACCCTGTTGCCATAGCAACCATTCAAAAGACTGCACAACCGGAAGAACTACACCATGAACTGACAATATAGTATCAAACTGTAATATACCAATATTTAAAACACAGCATTTATCAACAGATAGGCTAAGCTGCCACC
>Ga0209671_1008496_pt1 | contig 10748 bp, 7 predicted proteins | sample WorMetHERISLAND2_2_FD_187401 | JGI IMG/M metagenome (GOLD analysis project Ga0209671, IMG submission 187401) | Marine gutless worms symbiont microbial communities from Max Planck institute for Marine Microbiology, Germany - Olavius geniculatus... | ecosystem: Host-associated > Annelida >...
ACCTATTCGTGGGGAAGCCCCCCGTAAACGGATTTTCACTAAATTTTGCACATCAGGAGATATGCTGGACGTAATTATTTGTGCAAATTTTGGTGTGGAAAAATTAATGGGTTTGGGAAATACGAGGGGTCAAATTTTGGAGTTTCCCATTGAAATGGCTGGTCACCCTTACAACAGTGCTGCGCTACCGCGCAGCCTATGATTAGGCTAAGTATAGTTGAATGCTTTACTATGCAAATTTGTCATTTATTCTTTACAGCATTCTGAAACTTTTGACGTATGACGCGTCTTTCTACCACTAAACATCGCTGAGTTATCAACGCTCAAACAGGTCCGGTTTTTGGTTCACTCTGTATAGCAATAATACTACTCTGCTCTTCACGCCACCGTAAACGATATGGTGATCGTTCGATGACGATGACGATGACGACTACAATATAGTATTTGTTCAGCGTAACGTAATCTTATACATCGACGGGTAGGCCTAGCTGAGCTTGCTTGAAACCTCCGTATGTAATGTAAGCTTAAGTCTTCGTCGACAGCAGCCATACGTCTACCTAGCCACTGATCTGCACACAATGTCAGATAAAATCTCTTCTAAATGTTCTTTTTCTTTAACAGTGGCGTCATTTTTAGAAAATCCTTGGGGTCTTGTTTTCTTCCATTTTTTTCTTCCCTCTCCTAGTTTTTCTTTTCGTTCTTTTTCTCTATTTCCTACTTCTTTCCCCTCTTTTTTCCTCTCTTTCCCTTCCCTCCTTTTCCCCTAGAAGTAGGCTCTTTAAATCCAGCTAGGAAGTCTGGGGAAACGCTGGAATTTGGAACATTTTAGCTTATGTATATGACATCTGGTGGCAACAATTTGAATGACTTTCCTGAGAATCAACTAACCAAATTTTCGTGCAGTTTACACAGTACAGGTCAATCGGGGAACAAAAGTTTGTCGTCAGTCGTTTACGCAGGACTCGCCCGGGAAAAAATGAAATCACAAATACTTGGGAGTTTTTAGACCCTTTCACGTCCCCTGAATGACGCCTTTGTTTTCCAACTTTACATGCTCACCAGCATTGCACCGTCAGTGCACGCACTCCGAGTAGTTACGAATTATTCGCAAGTATCGTGCCCTGCGCGTCTGAATATTTCCACGAAGAAAGCAGATGAAAGCGTGTGCCTGATATTGAAGCATCGTTAGCCAAAAAAATGGTTGCCTGCGTAATGTTTTCAAGAACAGCACATGCACACAGAAGAGCATCATGCTACAGATAAATGTATGTTTTCAACGTGTGTTCATAGCCTGCTTTTTATGCAAACAAATGTAAAATAATGAATTTAATACATTCATTGGCAGCTAGCTACAAAACGACAGTACACGTGCGGACATTGTACATTATCTCTGTCAAATATTGACCGATTTTAAAAATTTTTTCACCGGCAAATAGATTTTTTAACAATTTGCAAAAAATTTCACCACACTTTAAACGGTGGTTTTATCGATTTCGACTGCAGGATCGATAAATAACACACTATCAGAGACCACTTTCGATGCGTCGTTTGTCAGTCCGCATTAGCGACTGCCTGAATGCTAGTTCTACGCAAAATAGCGTTTTTGCTTCTCCGCTTTATTCTTCAGCGTACCAAATGTCATTTTCCATCTTTTCACTGTGTATTGTATAGACTAACTAATGTAGGCCTAAAGAACTTTTTCGCCCAACGAGATGCAAATAACGTCAATCAGCAGCTGTTTTGAACAGTCAAGCCCAGAGTAACAGTTTGCTTTCGTACAACACCAGGTTTTTGTTGTACTAAACGACGAAATTGCGGCTGGTCTTACTAATCTAGGGTTTTCACTTTGTGTTATACGAAACCTTCAAAACTCTTACGGCGAAGGCAGCAATTTGCCGTAAACCAAACAACGACGACATTTTACACCTGGTGTAACGATCTAGAATGCATTTGTGTAGCGCATCAACGCAAGTCTCTAATACCCCGTTTACACCGTCGAGCAAACACCGAGCTGGCTCCTCCAGCTAACATATAGCCAGTTCGTCGAGCCAGCTTGATCGTGTAAACGAGGTATCATACTCTAATGACTTAGCATCTGACTTACTTACTTAGTGTCTTATCGATCACAGTTTCTTTAGTTTATGCGCGCGTTTATTTGTTTGCTGTTGCTGTGCTTCGCTTAGTGCTATTTTACAAAATTTGTATTTCACAACGTAGTGTAGCGACGTGTTTAAAATGTGGTGGGATTTTTGACGAAATTTTGTTGCAAGTATATTGTCCGCAAAGTGTGTCGGTGAAAAAATTTTGAAAATCAGTTTATACTTAGCAATATATAGCTAGACAAAAGACAGTGGAAAGTTGTTTTGGGACACAGCTTAGGAACACTTCACTGGAAAGTCGAACACAAGTAGTAGCATTGACAAAACATCAGGCAGATAGCGGGCAAGTCACCAGTCATCAGCTATTGACGTTATGGATCGATGGCTAATTGGGTGTTTACACGATCCAGCAAACGTCTAGCAATTCCCGTGTATTTTGAATACATTTGCTGAAAGTTTGCTGGACGTTTGCTGGATCGTGTAAACACCCTATAAGGCTGAGTGTTCATGTGTGATAAAGACTAAAAGTCTGAAAAAGGAGTTTCACGTTGAAGCTTTCAATTTTTGAAGCGCTACAGTTATGTTGTAGGCGTCTTTGGAACGGTTGTCGTCCGTCTGCCCGTCCGTCCGTCGTCGTCGTCGTGTCTAACAAATGTATTGTAGCTAAACGGTGCGAGATAAGGCTTAGGTTGCTAATTATCATTAATAGAAAATCTCATATTGGCTTTTAAATGACATAAAATCATTGATCTTGGATGACCTTGAAGCGCAGTACTGCAACAGAAACTGTATGGGCTGTGGCGCGTTTTCCCTAGCGACAGTTTTAGTTCCGTCGCCCATGTAAGCACCGCCTTAAAGCAGACAATATTTAGCATGCTGTGAATGAAAACTTATGGATGCTCGTCTTCGGTTTATTGGATCAGTAAACGCGGTGGACGGCGATTAAACTCAAAGCACGAATGATCAATGAAGCGTGCTATGCTTCGCCTTCTGTACAGTCGACATGTCCAGCGTCTAGACTGAAAAGTCGATGTATTCGCGCCTTTGAAATGAAATCGACTGGAAACCAGCATAAATCAAAGGATCGACACGAACTGTTAGAGTGACCGCGGACAGCATTAGGATCTTATTTTTCTTTTTGTAAGCCTACACATTCGCTTAATACTTGAGAAAACTAATTCTAATATGCCTAAGTACTATCATGTACAAATGACTTGCACAGCAAGATGTTTAATGACAGAAGTAGCACATGAGGCTTACGTTCTGTGTCTCTTCTTTCAACGCGATATGATTTTTTTTTCAAAACTGCGAGACCATTATTTCTGCCTTCTTTCGCTACGCCACTGCTGTTTCACAAACAGTTGCCGTAAACCTGCTGATAATCTTTGTTACTTTAGCATATCTTTTTTTCTCGTTCAAAGAGTGGCAGCTTAAACGAAGTTTCGAACGCAAACGCATGGCCGTTTGGGCGATGACAGTGTTTTCAGGTAACGCAGGCGAAAATCCGTCGTGTACATTATTTCATTTTCAGCGCATGTTCTGTATGCTTTCTGCTATATGCACCTGTACACACGCTCAGTGCCGGAGTTAGAGAGTTGGAGCCCCCCCCCCAAATACAAGTGTGAGGCGGAGTCCAGGGGCAGAGCCCCTGGTCAGAGAGTCAGGTGGGCGAAACCCCTCTGAAGCTAAAACACTTTTGGTTTTTGGACGTTCACTGAAAGTCTCAAATTTGCCCACTTTAAAAAAAATTGAAAAGCAAAAAATCATATACAACTTGTGTTGTCTTTTCACAAAAATGACGTCTATAGGCCACAGTACGTCACAGATTACTGTACAGTAATGAAAAGTAATAGACTTGTCCACTTTGGGCAAACTTTCCACATGTTTATTCATTTTATATTTTAAATATATTTTTTGAAAACTATAAATTTTTTTCACACTTAGCATGAGGCCCAGCATATACGTGAAGCCCCCCGGCCGGGGATACGAGGGGGCCTTCCGCCGGCTCTGCGCACGCTTCGTGTTGGATCGCGAAATGCTGTGTTGGCGTACTATTAATGACATATCACCGTGATAATGGGCAATGCTGACGAAACCAGAGATCGCTTGGTACGGTGCACCATTCGCTGAGCATTAATTCGGCGTGTTTTTCTTCTTGCGCGAATCGCAACAGTAGCCTGCGTAAACAAAGACTTTTTTAAATTTCCGGATCCAGGAATGTTGGTTTTATTCTGTGTCGTGATTCACAGCAGCACGAAATTCTGGTCGATTATTCCCGGTCTACGCCCAATTTTTGAAATAACGAATAATCTTTTTTTTAATTTTTCGATTGCTCCATTGGCCACGCCTCAGTACCTTATGTGCGCCACCAACCCACAGTTTTAATCAAAATTCGTTCACAACTTTTTGTGTGAGATATTTGGCACTTAGACACACACAGAGAGAAAGACCACTAGGAAACCTGCTCGCGGAGGTAGAGTAATCCTAAATTATTAATCACTAATCAGTGATCAATCATTCTCCAGTCTAGCGTGTTATTGGTACACTCATGTTTCTGCTGCTGCTGCGGCGAGCACATGTTACTCTTCCCGTTCTTATGCAGAAATTACTCTTAGTGACAAAATGTACGTTGGTGCAAGCTGTAATCGCCAATGCATGCGGAATTAGTACGAGGGTCTTTCGATAAATAAGTTACAAAACAGCGACTTTATGCTAGCTTTCTAAATGGAAAAAATTGAAATATACGTTTTGTAGGGAATTTTATTCTAAACACGTGTATAAATTTTTGATGGTGACGTCATTATTGTGATGTCATCGGTTCACAGAACACAGACTACACGTGTATTATTTTCTTCCACCAGTAATCTATTATAACTCGCAAGTGACAAACAGCATAATAACGAAAAAAATGAACAAACTTAACAAGTTAACGATATCTCTTTAAGTGCTAAAGACTAATGTTTCATTTTTCAACATATCGTCTGAGTCTCAAACATTTGTCCCATCTGTCAGCAAACTTTTGAATGCCCGATGCAACGAACGATTCTGGCTGCAGCCAGATTCAGCCAGCAGACTGTACCTCGGTATACGACACAAATGTTTGTCCTTTAAGCATTTTCTTACACCAAACGTGAACTGTTTGCTTTGTAAAACACTTGCCGCCATATATTGGATGCATCTTAGAGTGAATCTGATTTGCATTAATTTTTTTGCCTACAAAAATGCAATAACGGCATGCTGTTCATTAGGGGAGGATTTCGGTGGCAACGTCGCCGTATTTAATGTTTATAAATGACGTCACCGTGACGTCATCGTTACAAAACTCACAGCTGCTACTCAGAATTAAATTCCCTACAAAACGTATACTTCGAATTTTCAATATTGAAAAAAACTAACAAAATGACGCTGTTTTGTAACTTATTTATCGAACGACTCTCGTAATAATCCAGGTATCTAGGAATACAGACTAGTAAGCAACTGGAAAACGTGTTGGCCCACTGCCGACATATTTAATTGTGCGGTCGTCGCCTTAGCTAACTAGGCCTACATGTATGCGTATATGATGCATTGCGCAACTTGAATATAATTATTATGAATTTTGATCTTTTTAGTTAAAATTAGTACTAGTACGGCCGTCTGACAACCGTCTGCATCTCGTTTAGTGGAAACGTTATGGGTTTTGTGTCCAATTTAAATTTTTTCACATTATATGAAACCTTTAAAACTCTAACGGCGAAGCCAGTAATTTGCCATAAATTAAACAACGACGACATTAAATTGTTAGACCTGGTGTAACGATCGTGAATGTCTTTATGCAAAAGAACATTAAGCTGCTGTTGTAATAGGCCGCATTACGAGTCTTGCCCGTTCGTCCGTCTGTCCGTCCGTTTGTCCGTCAGTCGGTCGGTATGTCGGAGTTATAAGTAGCAAAAAACAAAAAAGCCTAGCTGTTAATAGGGAATACACGACACAGGCTGTACAGTTTCTGTTGCAGTACTAATTTTTAAGGTCATCCAAAGTCAATGATTTTCATGTCATTTGAAAGCCAATATGCGAATTTTTATTAGTAATTAACTTTAGCCACCGTTCCTCATATACGGCCAGTTTTTTGACGAAAACGCACGTTTTTCTTACCCCTTCTGTTTAACACCAATTTTGAAAATGTTTCTCTTGCACTAGATCACTGAAATTTTGCATGCCTAACTTTATGACACAAGACTAATTATTATTCGTATAAAAAGTTTTTATAAGCCCTAACTTTTAGCCACAGTGCTTTCCTTGCAAAGAGACGGAGAGACGACAGACACATCGTGCCAAAGACGCGCTATACGGCATAGCAGCAGAGCGTCAAAAAATGCAAGAACGTTTCTCAGAGCAGGTGTATCCGGTGTGCCAATCTTCAGACAACGCGGAATGCAAACGGCTGATCGCATATTATGTTGCCATCGGGTCGACATCTTCTCTTGTTAACTTATATAGGCCTACCAATATTGTCCAATATTGTCGCATGGTTTTTGTGAATTGCTTGTTTGTTTGTGCTATGTATACAGCAGAGCGTGCGTTGGATGTCTCGCTATAGCTGGACGGTGTGAATTTCCGCCGGTCTGTGGATGAAGGTCTCCGTCGGTCCACGTCTACAAGAATTCCGTCCGTCATGATGCTAGTCAACTCGACTGCCGTGATGTTGGCGGAGGATAATTGGTCAGCCGCTGCAGCAGGTGCCTCGTCATTGCTGCATGCTGTTTTGGTCGGCATCATCCTGGCTTCCATCGCCCTCGGCGCAGTCGTCGGTAACGCCCTCGTCGTACTCAGCGTACTCACGAATCCGAAACTCCGTACCATCACTAATCGCTTCGTGTCGAGCCTGGCGTGCGCCGATCTGTCCGTAGGAGTACTGGTGATGCCGCTGGCCGTCAAAGTCGAAGTTACTGGGTCGTGGAACCTCGGACGGACGCTGTGCGAAATCTGGATCTCCCTGGATGTTCTACTGTGCACGGCCTCCATACTCAACCTGTGTGCGATCAGCGTCGACCGTTACCTGGCCGTGACGCGCCCACTGCAGACTTTCACAGGCAGTGATATTTGACTTCCGGAAATCATTTGTCTTTTGCTTTGACTTTTGCTTAGTGAAAGTCATTTGACTTTGACTTTAATCAAGTGACATTTAAGATAAATATGCATCTTAGTTTCAGTGTTAGTTTTCAGCAGTCAACTTTATATTGTATAGGCCTAGTTGTAGTTAACTGAAATGTTATGGTTTTATTTTTGTGTTAATTAAATAGTTTATTTTATTTTTTGTGTAACTTTTGATAGTTTTATTTCTTTACGTGACATACTTTTAGTTTATTAAGTCATTTATTTTTAATACAACTAAATTAGCCTTACTTAAAATTTTGCATGTAACGTTTCACACTAAGCCTACTGTTCATCATCACTGATCAAGTTAATTTAGACAGAAGTCAAATAGATCAACATTTACTGATTAATACGTCACTGACTAACTAAACAATGCTCGTGGAGAGATTGTTATCGGTTAGTTTTTATACAATTTAATTTTATACAATTTTGAATTTTATGCAACTTTGACACGTTAGCAACATGTCAAATGATACTATGTAAGTGCAGAAGTGACTGCATTTTTGAATAAATCTCTCTGCTCAGGCTCAAACTGCGTTTTAGTTGCTTCAAACACTGACATGCTAAAAAAGTCAAAGTTAAAATCAATTCGGCTAAAATTTATTTGACTTTAACTTTAACTTAAGTCAAATATCACTGTTTACAGGGTCCTGGCGACACAGACGCCTAGCTAACGCTATGATCTGCTGCGCCTGGGTGACGGCGGTCGTCATCACGTGTCCTCCTCTGTTCGGCTGGCGGGAGGCCGGCAGATCCAACATCAGTAATGTCTGTACACTTACACAGGACCCGGGCTATGTCATCTACTCGGCCCTCGGCTCATTCTACATACCACTGGTAAGGTCTAAAAAATTTCTGCTGTTCCGGCTACAGCCGGCAAAAAGTAAGGACAGGGACGTGGGAAAGCGATCTTTTTGTAATTTTTATATCATGACATTATATGGCAGAACAACTCATAATAACAAGTTGACACGCGGCTAAATAGTACACAAATGAAAACTAAAGTAAAGACGCCTTAGCATAACGGACTAGATGCAAGCATTTTTTTCTGTAAAACTTTGAAAACAAACTGAAAATTGCACTAATATTGTTGAGGATTTAATGAAAAATTTTAGAGAACGCCTGTTTTTAGAGACAAACGGAAGCCGGAAACACCAAAACATTTACGCCTAACTAGAAGTTGAATCTTGACAGAGATCACAACATAAAGGTCAGGTCGGGTCAGATCTGGTCGAGTTCAATCTTTGCCTTGCGCACTGGGTTGGGTCCGGTCTGGGTTAGGGTAGCATTATAATGCTAACAGAATTTAAGTGTTTTTTTCATATTTTTGCTGCAGGTCATATCTAATGTCTAATTCGCACCTAAGACGCCGACGAGACTCAATTGAACTAAACTCGGCTGTTGAGTTGCTGACTACATAAGTACTTTTTGTACCGGAATTTGTTACCATTGAACCAGGATTGTTGAAATTATTTGAACATGTAGCAAGTGTCTGTTTTTTGAGACACAGTGTAGGTATATAAACAACGCCAGCGTCAACTCAGCCTTTCGTTTTTGGGGTGGGTAGTCAATTGAGTACGGGCCTGTCTGGCTGGATTTAAGGCGGGGCAAGTGATCCTATATGGCATGTGACGCTCTGTAGCCTTGCGATAAATTTTTCATAAAAAGCATACACGCCAGGGGCATCATTTAGGGAGTGGGCTGGAAAGGTCTACGAATTCTCTCAAGGGTTTAATATTTTATTTTTTCCCGTAAATCGTATTTTTGAGACAGTGTTACTGCTGCAAGAACAATACGTACGTTACGCAGACTGACCCCCCCCCCGCAAAGGCCCTCAGTGATTACTGAGACCTTCACAATGATTTACTGAAATGACGACACTGATAGACGCACGTTAAAGCCTAAATTCCATTTTGCCGACTTTGATCGAAACTTCCCCGCGGGAAAGTCGAGGACACAAATCACAAATTATGAAAGTCGGTGACATAATTTGTGTCCTCGACTTTGTCGCAAAGTCGGCGTAATGGAATTTGGACTTGACCTTTTAACGTTTGTACGCAATTGCACTGCAGATGGTAATGTTAATCCTGTACGGCAACATCTACAAGGTGACAAGAAACCGGCTGCCTGCTGACGTGAGATTTCGCCGAGGTGCCAGCGTCGAATCGAGGCGACCCGGATGTACACAGACGACACCCACGGCAGGCACGCCGCTGATGAGGTCCTCCCAGCGCCAGTCAGCCACGCCCACCACGAAGAACCGCCTTCAGACTGGGACGCCGCCGGTGAATTTGGACACCAGCTCGGAGTCTTCGGACGGCAACAGCGTGGCGGCGCCGTCACCACGGCAGGAATCCGGGTCTAATGCGGAGTGTTTTGAGATGATGAACGTTGACGAGCACCAAGCGGCTTCCACCAATTTGTCTCACGTCCAATCACTTCACGAGCGACCGACGACGAGGTCCTTGATCTCTCTCAGAGTCTGCAAGCGTTCCAATAGCTCGCCTCAGTCTCGTCCGATCTGCTCCGTCAAGCGCGGTTCTTTCTTCAATACCACCCTTCAGCTGCCGTCGTCAAAAAACGACTGGCGTCGTTCTTCGTGCTTAGCATCCGGTGAGGTGAGTAATAATCAAACTGTTGCAACGGTGACGGCCCGCCATAGCCAGGGGCCGCCATAGCCAAGGGCCGCCATAGCCACAATCCCACAATCGATGGTACGAATGGCTAGCTCCGCCACACTTTCCGATAGGCCTAGGCTACTGGGGTTAGGGTTAGGTTTAGGGCTAGGGCTAGTGGAGTCCTAACCCTAACCGTAACTCTAACTATGGTGGCCCCTGGTTATGGCTATGGCATTGTGGCTATGGCGGCCCTTGGCTATGGCGGGCCACAATCGTTGCAACAGCTGTGCATAGACCTAGACTTTTCCGAGCTTTTCATTTCGACCAGTAAGACAATTGTAGAGATTTATTTATACAGACACAATTCGGTGGTATTATTTTGACGACCGCTCTGTTCACTAAGATCTGCGCTCCGACTGAGCAGATAAAACCGCAAAGTCACCGTCATCGGATCAACCGGAAATTCGCGTTATGTTGAAAAACTTTCCAGAAGGACGTCGAGCAGTTTCTCGTACTATGGAATTAGGACTCGTAAATATCATTGCCTCGCCACTACTAAGCGCCACCCTTGTTGTCGAACAGCGTGTATGTAACCGACTCGGTCTGCAGTGACGGACAGTGTCTGTCTTCCCGCAGCTCGGATATTGTGACGCTGTACAGCAGTCGCGAACGACGGCTTGTTATCTATACGTTTTTGACACAGTTTGCAGCATGGATGTTAAAAACATTAACTTACAAATAAAAAACATTAAAAACACGTTTTTTCACTTTTATAGAAACATGTAAAAGCGTACATAAAAACATTAAACCACATTTAGCACAAGAACATGTTAAAAACAAAAACCTACCATTTGTGAAGACTGAAGACCGAAATGTACTGAATGTTATTATGTAT
>Ga0209671_1008497_pt1 | contig 10748 bp, 12 predicted proteins | sample WorMetHERISLAND2_2_FD_187401 | JGI IMG/M metagenome (GOLD analysis project Ga0209671, IMG submission 187401) | Marine gutless worms symbiont microbial communities from Max Planck institute for Marine Microbiology, Germany - Olavius geniculatus... | ecosystem: Host-associated > Annelida >...
CCATCAACAGTGCGTGCAGCATCTGGGGTATCAAATTTGAAACTATTATATACTTTCAAGGCTTCATCACCAATTGTATGCAAAAATAATGCAACTTGATATTTTTTTGCTTGCTGTGACAAATTAGTGATTATGGCATAATTGCGCCATTTCTGTTTAAACAATCTCCAATTTTCGGCAAAATTGTTGTCAACATTGAGTGCTTGTGGTGCCCGGAGTCTTGATACCGGAACGTTCGTTTGAGTCGGCCGTGCAGGCTGTGCTTCGGCCATACTGTTCTACGCTAACATTTAACAAATAATTACACCACATTTTATCACTTTTACTGCTTTTTACCGCTTTTTAATTGCTGCTACCATGTTTTAGTGTCCAAATAGGGAACAACGTAATCACAACAACGCCATGTTTATTTATTTTCGTAAGACAGGTGTGCTCACAAGTACGTAAGTAAGCAAGTGATATACACATCACGTAATAACTATAACTCGGTTTGTGTAAGAGATATCTGCAAAAATATTACATCTATAGCGGGGTTTACAGGGACGGTTCATCGAATGCTGCCAACCAAATTTTTCCCCGAGCGACCGTCGTTGCTATGACAACAAAATTTGGGGCATAATGGGTTAGAACTCAGCTTACGTAAGAGATATATCGAAGATCTTTGCATCAGATGGGGTGTTTACAAGATCGGTTTATTTTGGTATGGGCAGTGCGCAATTATTCAAAAGCGCACATATGCACCTACGCAAAAATCTTACGTTACGTACACGAAAAATCGTTATTATCTAGCAACAAAAACATTTCTACATTTTCTAACATTGCTCTAATTAACTAATCCAGATTACTTCCAACGGCAATAAAACTGCAAATATTTATGTAAAAAAATATTTAGTTTATATACAGCGTAAGGGTGACATCGTGGTTGTAGATATAAAACTGCACAGATAACAATTTAAAAATTCAAACATCACCATTACACAATGTCAGAAAAACTTTGAGAACCCAGCAGCAGCCGAGGTCAAATGTACGTTGCTTCCTTTGAAACAAGCCAGGGACAAGCCAGGACATATAGTCAGAGATTGCTTGGCAAGGCCGAGGGCTGCCGCGATGTACCGTGAAAAAAATGATGAAGGTAAAGGTAAAGGTAAGGGGGTCTGTGCTGCCTGCACGAGACAGCAGAGACAAGAGAAAAAAGGGGTCTGTGCGATAGATAAAAAGGGGTCCGTGCTGCCTTTACTAAACAACAGAGACAAGAGAAAAAGGGGGGTCTGTGCTGTAGATAAGAGAAAATTTTTATAAAAAAAATTTCACAAAAAGTTTTAAAGGAATTTTAGGAATAAGGAGAGTTTACTTAAAAGAAGAAGCTTGAGGAAATATTCACAAGGGTGCAGGGGTTTAATTTATAACGTAAAAAAGCTAACAAATTTTCCGACAGGCAAAAATTTAGGGGTGGGGCAAAAACTGTGACAAGCCAAAATTTAAAAATATGGAGCCCGCGACTTTTACATTACTCCCAGCTTTCAAAAAAATATACGCCTAACATGCGCAACCAGGCTTCCTTTAAACCGATTGTAACCAAATTTTGCATGTGGGGTCGGGTGGGCGATGTGATCACTGATGTTAAGTTTTATGGCCGAACTTTATAAAAATCGGTTAAGGGGTTTCGGAGTTACATGACCCCTTCAACGCCATTTCCTATGCTTAACGTTCATCGCCCTTACAACAGTGTCAGCACTACCGTGCTGCACTGTGATTATAAATAAATTACCTTAAGTGCTGTTGTATCGAAATTATGTGAATTGTGACTTTTTGAAATTTTTGAGACAATATATGTTAACTTTAGATCTCCAATTTAATTTCAAACAACAACGGAGTTGTTTTAATGCTATATACGCACTGTCGTCTGTTGCGGAGCATTTTACCAAAAAAAGTTTTACAGTAAATACTTTTTTTTGCATCTACGTAAAACGTTTGATAAAAGCAGCCACTATGGCCTTTGTTCTAAGCTAATAAAGAAAAGGATTCCTTTAACGTTGCTTAATGTAATTATTGACTAGTATGGCAAATGCGGTGCAGTTGTTAAATGGAAAAACATTTTTTTCAGAAGGTGGGGTCCTATTACCATTTATTAGCCACCTATGTTGCTGATGTGATTGTCAATTTACATGACCAAAAATTGCGTTGTGGCACCTACGTGAAATGTCTTATGTATGCTGATGACTTTGTACTTATGTCAGAATATGGTTGATGTATGTGAACAAAAAATGACTTACCTTGATATGAAGTTTAATACCAGTAAATCTGTGGTTCTGTGAATTGGTAGAGCCCGTAAAAAAGTGTGTAACAATGTTAAGCTTTATGGAGTTGACTTGCAGTTTGTATCAGCACTGTTAAATATCTAGACGCCTATGTCGTATCAGCAAATGTGCTTAAGCTTAGTTTTGTGGAGTCACAGTGAAAATTTTTCAGATCAGTGAACGGTATATTCCAAAAGTGTAAAGATGCTATGTGTGAAACAGTGATGATGCACTTATTTAATAGTTATTGCAAAATAATTTTTTTACTGTCTAAAAATTTGAGTTTATTATCTCATAGTTGGCATGCTATTTTCTGGAAACTGTTTGGTACAAATGATGTTAAGTGTATAGATAAAATTTTGCATTTTATGGGCTACCGAACATTAGGCATTAAAACTGATGCTTGCAGAATTGTTTTTTACAAACGCCACAGTCATCTAGTAACTCTGTGATGCATTTTCTGTATGATGCATTTGCTGCTGACAAACTGTTATCTAAAGGTTTTTTTTGTGCTTAGTTGTAGGGATGTGCACGAAACTTTCTGAGCCGAGACCGAGATGAAACGTTGCAGCTTCCGAGACGCTGGCCCAGACTTTGCAGCTCCCGAGACTCTCGAAAGTTTTGGGAGCTTTAACGTATCGCCGAGACGTTTTTTTTGTGACGTATGGTAAAGCATATTAAAAATAAAAAAAATAAATTATACGGATTAATTATCTCGCACCATGGTAAGCGCTTTTTATTTGTGATATTGTGGGTTTTGCACTTTATTTTGACAATTGTCACTGAATAATTAACGGCTTGCACCATAAAGAATTGCAACTGCAGTGCTATAGATATGAGCCATTATCTTTATCGCAATTTGCATGCAGCTGAAATTAGTAAACTACAGCTAATTATAGCCTTATACGTCATCTACATTTGGCTAATAGTATTCATTCTGACATTGTCAAGCTGCGTTATTTTTAGTAAGATCGTGGCCGAGTTGTGTGTATGACGCTTGTAGAAAATCGTGCTGTCGATTTATTTTTCGCGTCTAATTAAGCTTACTACAGATATTTCTCGCCGTGTTTGTTGTATTTTCTTGTCGAGTTAGTCGTCAGTCATGTTTGTAGCACCTCTGCCCTGGCATCGTGTGTGTCTAATGCTATGTGTAGATATCATCGTGTGTGTATGGCTGATCGTACCTGTACTCGTACGTAAGCGAGTGGTGGTAAGGCAACTTCTACGTTACGTGACTGTGTTATTATAATAGACTCTGGATGCTATCCAATCGTAGATCGAGTTCTAGGCATAGCGCCATTTTAAGTGGAACGCAGATTGAATTCGATGGCTGCCATTCGGTGGTCCCAGCACTAAGTAGGTCATCGTGAGATACAGGCGCGAATTAGTTGTTCTGAAGTCAGTTGGATGTGAGCTGGTGATCTGAACGCAGACCTGTGGTCATACGCGTTTTGTGGCATACGTTTTGCCAAGGTTGTGCAGCCTTTTGTTTGGCTTTGAGTAACGATAGGGTGCTTTGTGGCCCCTAGGCGTAAAAACACTTTTTACGTGTTTAGCTGGGAGGCCGTTGAGGACCCGCAGGATGGCGATTTGAATAGAGGTGCTCGCATAGACCCTGGAAACGGAGAATAAGCGGTAGGAGGCTCCTGGGTGTACAGTTAGACTTGTAACTGTTTGATATTGTGTCTTTTCTTGTGGCTGAGTAGTGTGAGATATTGCTTATGATTATTTCATTGATTGGCATTCGATTAAGTTTGTCGTCATTGAGTTGTACTTGATTTACATAGCTGATGTGATTATATTATATCACCTGATGAACTATTAAAAGTGTAGTGTCTGATAACTTGTCTAAAAGATTGATTTGCAGCTGTGACTGCTTGACATTTCGAACTGGATATCTATGTGATTATTTTGTTTTATTTTGCCTTGCACGTATATGTATGCACTTGCTGTAAATAGTTCGCTTGATTAAATCATAATTTTGTGTTACTTCAATTTCTTGAGTCCAGTTTCTGTAACATTAGGCCTAGGTTGGCTTTACTTTAAGTTTAGCATAGGCCTAGGACTTAAACCTCACTAGGCAGCCTCACAGACATCATACATTTTATTTTCATTGCAATTAGGCCATTTTATGACAAAAAAACTGACATAAAATAATTCTGCTTTATGATAAATTAGTAGATAAAAAATAAAAACACTGTAATAATGTCTAAGCCACAAATATCATGCTGGTTAGTATCGCTCTAACTGCGGCTACAGTATGCACGACGCGCGCCTGCACAAAACGTCTCGACGAGATGCAATGGCCCGAGACCGAGACAAAACCGAGACGAGACGTTAGTACGTCACGAGACCGTCTCGAGACCGAGAAGTCTCGACCGAGACCACATCCCTGTTAGTTTGTAGTTTTTTTTTATTTTCTTCTTTTTTTTCCTTTTTTACTATTTTTAATGCGAGCTTGTGTTGTGTTTTGTGCTCTTTGTGTTTGCTTTTATATGCATGTTTTGTGTTGATGCCGCCATGGCAAAATAAATTTTTTTTTCAAGTTTTCAGAAGTCGGTTTCCATTTTGTGCCATGTGGTGTGTGAGAATGCCATTTTTGACAGATCCGAACAAAATCAAACTATAATAAAGTGGCATATTCCGAAAAATTTTTATGAAATTTGTGCATTGTTTAAATTGGTTGGATATTACAGACGTTTCGTTCCACGGTTTTCGTTTTTCGCTAAGTCATTGAACGCCAAAAAGGGCAAAGAAAAAACGTTTGCTTGGACAGCTAAAGCTCAGCAGGCGTTAAATCAGCTCAAGATAGCTTTGATATTACTACCGATTGTGCCATGTTGACGGATTCAAGAAAATTGATTTTGGACATTGATGTTGCGCATATGAACATAGGTGCCTGCTGTCCGAAATTCAAGAAAGATCGAAAAGACTAATAGGTTATGCGAGCAAGAAGTTGAACAGCTGGGAGAGGAATTACTGCGTCACTCGCAGTAAGTGGTGGCAGTGGTCTATTTTTGCATTATTTCAGGCAATATTTGCTTCAACAAAGGTTCCAAATCGGGACTGACCATTTAACACTTAATTGGTTAAAGCGCACATTGGATCTTATTGTCCAGCAGGCCAGGTGGCTGAAAATAATAAAAAAAGTTTGATTTTGTTATTAAACACCAAAAGGGGACACGTCATACAAAATGTTGATGCATTTCGAGACGGCTGTTTCATGTCCGTGATTGCCTGTGTCGTCAGTCGTCGAGTTCGGAAGCTTGTGTGCAGCGAAATGAGCAAGATGGTGCAGACGTTAAATTTGAGGTGCGACTGGCTAAGCGAGTAAGTCGTCGTGGTCATTGCAGTCAGGACTATCTGGACGAGTTACCACCGCTCAATCGGCGAGGCGGCCAATGAGCAAAATGGAGGCTTAAAACAAATTCCAGTGACAACACGGTAATTGAAGCAACATCTGTTGATAATAAAGTGACTTAGTGACGATAAAGCGGCCTGCAAGCATAGCCATGTTTAGCAGCGCATTCACGCAAGAAAGCCTAAAGCGAGTGACCAGTCTGCCTTATGTGTAGAAAACCCTGAGTCCAAAGACAGTTCTGCCGCCGCCACGACCCGACATCGAGCGCGTGACCAGCCTGCAAATTCTTGGCGTTATCCTCAACGACAAGCTAACGCCTGTTGACCACCTCTTTGCTGTCGTCGAGTTCTAGTTTGCTGTACGCCATGCGAGTGCTGCGTGCGCACGGCATGCCAGCCGCATCACTACACGACGTGTTCCGCTCGATAGTACGCAGCGCCGTCATGGTCGGGAAGGTGTTCGGCTGCCGACCCAGCGCGTCTTAATTTTTTGTTGCGACGGGATAAAAGGTTCGAGTAGGCCTTCTACAGCGACGACGTCCTGGCCATCATCGACCTGTTTAACTTGGCCGACGATGATTTTTTTCATCATGTAAAACCTAACTCTAACCATGTCCTCCAGCCATACTTGTCTCACAAGACTGACATACCGTATCAGCATAGAGCGCGCTCTCACTTAATGACTGATTAATACAAGTAATTTGAGCAAAGCTCACGTGACACGCGATAAAAAAATAATTTAAATGTGTACTCTAAGTCAATAACTGTCGAAGACTTTCGTGGAATATTTATTAGTCCGGTTATTTCAAAAGTATTTGAACATTGTATCTTGGAGCGTTACCAGAAGTTCTTCATGTCAAGCGACAATCAATTTGGGTTTAAGAAAAAGTCTAGCTGTAGTCATGCCATATACTCTCTGAAATGTGTTGTTGATTACTATGTTAAGAATGGTTCAACGGTTAACATTTGTGCATTGGACTTATCTAAAGCATTTGACAAGATGAACCACCAGGCTCTTTTTATCAGGTTAATGCAAAGACATGTACCGCTAAATGTTCTGTGTATATTAGAAGAGTGGTTTTCTATTTGTGCTACGTGTGTAAAATGGGGTAGCACATTCTTCCGGTTTTTTTACTCTGTCGTGTGGAATTAGACAAGGGGGGGTTTGTCTCCGTATCTTTTTGCGATATATATTGACGGTTTTGTTGACAAAGTCAGAAACTGTGCGTTTGGTTGCTACATCAAAAATGTTTGTATGGCTATATTGCTTTATGCTGATGACATTTTGCTTGTTGCTCCGTCTGTTACCTTTCTTCAAATGCTGTTGCACATATATGATTATGAACTGAGTTGCATAGATATGTCTATCAATGCTAGAAAGTCCAGTTGTTTAAGAATTGGACAAGCATATAATCAGCAATGTAGTAAATTACGTACAATTGATGGCCATGATATAACTTGGTCAGATAGTATAAGATATTTAGGAATATATATAAAGGCTGGTAAAACTTTTGCGTGTTGTTTGTCACATGCAAAAAGTTTGTTTTATCGCGCCTTCAACGCCGTCTTAGGCAAAGTTGCCAGTGCGGCATCTGAAATCGTCGTCGTCGAACTTTTAAAGTTTAAATGCCTGCCTATACTATACTATGGTATAGAGGCGTGTCCCATCAACAAAGCACAGTATAACTCGCTCAACTTTGTACTGCATTCTAGTTTTAGAAAAATCTTTCGAACCAAGTCAACAGATGTTGTTAATGACTGTATGCTAATGTTTAATTGCTCTAAAACAGAAGACGTAATTCTTAAAAGAAAACTTAAGTTCCTAGCTAATTACGCAAGCATAGATAACCTAATCTGTTATACGTGTCAAACGTTTGCAAACGTTGATATAGTTGCCTTGAAATGTTAATTGTAAACTTTGTTGAGTGAGAGTGTTAATTTTTGTTTCACACAAGTTTGATTGGCTCTTAAATATTTCGTGCTTATTTGTTGACAATTTAGTAGGCCTATGGTCTTGCGCATAAGGTATTCTGATCGCATTGATAAACTTTCTGTTGCGTGCGTGCCACGCATGTCTGTGCGTTTATTTTAATTGTTATTATTATTGTTTATATTTTTGTACTACCAACATTAATTTGGTGAATAAAAGTTGTGTGATAGCAACGGTCCTGCCACTTTGACAATCAGTTTAGGTTTACAACAATAAAATATTAATGCATCTTTGCATCTTGAAAGTGTACTTAAATTTCAGGCCTCCGTACGAAAGACGCCTTGAGTTTAAGAGATCGAAACTTACATTCTTAAAAAATGTACGTTCTATACTAAACATGTCATACGTAGGTTGTCCAGGTCAATTTTAGCGCAATTCACTCTTAAAATGTGCGTCGCAGCCGAAAATCGCAAACAATCACTAAAACCTTTTACTTTGGGGGTTCAAGGTCATTCAAGGTCATCGACGTTGACACCAATAAAAAGCTTGTCACTATTGCTTGTTATGATACGCAGCATGTCTGTTAAAGTTAAAGTTAAAAACGAACTTATAAAGCGTCATAAAACTAAACGTGTGTAAAGATACAAAGGCGCTGGCTACGTTACAGTTAACCACTGTTTTCGAAAGCGGCAGTAAACAAATGTGTCTTGAGACGATGACGGAAAACTGGCAAACAGTTTGCTTCAATGACTGAGGTTAGAAGATTGTTCCAGATAGCTGGTACGGCTGAACTAAAAGCACGGCTATCATATGCATTTCGGGTGCGTGGTACTTAGAGTAGAGGACGAGTTGATGAGCGCAATGTCACCAATGAAAAAGGGTGCTCACTGGAGATCAGCTGATGAAGGTATTCAGGTTGTAAAGTAGACTGTATCTTAAAAGCCAAAGTTGCCAGTTTAAAGTTGATTCGCTGAGATATTGGAAGCCAGTGTAATGATTTCAATAGAGGTTGTGCGTGACAAGACTTCCGCCGTTGCAACATTACGCAAGCGAGACAGTTCTGCACCTTCTGTAGTTTCGAGGTTGTCGAGTTCGGTGTTCCGTAGAGAACGGCATTGCAATAGTCGAGCCTGGAACTGACAATACTGAAAGCAAGTGTTTTAGCAACGTCTTGTGGCAGTACTCTCCAAATGTGTCGTAATGCCCATATGTGATAATTACACGCTTTACAAATTGATGAGAAGTGAGCATCAAAAGTTAATCTAGGGTCGAAAATGACCCCCAAAAATTTCAATTGGCTGGAATCAGCAACTGTCACAGTGCTGAAGGTTGCCACCGAACGTAGTTAAGAGAATGTGTTGATCATCATCACCTCAGACTTATCAGCATTTAGCAGTAAATCGTTTTCAGCAAACCACGACTTTACTTCGCACGTACACGCTTCAAGCCTGTAGATCAGCTTGCATGGTCGACGCGCGCATGGCTAAGAAGAGTTGTGTGCTGCTAGTAGTTTCGGATCGCCATCTGCTTCTGCAATGTCTTTGCGGATCTGTGAAACACGTGATTCGTCAATCAACAGGCGTGCAGTCTTGCGTGCTTTCTTGTAGTTGGCTTTATCGGAGATAAAGCCAGTACGGCGAAACCTGCGCTCGGCTTGACGACAAGCTTGCTTGGCAGAGCGGGATTTCTCGGACAGGAAACGACTCGTGTGCATCCAGACGCGCTTGGTTGTGAAACATAACGGTGCGTAAGTGTCGACGATTGAGTAACATCTAGTTTAAAGCGATCAGTATTAGTCATCGACCTGCCATTGACTATTGTTGTTGCTGGCTGTAACGTACGAGATGGATTCGCGGATACGCCGACGGAAATCGTCGAGGTCCATCTGCTTGATACGTCGATACTGATGAGTTCTGACAGGGCAATTATGTCTGCATCTCATTCGGCAGCACACAAGTGAGTGGTCGAAGCACAGATAATGCACTGCAACAGAGTCTACGAGGTTGTTCCAGCAATCTGACACAATCAGCAAATCAAGTGTGTTACCGGCATCATGAGTTGACTGTGACACGAATTAAGTCTGGTTATGGCGATAAAAAACGTCGGTTGAGCGATCGTCGATGACAGATCCGTTCTGTACCGGACAGTTAAAATAACCACAAACGATGTAGCGCTGACCTGCTGAGCAGCCGGTCGAAAAGTTTAATCAGAATGCAGCAGACACAGCACCAGGAGGTCGGTAGATGGTGGCAATGATGATCTGTGGCGACGTGTTGACGCGGACGAACAGCGATTCAAACTCGCTGTACTTGCCGAGGTCAATGACTGACGCGCCGATGGTTTGCTTGTGAACAACGGCTATGCCGCCTCCTCTGCAATCCGTCGACGAGCCGCGGAAACTGCGCAACACACAATGATTTGCTGGCGCAATGTTTAACTTAATAGCATTAGGTGCATTGGATGGAATCCAAGTCTCGGTGATGACCGTGATGTCTAGCTGATGGTCGGCGATAACGTCATGGATATGCGCGGCCTTGTTGGCTGCAGACCTTGCATTCAGCAGGCCAATGTTCACGGAGGAGTTGACGAGTTTGTGCTAAGCTGCAACTGTTTTCACGCTACACGAGATAATTGCGGTAAAATAACCACTTTTTAGGGGGTAGCTGTCTTTGACGCTCACCTGCGCCGGCCTCCTTGAACCTAGCAGGTCAAGACTTAGGGCGTGTTGCACCAACGTCGTTCACGATCTCGGTTCAGCTAAACTTAGATCAAAAGTTGAACCAAGTTCACGCTGAATTACGTTGCACCAAGTTAAACTCAGATCAGCTGATCCCGTTCAGTTAAACGGCCGCGGTTATACCGTAGACGACGCTGATTGGTCAACCACGCTTGGCCTACGGGCCAACTATAGTGACGTCACAGTCACACGTGGAGCTCGGTGGCCGAGTGGTTAGAGTGTTGGACTCAGGTCAACTTCACCAGAGCGAGAGGTCCTGGGTTCGATTCCTGGACGGACCCCTCAAAAATTGCCAGGCCTCAGAACAGTCACGTGGCCAGCGGGTGACCAGGAAAAACACGATTCACTAGGCCTTCTACTCCGAGCTCATCCGTGGAGCTCGGTGGCCGAGTGGTTAGAGTGTTGGACTCAGGTCAACTTCACC
>Ga0209671_1008498_pt1 | contig 10747 bp, 9 predicted proteins | sample WorMetHERISLAND2_2_FD_187401 | JGI IMG/M metagenome (GOLD analysis project Ga0209671, IMG submission 187401) | Marine gutless worms symbiont microbial communities from Max Planck institute for Marine Microbiology, Germany - Olavius geniculatus... | ecosystem: Host-associated > Annelida >...
TCTTCATCCGTTTCGGAGATATTCGCCGCCGAACTTCGAAGTCGTCCGAAATCAGGCCAAATTTTGCATGTTTTTCGCCCCCAAAATTTTTTTGGGGTGTGCCCCCTGAAATTTTGGACCGGCATTATAAAATTGGGCCTAGTACTGACCATCATGTAAAACTTCACGCCGGTCGGCCCACGCATCTCGGAGATCTCGCGTTGCAAAATAAATAAAAAACATCTGCGCTAAAACATGTCTTTCCAAAAACTATCGTTTTCGGGCGAACTAAAAAATTAACAGTTACACAAAGTAACTATGAGCAATGATTTAAGCAAATAAAAATGCATTAATACAGTCTTCATTTGGCCATGACACGCCTATAACAATTTGAGGATTTGAGGTTTTATGGACACGACAAGAGTGAACAGCAAGGGTTACAAAAATGGCAAGCCAATGCATGTTCTTTCTACGACAATTGCAAGACTCTCAGTTACTTTTCATTCTGCCGACATACCGAGTAATTAAAGCTGACTCAAGCTAACATAAGACCTCTCAAATTAATCGACAAGACATTGACTAGTTCATCGAATCAATACAGGTTGATCCAACAAATGATCAAATTGATTAGAAGTCATCACTTGATCAACTCTGGAGTCTAGTGCTCAGACTTTTGGTCTTAGTAGTGAGATAGTAGGCATAATATGAGAAGATAGCAATGTTTCAATGCAAGCTGGTCTTATGACCAATTAACAGAGCTACAATGCCAACACGAATATTTAACTCAACTGTTGAGTTAGCTAAGTCGTGCCAGCATCGTAGCCTAGGTGTGACAAGCTTTCCGGTGGTACCAACAATAATGACACTGAATGACCCTGAACCAGAAATAAAGGGGTTGTGTGATTTTTTTTCTAGATTTTGGGCTGTGATGCACATCTCAAGACTGCAATGCGCCAAAATGACTGGAGATAGATCAAGACAACCTGCGTAATAAATTTTCAGCATTAAACGTAGATTTAACACAGTCTACGTTTCGACCCCCTCTGGGTTCAATGAAGCCTCCATATGGGGGCAAATTTGGGTACCCTTTCAAAACACTTCAATGTTATTGCACGCTGGACACTGATTCGCGAGACGGCAGCACCGACGCTGTCACGCGTCTCCTGAGCATTAGCTCAAATTTCTTGTAGCTATTTGCAAGGCTTGCGTAACTTTGCGCACGCTAATCTGACAATCTGTGGAGGCTCGACTTAGCATTCGTACCGACGATGCGCCAGAACTGTCATCCGACATCAGCTTCTTCATGTTTTCTGTTAATCGCTGTTCTGTATCCTCGTCATCAGGCCAATCCTTCTTTTTCGCTTTGGACCCACCTTTCTTCGGCATTGCTAAAACTTACACTGCCAAACGACGACGTATGTCACGCACTCATTCACGCCGCAACAACGCAACTTACGCAAGATGTATAAATATTCTTGGCATTCATCAGTAGTTACGTTACGTTAGGCAACTCCGAATTTGCTATTCTTTGATAATTAAGTTTGTTTATTTTTTGAGATTGGAGATAATATGTCATTTTCTGCGCTATGTAGAGCTGATTTCACGCTATGTGTTATTCGCACTGTTTTATGATGAACGGTTGACATTGATGCAGTCAGCTTATTGAGATATCGCCGTCATTTAGTGGTATTGGACTGTTTTACCCAGATGACACTTGCCAGTTATATAGTGAATTGATATGTATCATCAGAATTCAATTGATAATATTCATTTTTTGCATGCCAACAAAATGGCTGAAACGTTAATGCGTTTACAACAGCATCAGCAGCAAGACCAGGATTATTCAATGTCATCACCGCAGATTGGCAGTGATCGACACTCAGCGGATGCAGCAGACGGACATCAGAGGTATGATCCTCCAGCCGCGTTGAACTATGCATCGTCCACACACCAGACACAGGCCACAATCTCCACGTCGGACGCCGGTGACGTTGCAGCAGCGGACTGTGGGGGCAGTTCACAGTCGCTGTTTGTCGTGATCCCACGCATTGAGTATGACTTCATGAAGCAGGAGCTGGCAGGATTGCGGCACACACTGAATGAACTCAAGAATACGGTCAGCTTTGAGATACATCAGCTGAAGGTTGACGGGAAGGCGCTGAAGCAGCGTGTTGATGCTTGCCTTTGCAGCAATAATGTCCATCACAACAAAGACTCGTGCAGCTGCTTCAAGTCATCAAACTGGAGCAATGAAGGTAACGTCTGTTTCCAGCGATGCCCAGTCATTACTTAAGTTTTTTTTACTGCTGATCACAGCATTCAAATTTGAACTAAAGATGGATGCATAAGGCATCTGCCAATGGTCACATAGCTGATTATCGGTCTTTAACGGTTGGCCAATTATCGGCTGATTTTGGTTGTTGTACACAGTTACAGAACTCATCAACTATTGAATTCATGGCAAAACGTTATCACTTTTACTTTAAATAGAAGTAGAGTATGCATTTTTGACTAAGGTTTTCATGTAGATTCTAATTGTCTAATGCATGGTAATGGTGGTGTTTCTATTTTTTTTTTGCAATTTTGGTTAGGTGGTCAGCAGCAGAATACAACAATGTGCAGTCCGGTGGCATCATCTCCAGATCTGACATGTATGGATAAACCCACTGTTCATGGCTTCAGGTCATATACCGTTACGTCATGTGGCAGTCTTCCAATGCTCTCTAGTGGTATGTTTGGAATGGTTAGTATCAGCTTTGTATGTTCTGTCGATAGTACCTGGTAACGTCTTTCCATTTGTTTGGAACAGTATTCCTGCAGCAGTTTATGAAGCAGACACTATCAGCTCATTCAAGCACAAACTGAAAACTTTCTTTTCTATATGTTCTAATGATTTTTAGTTGACCATACTTTAGTAAAGGTCGAGCTATTGGTATGAGTTGTCGTCCGTCTGTCTGTCACAGATGTACTGTGACTAAACGGTGCAAGATTGGGCCTAGATTGCTATTGATCACTAATAGGAAGTCATATACTGGCTTTTAACTGAGATATAAATCATTGACATTCGATGACTTTAAAGGGTAATAATGCACTATGTTAAGCCAATCATGTGGTATTGTGGATGAACGGTAAGTCGTAGTCTCATAGAGGGTTGGCGATGGTACCATGGGATAGGGCGTAGGCGATTTCCTATAGGCTGTCAATAGTAACCGTGTGTCCATCTGCAGCAGTTTGGCAGCAATTTTGAATGGAATGTTTAAAGGTATAAGTGGCCGTGTCTCGCAAATGGTGATAGATACAGCCTAGGTAGGCCTATTAATCACTAATAGAAGTGTTATACACCCTGACAGATTAGATGGAAATCATTGACCTTGGATCACCTTGAAGGCCATTATGCGCTATTGCAGCTAAACAGTGCGAGATAGAGGAGATAGGGCCTAAGTTGCTGTTGATCACTAATAGGAAGTCGCATACTGGCTTTCCAATGACGTGAAAATCATTCACCTTGAATGACCTTGAAGATCAGTACTGCAACAGGAACTGTATAGGCTGTAGCATGTCTTTCTGAGCAAGGCATTTTTATTGTGAGAAATATTTGCAAAACCTGCCTCCAATATTTTCCTTGTTCATTTACTCTGTAGCTGTTTCTATCACCTGACAAGATGACCACGTGCATGGAACAGTAGGTATTTATATCGCTTGGCAAAATGACCAGGTGCGATATCTGTTATACTAGCATTCATTGTAGCTTTCGAGACAGCATTCCGTTAACATAGCATGCATTGAACTGTCTCACCTCTGACAAGTTGGTTTCTCTCCATGGCTGGAAATCAGAGGCTGGGCTTCGGACGAGGCAGTGTGGTTGGCTTTTCCTCACGATAGCTGGGCTTCTTGTTGATTTCGACATTTGTTCAGGCTCGTGTAGAGAGGGCACTATAACTCATGCCTACTACTACTACTACTACTTTGAAATATTGAGCATAATAATTAATATATCTATATATTTGTTGACAGTGACTTATATAACTAACTAATAGAGCTGTTAAAGCGTTAATTTTTTAAATGCATTAATGCACTGTGTTAATTTTTTAATGCATTATTAACGCACCCAGGCCTGTCAAGAAGGAGAATAGGGTCGGGGGTGAGTTACCCCAGGCCCTGCGACGTTTGGGGGACCGTCTGTAGAATATAGAAAGTTAGAAACACATTTTAAACGTGTAATCAACAATAACTGCCATCATAGCTAGCATAGAAATCTATTAGCCTGTCGTCGAAATAGCTATTTATTTAGAGTAGTGATGGAATGGCAACTACAGTTTAGTTAGTTGAATTTATTCAATTGTTATATAACCACAGTTTAACGGAATATTGGAACTTTTGCTTCACTGAATTTAGTAAATTAACATAAATTTACGTATGTGCATTAATTTTTTTAATGCACATTAATTTTTTTAACGTGCGTTAATTCATTAACTTATTAACACATTAATTAATGCGTTAATTGGACAACTCCAATAACTAATGATAGATTGGTGATATGGGCTACTGTCCAAAGATTCTTTCATGGGGACTAACCTGACCTGGATTTATGGGTGAAAAGTAGGTCAATAGTAATAGTTATTAGTATAGCAGCAGGAGAATGTTTAAAAGGAGGACACTTTGAAGTATTTTTGTTCGTTTGCATACATGCATTATTTTGTTTGTCATGTGTGAAGCCCGGAGCTGGCAGTGATTTGGAGCACAGTAAGCTTGTGCAGCTGCTGCCCAACTATGAAGTCTGGGTAAACAAACTGAATCTGCAGATTACAGTCAACGAGGCTCCATCACGGAAGGCTGGGGCTGCTCTGTATTTGTTGCGTCGCATTATTCCTCTTGTTTTCTCGTGGGACGAGTTGGCATGTTCGCGAGGACAAGGTCTCAACTGCAAAACAACAGATGATGTGTTCGGACGATCACCTCTTGATCCAACAAAGGTCATGGCCTGCAAAGGTTTGTCATGTCTTGATTGTTGATAGGCATTTGTTTAGTATTTTTGAAGTTGGATGACTTAGGTATACTGACTCTATAATTAATTATTTATGGATTAGCTATAATGATAGTATTTAATATTTATATATGTTAGATAGACAAGTTTATGTTACTCACTATTTTTCACTTAACTGTTAACAGCGATTTGCCTGTTGTTTTATTAAAACTTGACAAGTGAATGAATGTGTGAATGTTTGTTGTTTGTGTTGAACACTAAAAGTAATTATTAAGTTGTGAATTTTGTATATTTTTTATTTGTTGTAAAGGCAGGTTGTGTACTAATATTGCTCATTGCATTTTGTTATTCTTAGCATTTATGAGGAAGTTCTGTGCGGATAGTGGATGTCCAGAGCCCACTGAGAGATCTGTTAACCAGACATTTTCACATCAAGTGAACTACGCTCGGCGTCGTATTAAACTTGCCAGTCAGCCAGCTTGTTCAGCTCACAGGCCAAAGAAGCTGCGTCGCACTAGCACACCATTGCATGGGCATATTGATGCTGTTATTGACTCGACATCATCCAGAAATGATCCACTGCAGATGCCTAAAACTGAGCATTACATGCAGATCTAGTTGGTCATCGTAATATATCATGTACCTGCTTCGTGTTGTTGTTAGATGTTTATTAAGTGGTAGTTAAGATACTACGAGGGGCATTCAAAAAGTTTTGCAAGTTGATATGTTAGACTGAAAAACTTTTCAAAATTTATACACCAATAAAACGCATGTTTTTCCTAAACACATATGAGCCTAAAGCGGATATGATGTCATTGTAATGTATGACATCATAGGGCGTTAAACTGGAACGATTTGGAGTGCCACCGCAGTCAGTGTAAAATTGGGCTCGCTTTTGCATGACATTTCTTTAGTCTACCATCAGATTTTTCAACACCAGGCCCTGGGACATGTGATTTTATAAGAGCCCTAACAAGTACATCTGTGAATTTCTCATTTGCGATTCTAAATATTCAATAGCCAAAATCTGTGCCAGCTGTGAAAAAATAATATATGTATGAGGAAAATTAGACAAAGTTTACAACTCGATAGGCCCCTGATATTAGACTAACAAACTTTTAAAAATTTATACACCAGGAAAAGTTATATTTCTCCCATACTTGTATGAGCTTAAAGCGGATGTGATGTTATTGAAATTTATGACGTCATAAAGCGTTAAACACATACAATTTGGAGGGCTAACGCAAACAGTACAAATATGCGCACGACAATTCTCCAGTCTGCAGCCGCATTTACGAACGTGAGACCTCGGGATATGTGATTTCGTGATTAAGTTACAATGATGTCATATTTGCTTTAAGCTCACATGGGTTTTGGAGAAATGTGCATTTTATTGGTGTATAGATATTGAAAAGTTTTTCAGTCTAACATATCGACTTGCAAAACTTTTTGAACGCTCCTTGCACAGTGCAATGAGTGGATTTAGAACTGGTATTTTAATGTTTATTATACCGTCATGTTAGTGCAGTGTGATGATGTATGTAACTTTAGCCATTCTTCAGAGTCAGCATTTCAGGTAGCTGACAATAAGTATCATTGTTGCGGTAACTGCTTAGTGGTAAGAAAGTTTGTTGTTGCACTTTTGTGTGAGATGTACTGCAGTAGTGGTTTTTCTGCTAAAGACTTTCTGTTATATTATGTGTATATTATCTTTTATTAACTGGGTTCATACAGGTCAGAGAAAACTGGAAAAGTCGGAATTTGTGTGGTCAGGGAAAGGTCAGGGAAAATATTATTTCTGAAAAGTCACGGAAAATGATTTTAGATCATGCAGACTGCAGATATCTGTGATTTTTTTCTGTCTCCAGATGTTAAAAGCAGGCATATTTGCAGTTTTTATTGAACATCCAAGAGCTAGAAGTGTTTTAGCTTCCGGGGGGCAAAGGACCCCTGACCCACTGACCAGGGCCTCTGTCATTTGCATATTGCTCCATTAATACTGTTTTGTTAGTTATTATATAGTGTGCCATTTCTGACATTTGTGCGATAGGGTTATTGTTTTGATAAGGTCAAGGAAATTGTCATTCCATGACTAGAAAAGTCAGGGAATTTTTGCTTCAGAAGACCTGTAGGAACCCTGTATTAATTATGTGGTAATTTATTGCATGTTGTAATAGAGATTATTTACATAGTTGTATACAGAGGAATTTAGTGTGTCGTGACTTCAATCACAATCCCAGTGTGCATATTTGTCAGTTCTGTAATTAAGTCTATTCTGTGTGCGTGTATTTGAAACTGCTAAATTGTTTATTCTATCTGTCTATTGTGTTAGTTTTTACAGCATGCAAATCTACGTAGCTTCACTGTTTACTATATGATGCTGACTTCAGTTACTGGTACCATTTTTATGCTCGATAGTAGAATGCTTCGTGCGTCCTAGCCATGGCCTGTTCCGTCTGTCCATCCGTCACACCCTGGCACTGTATCAAAACGGAAACACCTAGAATCGCAAAATTTTTACTCTGGGCTGCCTCAAGGTTTTTAATTATTTGTGACAAAATTTTGTGCCCCTAGGTGTGGGGGTTCCCCTCGAATGAGGGCATCAAAGAGTGGTACCCTCCCTAAAGAGACGTTTTTTGCAGTTATTGGCTTGTATATTGTGAAAACGGTTGCAGATAGGTACAGACATACTGCTTATCATAACAAGCACTGGTGACAGGCTGTTTAGATTTATCAACATCGATGACCTTGAACAACCTTGAACCCCAAAAAGGGGTTTTTAGTGAATTTTTTGCAATTTTTGGATGCAGCGCACATTTTAGCACTGAATTGCGACAAAATGGCTGGAGATAGACCAAGACAACCTGCATATGAAATTTTCAGCATTAAACGTAGATTTTAGCAGTCTAAGTCCCGACCCCCTAGGTTCAAGAAGGCCGGTGCAGGCAGGCGTCAGAGACGGCTACCTCCCTAAAAAGTGGTTATTTTACCGCAGTTATCTTGTGTAGGCACAGACATGCTGCTTATCATAACAAGCAATGGTGACAAGCTTTTTATTGGTGTCAACGTCGATGACCTTGAACCCCCCCCAAAATATCAGTTTTTAGTGATTTTTTGCGATTTCCAGCTGCAACACACATTTTAAGAGTGAATTGCGCCAGGATGGCTGGAGATGGACCTGGACAACCTGCATATGACATTTTTAGCATAGAACGTACATTTTTAAGAATCTAAGTTTTGCTCTCTTAAATTCAAGTAGTCTTCCATGTGGAGGCCTCAGATTTAGGTACTCTTTCAAGATGCATTAGTATCTTATTGCTGTAGGCATACACTGATTGCCAAAGTGGCAGGATCGCTGCTATTGCACATCATGTGAGCTTTGCTGAAATTACTTGTTTAGTTTTGCTGATGTCGACCATTATCTGTAATTATCGGTTTCTAGAATCCTCAGTACTAGTGGTTAGTTATATATCTGTGTTGGAAGTGCTAATTACCGTTTCATGCATATGTTGTACTGCTGCAGCATCTCTTTGCACACAGAACTTGCTTGTTGATTTATGCAGTATTTTGCAGGAGTCATTTGTGTCCTGTGTTATGCATCATCGTCATCATACACTTTTTGTCTTTTGTTACATTATATTCAGTATTTACTGAGATGTGTTTCACACATCAAGTTGCTGCTTATTATGGATATTTGTTGACAATGACTTTTTTGACTAACGAATTTGTAGTTTACAGTTTCATCAGAATCTGCAGATGTCTTATGTGGGTATTGGTGTTTTATCGAAAAAAACCAGTGTTATATTCCAGTCACTATGGCAACATGAAGTACTTACTATATGTTAATGTACATACCCGGTAATGTCTCAGCTGTCGAATTTGTTAGTATTTAATGTTGAGTCTCTTGTGGTTTTTTAGGTTTGTTAATTTTTTTTTGGTTTTTGTTATTTATTTCTTTATTGGTTTTAAATAGAGCGTTGCTGGAAAAAAATATGTTGCAGCAATTTCAAAATTGCTGTATTTGTTCTTTAGGGACCCCACATAACTCGAGAGAAGTAGGCTGCTTGTACAAACTGTGGATCTGGTTGTGCATGTGGATTTCTTTATGCTTTGATTGTGTTAATTGTCTGCAGTTGAATAATTATTACTGCTAGAATTTATTGAGCTGAAATTTGAAAATTGTGTAGCATCTTGTACCTTTATGCATACAGACAGGGATGTGCATGAGACCTTCTGAGCCGAGACTGAGGTGAGACATGAGACCCGTGTCTCAGAGACGAGACCGAGACATTCAAAATTTTGTCCGAGACCGAGACAAGACGTTGCAGCTTCCGAGACGCTGGCCAAGACCTTGAAGCTCCCGAGACTCTCGACGAGACGCAATGGCCTGAGACGAGACCTACTGGGCCGAGACTGAGACATACGAGGGCCATCCCAAAAGTTTCTGGCCACGACATATTAGACAGCAATATGTTCCACATTCTGTACATCAGTGAAAATTTTTTGTCCAATATATTGAGGCTCAAAACTTTTTTAATGCCCCTTGTATTTGCATGAAGTCGTAATTGACTCAAATGCTTTTATTTGTGGTTAGCGCAAATGTAGGCTATTGTATATTTACATATGCAAATGAAAAATTCACAAACGTATTTGTTAGGGCTTTCACAAAATCAGATGCCATGGGGCTGCACTTTGGTAAGCTTAGCTACAGACTGGAAAATTGTTGTGCAATAGTGAGCCTGATTCTATGCTATTTGCGTTAGCACTCCAAATCGTTTCAGTTTAGAGCTATATGACGTCATAAATTACAACGACGTCATATCAGTTACCGACTCATTATAGTTCGTGAAGGATGTACATTTCACTGGTGTATAGATTGTAGAAAATATCATTGTCTAATATATCGAGGCCGGAAACTTTTGGGATGACCCTCATATTGCTCTGAGACTGATATGAGACCCGAGACGCATTGGTCCAAGACCGAGACGTTGAGGATTTTGTCCGAGACGAGACCGAGACAAGATGTTAGTATGCCTTGAAATCTTCTCAAGACCAAGACGTCTTGACCGAGACCACATCCCTGCATACAGATAGTATGGATCAATATAATGTACCTCACAGGTTACCAGTAAGATTTAGGCAAGGAATGATAAACTTTTGTCAGGTAAGTTTTTTTGGTTTAATATTAGTTGAGTATTTGATTGTTATGTTGAAAAGTCTGCGTTCACAATGACCGTACATAGTAATCATTGCAGTTATAGACTTGTGATTGTAGACTTATTGCTATACTGAATAACTAACACTAATAGGAAAAAAGTAGTGCAGATACAAAATAAGAACCAGAATATGGTATAAACAGAATGTACTGAAAAAAGGCTTTGGATGTGATAGTCATCTATATGGTGTCTGCAAATGCGCTTGTTGAAATAGTGTCATTTTTCTATGGTTAGTGATTAATACAGTAAATACGTTTTGGAAAGTAATGCATTATTGTCAGAAGAAGTCAGTTTAACATAGTAATTGAAAGTTGCTAAACACATGACAATTGTTTGTGAATTTGTGTATTGAAAATTGTGATGAATTTTTCTACTTATGTCACATGTCTTCTTATTGTTATATCTTCTGAGTTTTATTGTTGTTTCATACACTGTGTCTCAAAAAAACCGGACCCCTGCTACCTTTTGCAATAACTCCAACAGTCCTGGTTCAATAGCAATAGATTTTGACAAAAATAATCGTTAGAGAATCAGCACTTAATAGCATGTGTTACTTTGCGAGAAATTT
>Ga0209671_1008500_pt1 | contig 10747 bp, 5 predicted proteins | sample WorMetHERISLAND2_2_FD_187401 | JGI IMG/M metagenome (GOLD analysis project Ga0209671, IMG submission 187401) | Marine gutless worms symbiont microbial communities from Max Planck institute for Marine Microbiology, Germany - Olavius geniculatus... | ecosystem: Host-associated > Annelida >...
CCATAAATTTCTGCTTGTAACAGTGAAAGAATGGTTAAAATCGGTGCTGAATTACCAAAGTTATCCCAAAAATAAAACTGGGTATCCGTTTTTTTTGGAACACCCTGTATATATATATAGAAGTGACAGTGAACAGATAAAGTATGTAATGTATGCTATTCGATGCCAGTTGACGGTGACCACAAGAACAATTATTAAACCCCATTTATAACTAGGCCTACTTAGCTGCTATCGAAATGTTTAATAGTAACTGGGTAACTGCTAGCAAAAAGCCTTGATATTCTCAAGATTCCAAAGCATTTTTGTCAAGAACAAGACCGAAAATTGACTTTTTTTCTTCACAACCCATCTTATTGAGATCAAGATCTCCGTCTCAAAGACTACATCTCTGCTTCACAAGATTAGTAATAAATCCAAATGCAATCAAACCATACGTACGCTGGCATAAGGGAAATAAGCCCTGCGGATATTGAAGAATATGCATCATTGGACCTTGGCAGACGGCTAGGGTGAGCTTGCAAGTGTTTCACAATAATTTCCAGGAAAATCATCAAAACGAAGAATGGTATACACTACAAACATTACAGATCACAAAAACTCGCAGATACATGAATACAACAGATTATTGACTTGCAAAAAAAATTTCAGGCTCCAGTGGGATTCGAACCCGCGATCTCCTGCTTACTAGGCAGGCGCTTTAACCAACTAAGCCATGGAGCCATGCATTGTCAAACTTGTTAGTAACTTTTTTAAAACTATCGACTAGAAATAAACAAAAATACACCACAAAGCCACGTAATTTCTAGCTATTTTATAAACTTACCATATCAATATAATTTGGTACATCTTCGACTTTCGCAAAACTCGTTTCACTCGGACTCCACATGTACAACAGCGATCTGCTTCGTGACAGAGCCAGATTTAACAAAGATTCATGCGACAAGCTTACTGACGCGTTATTGTCTGATGAAATATTCATAATATCCATTGTTATATCTATTACTTCACTATAAACACGAAACAAAAATAAACGACGCTACAGAAACAGTGAACATCAGCACGCAACTGCTCAGACTGGACAACCCTCCCCCTGAAGTGAACTCGACTGAGGTCAAAGGTCAGTCACAAGGCCGACATCTGTAAATATTTGAGGTCGAATTAGTTCCAAAGTGGTTTTTAAGGTATTCTTTTATTGTTTACTTACATTAAGTGCAGTTCCTATTGTCTAGATTTTAGGATTATTGAAATGTCATGCTTGCAGCTGTTGTCATCCTCTCATTAGGTTCTGTTGTCGACTGAACGACCTTGTTTCCGTCCACGAAAACAAACATAATATGTGGGCGTGTCTGGCCGCCGAGTCTGTGCTTCATGTCAGCTAACATTAATTAGACCTAGCAGTTGAACTCTGAGCTAGAGACTTGTTGCTATCGCAGTTACGACTGGTGTTGAGGTCGGTACAATTTGCGGGGCGGGATTGATCTGCGGGTCGTGGTAGGGTAAAGCGGGTCGTGGGCCACAGTTCAAAGTAGGATACCTCGATTTAAGCAACATGGCGTGCCTCAGCAGACATAATGATGTTTCTTACTTGTTTTTCAAGTTTTTCTGCGTGACTGTTTCGGGTTAGGGTTAGGGATAGGGTTGGCATCAAGCTTGGAGTACGTTAGGGCTAGCCTTACTATTCGAATGAGGAATAATTTAATATATAAAATGCATGGCCATTTATTTGTTTTCCCCATAATCTCATTACTAATTATGAAATCAAACTTAAATTGATCAGTTGATACTGTTTTTTTCGCATAACCATTATTGGAAAGGTTAACAAAAAGCGGCTCCCGTGTGGTATATTAGCGTTGCATTGCAATCTTTTAATATGAGTACTGAAAGTTTATAAAGTCAATTAATTTCAAAATTACTACACGGTTCAGCATTAAAACACCAAAACTAAATGTAAAGATTCATTTTGAGTCTGCTGAGGTACGTCATGTTGCTTAAATTGAGGTATCTTACTTTGGACTGGCACTCCATCTGGAGCGTAGGTGGGGTGCTCATCTCCTGTACGTTGGCCATTGAGCTCGTAGATGGATAGACCACTGAGTCCGTGAGGACCGTGATGCATGGCCAGTGTGATGCCAGACGGTAGGCATTATTATCAGTTTGGGCCGGACTGACATCAGATTTTATTTCCAGTCCGGACTCAGACTGGTGGCAAATTTTTTATTTTGCAGTGCAAATTAAAATGAATACCTATGGCAGATTATGTCATCATTTCAGACACTACTTGTTGGCAAAGTTGATCAGCAGTCCACCTAGCCTAGTTCTAAGCTGTCCATACTGTCTGTCAGCTCTAGGTTAGTATTTAGGATGAAGTTATTTGTCTACAGTCCACTTAGATTTCAGACCACACTGATCATGCCGATAAGGCACTTGATGGCTTTGCTTAGGCCTACTTTTAACACTGTCATTAGCGAATCCAGTTCTAGTCCACTGCACTTATGGTAATCCCTTGCATAGTATATATACCCGCTGTAGCCGCCGTTCGTTTAGTCGTCCTACCCAGGCTACTGACAGATGCTGCTGTGATGCTGCAGTGCAGATATGGTGATAAAGCCAGCTGATGTGCTGTTGTTTCAGTTGGTCAAAGTGCTGTCATTTTCAGTGTTATTTTGTTAATTGTCATCTTGACTTCCAGTAGTTGCTTGTAGCTCAGTATTAAACTTGCGTTCAAACTATTCTGCAGTAGCATAAAAATTAGATGGCACAGCTAGGCCATTAAGTCGGAAAATTGCTGGTTCGTATTGTTGCACCAGCAGCCTGGCAGTTAGCCTATAGCTAATAGCTACCTGGACTGATAATAAAATCTGAGCCCAGTCCGGCTCGGACTGATAATAATTTTTTTGATGCCAGGTTTACAGTTACCTTCCCAGCTGCAGAGCATCATCAGCTTTTGGCTGGTACCAAATTATACTACTTGGTGAACAGAGGCACATGTGTGTGAACAACTTGCCCAGAATAATTGTTATCTGGCAGCAGACCAGCTGGGAGCTGAACTTACAGAATCCTGGACAAAAGGCCACTGGACAAAAGGCCACCAATCTGATTTTTCAATATGTGTAAGTTAACTCTCCAAACTGTTAAATCCAATTTCTATGACTTTTATGCAAGAACATTGTCTCATGCTACATCTGAGCTTTTTGCATGCAACGTTAAGCTTACAATCTAGAGCAGCATCTTTTGATGACTTGCTCCACTGAATACAGAAAAATACAGAAAAAATGAGCTTAATAAAATACAGCAATAAAAAATGTCAATTTATCTTATAGTACATAGTGTGGCGACTTGAGTTATATTGTTAAAAGAATGTGCACTTTATTTGGAAGAAGAATTTTACTGGAAAAAACCAGCATAGTGGCCTTTTGTTTGGTGGCTTTTTTGCATACACCGAACTTGCTGCCTCTTGGTCACCAATCGAACGCCATAACCACTCAGCCACCAAGTTGTTATGGAACTAAGTATAGCCACAGAAAGGGCAGATCTGCATTAGAGAACTGACTCTACCACTAATCTTAAACCTCAACTGTAGTGCTGGAAAATAGATCCGCAAATCAACTATGCAATCTGTGTACCATGTATCGCAAATTTGAAAGACCCAGTTGTTGCCATTGTCAATGGTGTCATTTTGTGTATTATAACCACTGTCTATTTTTTATATTGTACCAGTGACTGTATAGTATATAATGGTGGAGTGATTCTGTGTGGTTATTGTTGCTATGTAAATTGATTGTCATATAGCCATAATGCGAATTTTTTTTTTGCTTTACGTAGATTAAAATGTTTGTTTAGATGTTGTATATAATTAGTGGCATTGTGGGTTAGTAATGTAAAGGTGCTGAAAGTTGCTATTTTCTGACATTGGAGAATGGATGTTCAAAATTTTATTTTTAATATATTTAAAATGCAGCATTTTTAGCTTTAAATTATATAATCTGGAAAAGTGCAATGCCATCTGCCCCTACCCTGCCAGTCCATTAGATTTAACTTGCAGTATGTTGATTTTTGACACTGACACAAATCAGGGATCATAGAGTTGATTTTACATGTGTATTGAGTCGGCTGGAAGATGGAGCAGCAAAGGATAGCTGTGGTTGGTGCTGGGGCAGTTGGGCTATCGACTGCGGTGCAGGTCCAGCAACTGTATTCATCATCAGCTTCTATAACACTGATTGCCGACAAGTTCACGACAGACACTACAAGCCATGGTGCTGCGGGAATCTTTAGACCTTCTCCAGACAAGTTTCCTGGCGTGCCTCTTCCACAGCTCAGGTTAGTTTTGTGTGGCTATCAGCCACACACTTAAAGAGTACCAGTAACAATAATAACAATACCGTAAAACTGCTAATACAAGACGGGTCTCATATAGTAGCCGGGTCTTAAATATAAGCCGGGTCTCCAATATAAGCTGGACATCCAACTCATAGTTGTTATAAGTGTACTAGCAGTTGTAGTTGTAGTAGTGATTAGTTGCATGTGCAGTAGTCTTATACATTCGTTCTAAATTGTATTGTAATAACAGTATTGCACACACTAACCATAGAATAAGTGTATTACCCTGGTATGCCAAATTGACAATGTTTTAATAGAAGCCGGGTCTCAAATAAAAGCCGGGTCTCCAGTACAAGCCGGGGGGTCCAAGTCAAATGTTTTAATAGAAGCCGGGGGCTTCTATTAGCAGTTTTGCAGTAACTAGAACTTTGGTGCAGAGCTGAATGTGAGGCCACCCAGTACCATCAGTCTAATTTGTGGAAAAAAATTTAGGGGGCTGACATTCCCCTTGCAGTAATGTCATGTGGCATGAATGCAAGTGCATTGGTCTGCACATTCTCCATATGTAACCAGCTACCCAAGCCAACTTGGCCTACCCATCGTGATTCCTCTGTGGGTTGGCAAAAGGAGTACCAGCAAAAGCTAGGACGTAAATAAGCACACGCACGATGCAGTAGCCCCATTTTTATGATCTCACAATGTAAACTGGTGTCTGACTGAGGGCTAAGGAAACGGAAATCATCGCCACTGTATGCGCCTTACAGGTGGGGAAGGACTTTACTTTTTAATGCGCATTATGAGTGTGCAGAGTACTGTTAAGCCGGTCGGCTGTGTTGTGGACGGTTGACAGATCATGGTTGCGTGATTCGTGGGACCATTATGACTCCGTGGCTCACTCTGCTGAAGCTGACGCCGCCGGCATTCAGATCTTATCTGGTGCAGTCTTCCAGAACGTTCCCTCCCCTGTGAGTATTATCATCACGTTGATTTTCTGCAGAGAAGTCAAATTATTTTATGTTGGTTATTACTAGGATACATGCTCTCTGCAAGTCAAGAACATTGTCACTGGGTGTTTTGAACCCATGACTAGGTTCAGACCCCCGAATACATGCCTTGAAACGCCATTAAGTTTTATTAAGTAATTGCACCTAAAAACTCGCCATAAAACCACTCCAAACTTAATGCAGTTTTATTTTCTTGCCTCATTAATAATGAATTGTGTTATTACGCCTAAGTGCTTAAAACTTCAAACCTGTACATTTGCAAATTTTTAGAAATTTACTTGATCTGGACATTATCTAGCAGTGATAATTCTAATAACTTAGAACTCATGAAAGTTCCAAAACCCATAAAGTTGGGCCTTTTAAAAAACAATGGTTTAATCCATAAAACCCAACATGAACCATTGAGTTGAGCCTTTTAAAATAGGGTTTTTTTACCATGTTTTTAGTCAGAAACATTGTCATTGCCACAGTCAGGATACTTTCTTGAATTTATTGTACTTTCTTCATTGTGTGCTATTTTTCAGTTGTAATTCTATGATTTATCAGATAAAAATAAACAGTGTTGTTAATATTATTCATGTCACAGCCTGGTTTTGGAAATACATATGCATCATCTGTATCTCACAAACTAACTGTGCTGTTATTGTATCTTCGTTTTTTTTCAATTGTCCTGTTTACCCTTTATATTTCAGAATTTCAGCACGGTGTATTGTGATAAGTTGCATGTGTGTGTCTGTGGGCACAGAATGCTATACTGGCTGAGTTTGCCTACCAGTTTCAGCCAATGAATGACAACCAGCTCAAGATGTTCAACAACAACAAATACAAGTTTGTGCATTCCTTTTTGTACACTACAATTTAGCATATGTTGGAAATTCACTAAAAGTTGACAATCTATTTTTCTTCATATTACTGAATTAAAGTGCACCAGGTAGGAAGCTAGAGATTCGTGCATCCAGGAACAAAATTCTGAACTTTACGATGCATGATGCTTAGTTTTTTGTTTAGATTGGTGATAATAATGATAACGATACCGATGATAATGTGATAATCACAGTTGTAATCTGTGTTTTGTCTAAATAAGTTTTTTATTATTTTACATCAGACTCAGCGTGAAAGTGGATAACAGTGCTGATAAAATTCACAGAATATTTTGCACAAGCTTCGTGGTTTAAAGAAGTTCAGTTTTTATCTGTGTATGTTTTTTGACAGATATGGTTGGTTTGTCACAACTTTGCTTGTGGATCCAGCAAAATATCTTCCACATCTGATGAACAAGTAAGCCGGTTCAGATGAGTAGTTATTGTAAAAAATTTCAGATGTGTAGTTATTGTAAAAAAAGTTGATGATATCAGTGGAATTTTCTAGTTGATATTTTTGCATTTCGTTTTTATTTTCGTTAAGAAAAATCACACTGGGTAATATACATGTATTAACTGCTGTGGGCCATAACGTCGCATAAGCTTAACTTTGACAAATGTTGACTGCTTCCAATAACTGTTTTGCATTTGAAGATTACCTCTGCAGCAAGCTGAAACAAAAAAACTGCCCACTTTCCCTTAAATCTGTTGCTTTGCTACCTTGTGAAATTTGACTGTTTAGCATTACTTTTTATGGCAGGTATTTGTCTAAGATATGGCGCAGAATTGCTAATTTACAGCAGGCTGGCACTCGCCAAATGGTGACTCAAAAAATAACATAAGTTGCATCTGGCTTTTAGAAATTTTGTTTGAGCAGTCTTCAAAGACTTATCTTATGAGATCTTTTTTTCTGTCTTGCCAATAACTATATGTTTCTTAACTTATTCATGGATAACAATTATTTAAGTAATATCAGTTGTATTTTTCATTGCCTAACGTAATGAAGTAATGTGTGATCATGCGTGTCAGCTTTAGCATGAAACATCTTACAGAAACTTACGCTTTGGTGAATTACGTGTGCGACTTGCAGTTGTTGGGCTGTGACATTGTGATCGTTCAGGTTCAAACAGAATGGCGGCAAAATTGTGGTCAAGAAATTGTCATCTCTGGAAGAGGTTGTATTTGCTATCACTGCATATCGTAGCTGGTGAAGTGAAATTAGGCAAAGTGAGGCCAAAGTGTGCATGTATATGGAGCACATATGTGAACAGTGTGCATTGAATGTACAGGGTGGGCCAAAAAACCGGACCTGTTTGAGCATTGATAACTCAGCGATGGTTAGTGGTAGAAAGACGTGTTATACCTCAAAAGTTACAGAATGTTGTAAGGAATAAATGACAAATTTGCGTAGTGAAGCATTTAAATATTCTTTTACTAATTTGCATAAATATTCATCACCCCTGAAATTCTGTCAAATTTGACTGTAACACATATTTAACATGGACATTTGAGCTTTTGTAACTTAGCGATATTTATTAATAGAAAGGCATGTAATATGCCAAGAGTTTCAAAATTGTGTACAAAAGAAGTGTATGACTTGCATGTCTCAGCATTTAAATATTCTTTGCTCTATTTACATAAATCTGTTTTACCCCTAAAATCATTCTAAATTGGCAGTAACGCATGAATTTAAGTTGATTTTCATTCAGCATATAGTGAAATATCAACAATTGTTAACACATCGGTTGAGTTTAGATGAAATTCAACATAGGCAGTTGCCCAGCTTTTGCGCTCATAACCGTCATCAGTCCTTTTAGGCAGCTGATCGATCGCTGGAGTCAATGTGTTCAGGATCAGCTGAGCCCAGCATTCAATTAGCACGTTTTAGCTGATCAGTTACTAAAATTTTGTGACCATGCTATCTTTTGCAATGCCTCCACACTGAATAATTCACAAAATTTAAATCTGGACTTTTTGGCAGTGAGTTTTTGAGTTCAATGAACTCGGGCACATGGGAGTGCAGGCAAATGCCTAATTTCAGGGATAATGAAGATTTAGGCAAATTAGGCAAAGAATATTTAAATGATTTTTTATGCAAGTTTGGCCCTTTTTGTCTTCAACATTCTAAAACTTCTGACATACAACACGCCTTTCTATGGGTAATCATCGCTGAGTTATCAACGCTCAAACAGGTCTGGGTTTTTTTGGCCCACCCTGTACTACTCACTCACTGACTGATTTTGGTTATGTTTATAGCTGTTCAGCCACATTTTAGTCTGTCATGCATATTGTTATAGGTACTGTGTATGAGTGATGGTGTAACTGTCAGCTTATCAGACAGCAACATTACTACTACTACTACTACTACTACCACAACTATCACCAGTAGTAGTAGTTGTTGTAGTAATAATAGTAGTACTGTGCATTGTCAGTTGGTAGGTCAGTATGATTTGGTCATCAACTGCACTGGGCTTGGCAGTCAACAACTCATCAATGACTCACAGCTGGTTCCCAACCGTGGACATCTCGTCTCAGTGCGTATTATCCCCTGTCCAGTGTATTTAACTGGCAATATGAAATAATTGCCAGGAAGTAAAAGTAAATGCTATTTATTAATTTATGCTTTTAGGACTATTTTAGTCTGTGCGTCACATTAGGAGAAATGGCCAGGTTTTAGCCAGTAAAATAAATTTTAACATCGTGCCTGCTGCCATGCTGCCACAGTGTTTTGATGCTAATGGTTGGGCAGAAGGAAGGCATTTACGCATTTAAGTTTTATTGCTTTCGGGTTTTTAACTAGCCCATTTTTCTAGAGTTAGTTCCAGTTAGGCCGGTAAAAGTAAACACTTGGAACTGAAGTTTTGCCGAGCTGCAGTAATATTCAGGTGATGTGGCAAGAGATTGTTGTTAGTAATTTTGTAGCAATCATTCTTGAGACTAGCAGCTTTATGGCCTTGCCTCATCAAGTGGTGAGTGCGGATGTCAGTCAAAATTGCACGTACAACAGCTAAAATGTTGCAGTTTTCACATTAGTTACAGCATCATCGTCATTATCATCTAGCACTGGCACTTTTGCTGGAGTGGCTGAGCGGGTATGCAGTCCGAGTTTATACCACTCCAGACAGTGTGGTATCGTGCATAAACCACGCCCAGATCATGTCAGATGGCATAGACTACATTGTTGTTTGCTTTATGACGCACAACTGCAGCCAAAAGTTGTGACAACGATATTAGTGTGAGATGGGTGTGATTTAAGTGTCATACTTGGCATGTTTGTGTTTGCTGTTTTGTTTACTGCTTGATGCCTATTGTGTGCAGCAAGAACAGCATCAAGCTTCTTAAAACCTACAGTAATCGTGCCAGCAGGTTCGCTGTTGGGTGGCCGGACTAAGATGGAATAACTCTAGAACAGTTAGCCATTTAAACAAATGGAAACGAAAATAGCATTCGTTGGATGCAGAGTTTTTGCATTTCTACTTGCTCTGATGTGGTTTGACTAATTACCTCCGCATTTTTGCCGGTTTTTGTTTGTTTCTTTGTTTGTTTGTTTGTCTGTTAGCAAGATAACTCAAAAAGTTATGGATGGATCTGTCTGAAATTTTGAGGGTATGTCGCGCATGGCACAAACTACCAGTGATTCAATTTTGGGGGTGATCTGGTATGAATCCTGGATCCTTGTTTCCTTGTTGCTTTAAATAAAGATTGCTGGCGGTAGATTTTTGATCACTTTGAAATTTTCGTTACCATTGCGTTAAAGGGGGCATAAGGGAACCGCTGGCAAAGTGAATATGATGACGCCACCTGGCGAATAACATTGCCTTGGCGGAGGTACCTGCGGGCTATGACTGCTTTTTAGTTGCAAAATGACATACTTACAGGCGACTGTCACCAGATACACCACTCGTACATCTATGTATTTATGAGTAGGAATAATAACCGCTAATGCGTTTGAACTTTACAACCGGAAGTGATTTCAGAAATAATTATCAAATTTTTGTGAACAAACAGGTGAAAGCGCCGTGGTTGAAGCACTTCATTTACATGGGTGAAGAAGGATTGGAATACATTCTTCCAGGGCAAGTGCTGTTTGCTGGTAATTGAGAATTGTGTGCAGCAGTTGTTGGCAGTAAACTTACTGATGTAAATATGTTAGCACATTAATCAAATTTATATCATTTGTTTTTTACTCTTACTGATACGTTTGAGTTTGTTTCCTTGTTGCTTTAAATAAAGATTGCTGGCGGTAGATTTTTGCACATTGAAGCAACGGAGTAGTAGTTACTAGTTACGCCAGCTGGTCGTTGTGTAGCGTTGAGATGGTGCACATTGGTGGAACAAGGACAGATCATGACACTGATCTTACTCCAAGACCTGTCGACAGAGAGAAACTTCTACAGCATGCATACCGTACCATGCCTGCACTCAAGGTCTGTTTAGTAGTAGTAGTAGTAGTAGTAGCAGTAGCAGTAGCAGTAGCAGTAGCAGTAGCAGTAGCAGTAGCAGTAGCAGCAGTAGCAGCAGCAGTAGCAGTAGCAGTAGCAGCAGCAGTAGCAGCAGCAGTAG
>Ga0209671_1008501_pt1 | contig 10746 bp, 8 predicted proteins | sample WorMetHERISLAND2_2_FD_187401 | JGI IMG/M metagenome (GOLD analysis project Ga0209671, IMG submission 187401) | Marine gutless worms symbiont microbial communities from Max Planck institute for Marine Microbiology, Germany - Olavius geniculatus... | ecosystem: Host-associated > Annelida >...
AAATGCGGAAAAATATGCCGCATATATGCGGCATATGAAGCATATATCCCGCATATATGCGCCGCATATTTCGCCAAATTCCGCATATTTTCCCGCATATTTTGCCTCAAAAAGTTCCGCATATTTTAAGAAAATTCTCCGCTATAAACCAGCATCCCTATTTATTACTACTACCAGTACTACTACTAAGGGTTTGATCTCACTGCGCGCGTTGACGCGCGTTGACGCGCGCAGTGAGAAAGCACCTTAAGCCTCATGGGCCACATTGCTAAAGGTGTGATTGCGATGTCGTGAACTTTTGCAGAATTTCGATATCCTGCGGATTTGATGTACAACTTGTTACGCAGCATGTTTTACAATTAGCCTATTTTAGTGTCGCCGCCCGCATGCGTTGTTCATCAGTTATTGGGTTTGTTATACCTGTGGTATGTTTTTGCTACTCGTCGTACCTCAACGGAACTCATGTCATGCTAAACGGACACAGGGGCCTACCGCTCCTTGCAGTTTCTTTAAAAAGTTAAATGGTCCTTTATTTACTTCAGTTTTCTTATTCATTCCTGCATTACCAGCCTTAATTCCACCAAATAGTGCCAAAAGTAAGCGTATGAGATCTGTGTTTTTATGCAAAACAAAGCACTCCCCAAAACTGCAAAAACATTGCAGCATCTTAAAAATAAACGAAGCATTTTGCAAATGTTCTATTTTACTCTATCCACGGCCTGTAAGAAAACAAAACAAGTAAGTATTTGAGTAAGTTGGTACTTTATATAAAATCTCGTACGCGTTCGATATGCAATTCAAGAGAAGTAGAGCAGTTTGAGATGCAGATGCGGACCACAGGTGAAATCTCGCTAGAGGGCGCACTGGACATTGTTAGCTGCAGCATGCAACTGTTCTGATCATTTGATGTTGCCCTTGCTGTCGTAGGTTTCATTAACAAAGATGAGTCCGCTCATGATTTCTCCGTTATCCTATCTTCACAAAGATCTGCGTGTCATGACTGCTGTATCTGACAGGCCGCCACCGACTCAGCACTAAGCCATGCGACCGAAAACTGTAAGACAAACATGCAGATTGCAGTGACGACGGCGAGAGAAACTCAAAGTAAACAAAACTTCGAAAAATTGTACTTATACCTAAGAAAATTATTACAATTAGCTACTGAACAAATTTTACATTATTTAAAACTCGGCTACATTTGGGATTTCATACCGTCAGCAAGGCTATAGCAAATCTAAAATCAGTCTTAACAAAGTTTTTCGTATGATCTATACAGGTATTGTATTCAACGCACTGCCTAGCGAATGTGACAGAATTCGTTAAATCATTAGAAGGCATAAAATTATGCTTTAAAACCTATGCAGTAGGCTAAAGCCAACGCATGTCAAACTGTATCAAATGATTACCTCTCAGTGTAACTAAGTATTGCATCTTCTTCACGGCTAAATATTCAACCAACCACTTAACAGCGAAATCTGATGCGTTTTAGACCCAGTTTCGTAGCCGAGAGTACAATAGGTAACAACATGGTTAGGTATGCTTGTGTTATAACCTATAGCAATTTCCTCCTCTCTATAGTAATTATCTAAATTAGATTTCGAAGCCGCCGCGAAGCGGAGAAACGTGTCTGCTGTTGCAGGAGCACGCTATGGAGTGAAGTTAATGGGCGGAAAGCGGCGGCCGTAGGCCTATAGACATGATATTATAGTAAGCCATGCCTGCAACTTCCGCAGTCGGTGCATGATGCGAATACAGTCAGAGGGAAAACTGCAGACACTTCCACAGCACTGGCATTACCGTAGTTGGCCAAAATGTCCGCCGGATTATATCTCTCATAATGCCCCAAGTCTGTATATTACTTCATACTTCCGCTACCGCAATCGAACCCAACGCCAGCGTGTAGCCTAGATGTACCTTCATTTATGGCTAAAAGCTAGAGACCAGGCAAACTACGCAAAATGCAATTTGTCTTTTGGAAGTTCCGTTACACAGTCACTCGCCGTAATCACATTTTGCAAACCGAAGTAGTATTTCTTTTGTACATTTTTGTTGGTTTGTCTGACCGCGACTTGCAATTCGAATTTTTACTTGGGGTTTCGATTTTTTAATCTTCCCTTACCCCCGGGGGACCTCAGCCGCGGTCTAATGCAGTTACTTCATGTGTTTGTTCTTGATTCTTCAGTGGAATTACTAACTCGAGTCAGAATCAAACGTAACGATAAGCTCTATTCTAGTGCGACTCAAGAGATTGCACGCAAACGAGTCAATTACTGCTACATACCCATTATCCCTGCATAGCCTAACCGGGTCGCTGACTCTGCCCCTCGTTTCGCTTTCTCCAAAAGTCGCCAAACGCTCATTATTTCTCTCAAGCAACTTCATGCCTGCTGTCAAGTGGAGATCTAGAGAGTAAATATTCACTCGTCTAAACTGGACTCGACGGCATGCTATTAGAAAGACCAAAGCTGAACAACATGAATTAAATGTTCGCTTTGGCGTTGAGCGACACAAACCGACGTAAAACTTTGGCCGGAAAACGTCCCATTTCCGCAGGAGAATGTCGGTTTTAAATTGGCGCTTGATGGGAAAATGTCTGCATCATCCACCGTATGGGGAAGTGCGCCTTAAGCTACACGGGATAAGACAATACAGCAGTTTTAACATTGTCAATCGAACACACGTAAACTAATGCTTTTGTGAAGCAGTCAATAACAAACTTGTAATTTGAGCAAAGCTCACGTGACGCGCAATAGCAGCGGTCCTGCCACTTTGGCAATCAGTGTAGGCCTACAGCAATAAGATATTAATGCATCTTAAAAAGTACCTTAATTTGAGGCCACCGTACGCAGGACTCTTTTTATTTAAGAGATCGAAACTTAGATTCTTAAAAATGTACGTTCTATGCTAAAAATGTCATACGCAGTTTGTCCAGGTCCATCTCCAGCCATTTCGGCGCAATTCACTCTTAAAATTTGTGTCGCAACCGAAAATCGCTAAAAATTCATTAAAACCCCTATTTTGGGGACTCAAGGTCATTCAAAGTCATTGACGTTGACACCGATAAAAAGCCTGTCACCAGTGCTTGTTATGATAAGCAGCATGTCTGTGCTTATCTGCAACCGTTGTCACGCTACACGAGATAATTGCTGTAAAATAGCCACTTTTTAGAAAGGTAGCTGTCTTTGACGCCCGCCTGCGCCGGCCTCCTTGAACCTAGGGGGTCGGGACTTTGACTGCTAAAATCTACGTTTAATGTTGAAAATTTCATGTGCAGATTGTCTTGGTCTATTTCCAGCCGTTTCGTCGCAATTCAAGTGTTGAAATGTGCCCTGCATCCAAAAATTGCGAAAACTTCACCAAAAACCCTTATTTGGAGGGTTCAAGGTCGTTCAAGGTCATCGATGTTGATAAATCCAAAAAGCCTGTCACCAGTGCTTGTTATGATAAGCAGCATGTATGTACTTATCTGCAACCGTTTTCACATTATTCGAGCCAATAACGGCAAAATAACGTTTTAAGGGGAGTACCCCTATTTGACGCCCTCGTTTGAGGGAAACCCCAGTACCCAGTGGCATAAAATTTTTCACGAAAAACTACAGATCTTGTGGCAGCCCACAGTGAATATTTAGTAATTCTAGGTGTCGCCGTTTTAATACAGTGCCAGGTGTGACGGACGGACGGACAGGCGGACAGACGCCCAGGCCATGGCTAAAACGCGCGAAGCATTCTGCTATCGCGCGTAAAAACGAAGCTTGGAGGACGTCTTTGCTGCGCTTACAACAGCAGTACTGGGAGTATACGCCATGCGTCAAAAACACACAGCGCTGAATTTTTTATGGCAACTTTCATTGACGAATGGGAACAAATTTTAATATTTTTACGCTTTTATTCTGGGATAAATTCTGAAAAAGGTGCAACGATAACCTCCCCCATCTTGCCTCAAACCTGTTGCCCCTGTTGCAAAACGTACATATTGAACTGTGCAAGAAGAGTACATTCAAATCAACTGAATAATCTCCACATCAGTCAACGATATCGCTATGAATAAATACAAAAGCTAGCAAGTATTGCCGTTTAATCGATTTCTTTTAGCTCACTAATTTTTGGTTACTGTCGGCGAGGACGCAGCATAGGACAATAGCCCGTAGAGACGTACTAACGCGTTGCTTGCGTTCTGTATTGTAAACTTAATTCACTCTTGTCACTCTGACGTTACAAAATCTATTCATAGAATGTATATTAAATAAGCAAAAGTGCATTAACTTAATAGTTTTTATAAGCAAAATGACGAAGTGTGTTTATTGCGTTGTCTTGCAGTAATTCTAATTATATTTTAAATCATAGGCTTCAGATGGCCCCTATGGGTTTGCAACAACGATTTAGTTTAAAAAATTGTACTAGTCAGTAAAAAACCGTTCATAAAATAGTGACATAATGAAGCTGAGTCAATGTAGTCGGATAGAGTGTCCTACATCTTCAAGGAACTCGCTTACGGATTTGATGCCGTCGCCGGTCGTTGCTCGCAAAGCTTGACGAGACCCTGCTGCAGTTGCACTATCGCTGGCTTGACTCTAGGCCCCTATTATTTGCCGGAGGCTGACCACGCTGGCACTGGATAATTGCGATTTGCGACAGAAAGACCACTTCTTAAAAGTTAATTCTGTCCAAAAGTTACTCGACGGCGTTGAGTCAAATTCTAAGGCGGCTAGACCGTGCATAGGCCTAAACTATGAAGTCGGCAGTCTACGGGCGTCTGTCCGCCCTGCGATAGCAAGCTATAGTTCATATGGGAAAATGTCCGTGCGGGTGCATGTCCGTGCGGGCCACTGTCGGACACCCAGACCCCCAGCCCCCTGAATCTGAGCGGGTATTTTTGTGACTCGTGCTGTATATGTCCGAGTGAAAATAGTGCGCCTGCCGTCTTTTCGACGTTCGAAACATAACCAACCTCGCACCAGCGAGAACATGCATAAGAACCGGGTCGTTGTTCATAATGGCGCTAATGCAATCAGTGGGCATTGCAAGAACGGTGCGATGCGCATCAGCATGCGCCGGCATGAACGCATAATCGCACAGCGTAATCAACGCCACAGCCAATGACCACCTTTGCATTGCTTTCCCGTCCACGCTTCACTCTCTCAGGCGCCGACAACACGGTCATTTATCACCACTCGGCACCATCGCACAGCCAGCAACGCACGCGACAGCGATAGAAAATATTCGCTAAATAATGCGAAAATCTACCGGTGAAAATAAGAATTAATTTCAGACGCTGCGAAAGTTCTTATTTTTAACGCAAATTATTGTGCAGGATGGGCCAAAAAATGACCCAAATTCTTTTGGTCAGAACTTCGTCAAATCTCTACCAAATTTGATAATTTTCGGCAAACAGATAACCAAGGCGATAAAATTATGTACAGGTACAGGTATCACAGGTACGCTCACTGTTCATCTTACCTAATTTATGTCAATGCATTACCGTGCAAAACGCAGATGCTCAAAATTTACATTACGCGGTGATAATCAGTATCAGATTGCTCACCTTTTCATTATCAGTTCGACAGAGACTGCCACGTGATTTAATAATTTTGTGGTATTAAATATTTTATGCTGAAATTAGCAGACAACAAAATAGCTGACTTATGAGCTCAAAACACATCTAATCCATGAATGAGTGCTGTGAAGTTTGATCAGTTGATCGTTAATGCCGCTATCAGCCGTGGCATCACGTCATTGTGTACATTGTGGTCATGAATTCTTAAAATATGGAAACATATTGTTACACAAACTTATAATTTTGCTAAATAAATCACATTTTAGTTTATTGTGTGCTTAATTAAGTCGTTAGGACTTTTACAGTGACAACAGCTAAGCATGAAACAATGTGGACCATCTGCGTTTTACACGGCAGTGCGTTGACGTAAATTAGGTGAGGTGGACAATGAGTGCAACTCGCATAATTTTATTGTTTTGGCTATCTGTGTGCCAAAAATTATCAAATTTGGTAAAGATTTGACTAAGTTCTGACAAAAACAAGTTGGATCATATTTTGGCCCACCCTGTTCCATCATCCATTGTCTTAAGCAACTAATTTCCCCAAGCAAGCAGATTTTCTGTGCATGACTGTAGGTCTAGGAGACATTAAGTACTCACTCCTTCAGTGTAGACATAGCCTACTATGTGTGAGAATTCACTTAAAAGCTGCACATTGTTCTGAGCGAAACACTGTTCTGACGTAATGTTCTGTGATGGTCTTACACGTGTATTGTTTTGAGCTGGCGTTTGACCAGCCTTCAATAAACTGACTGTTTATCTGTTCATATGTAAGATTTAATGAGCGATCCTTATTTACACGTGGTGGTTAATCATTATTAATCATTAATCATTACTATGAAGCCACAACGTGGACAGTTTGATACACCATCTGCTCAGTTGCGAGTGCGTACAATGAAAAAAGATTGCACAAAACATCAACAAAAGTTAAACCTGAAGCGGGATAGCCCGCTCCGTTAACAGCTAGCGCCTTTAACAAACTGGCCTATAAATTGTACAACAATAATTCAGGTAACAGACCAAGTGTTATCGGTACGCAGAACTCGCCGTTTCTTCCCTCGTGCTGGCCATAACCATTTGCTGCCAACTGCTGGCACTAATTTGCGTTCATCCCGCGGAGAATTGACCAGCGTAAGTACTTTGTAAGCCTGTATAGCTTGTTAGATTCCAAGACAGTACACCTGCTAACGGCCATTTACGTCATCGTCGTCATCATCATCAGCAGCAGCAGTATCAGTAGCAGCAACATCGGTTACTCGAAGTTCTCATACGCAACTTCTCTCACATTCAAAATGTGCGAGGAAAAAGAAGAAAGAATTATTCAGAGCGCTGCAGACAAAGGTCTACAGTGCGACAAAAACTGCAAGGCAGTGGCACATCTGCATCTGCACTTGCGTCTATTGGCTTGCATCAATGTTTGAATTGCCTGGGGGTTAGGGGGAGTTGAACCCCCAACTGTTTTCTCAACTCCCCTAACACGCTGTCAAATTATGTTCTCGGGGTTAGCTATATACTATATACATAGGATTTACATTATAATTTTTGTCGGGCTCCGACAGTCGAAAAGTTCAACCCCCTAGCTAATTTTTCACAATTTAAACACTGGCTTGCATTCAAAATTTTTAGTCGTTTACAGCTGCAACTGCTAAACTTACGCTTTTTGCACGTAGTTACGACGTCAAGACCAAATACGTTTATTATGCCACTTATCCTTGTAAAGTAAGTTCAACTGGCCTACTGCCTGTGGAACTAAATCGGAAGCCAAACTTAAAATGAAAAGCGTATACGCCAAGGAATCTGAGGATTCAAACCATTAATTAACATGTAAAATGCAGTAAAAAAATTACAGCCAATTGCGGATATAGTAACAGAGAGTAGTTAGTCATTGTCGGCTTCTGCATTATCACAGCTGTCTTTCATACCACGAAATGTGCATTTCTACCTTGAATTAATACAACATCCTGCAGGACTCGCTTTGAAGCTCACGGCGCTTCTCAGGGCGCCTAGCTCAACTAAGAGAAAAGGCACAAAGGAAAGCGAAGGAGATGTGTCGAAAATAAATAAACTAAAGGAAAGTAGATAAAATAAAAATCAAGGAAGGATAAAGGTGGGAAGAAAAGTGGAAAGATGAATGCGAAATCAAGGTCTACTTGTCCTGCTTTGGTGTGCACGACATGACAGGATGTTTATGTTTGGTCGGCCGACAAAAAATGAGCTGCACCCACAAGTCTTGTAAGCCGCTGCAAAAATAAACTTCTGTCCCGTGTTGACTGGCGGAGAGAGCAGGATTTAGCGGGTATAGTATTACACCAGCGGAGACGTCGTTATGGAAACTGCAGGTGCGGAAAAGCACTACAGCAGCTACTAATGACACGCTGTATGAGCCTGGAATCAGGAATGTGCGGCCTGCGGAGTATCCGCCCGCGGACTCAGATTCGCCGCAATTCTACGATTCTCTCACTTCATGTCACCACCACCATCATCATCAACATCGTTGTCGTCATCATAAAGTGTTTGTCGTAAATAGTAAACATTATTTATAAGACCACGTGAATGAAGTGGCAAATAAGTAGATACGAATATGAGCGACAAAACATGAGTCTTCGGGACGCTGTCTGAAGACAGTCAGCGACGGTGCAGAGTGCAGAGGTGATGTCAGATAAAAGGCGTTGCAAACGTTGTCAGCGTAAACCGGAAATGTCCGTTTGTCGACTGCAGCACACCAGAAGATCGGTACAGTCGGACGTTTGGCGGAGGTTGACCTAAGCCTCTGTCGACTGGATAGTTGTGTGTGAAATAAGAGGACAGATAACTTGCTGCATGCTGCACCGTTTATTCACTGAACGATAAGTCAGCTCGGAGATTTTCAACAGGGTCCGCTCGGGTACAGAGGCTGATAAGCGTCTCGGTGACGTAATCGTGCCGCCGCATCCCAAAGACGAGCAGTGATGCTACTGCGGCATTTCCATCCACTGTCCGCCAACTGTACGAGTATTGTGCGCATTAAAAAAGTACCCGCCCTACGGGCGAGTTACTTTGCTAGTGACATGAACTCACACAAGAGTTTGGGAGGGGTTGTATGCAGTACGTGGTACGCGGTCGTAATAACATGCAGAGGGCGCCACTGATCTTAATGCCAGGGTGAGCCGGCACACGTCACAGAGACTATGAAATTCATGGCCGGCCTTGAGACTTTAGGCTGCGGCCTTTAAGTGGCCGTCATTCATCAGATGTCGCCACAAAGCTGAGCACTATACTGACGAACTTGACAGAATCAGCTGGGAAAGAAGACTCGACAACTCGAACCCCGCCCCCTCAGGCTGCCTGTGGGGGCAGGTGCGGGCAAGGTGGGGGCACGTACCCAAGGCCCAAGGACTCAAACGCCTCGGTCGGGGTCCCCGACCTTGCAGCAGGGAAAGCGCTAAAGGGGGCTGACAGACAGACAGACAAACCGACTTTTCGCCCATTATAGTAAGATTAGGGATGTTATGCAGCAGACTGGCGCTATCCTTAGCATTTTAGACCCTTGCGTTGACACTCCACAAAAAGCAAGAGAACTTACAGAAACGCAAGAAAAATGCCTACCAACACAAATGTTCGGGTCACCCTTGGTTTTTTCATCGATAAACAGACGACGTCAACAAACGCACTTTTAATGTGTAATTTAACGCTAATATGTGCTGCAGATTCTAAGTCAGTTGTAATGAACATAAATTTTACACTACCCGGTACCGGGTTTCAACTTGCGGTCAAAAACTGACAGGTGACCAGCAAGATTACTGTACGGCGAAACGAGCAGAAAAATAATAAGCAAAAAACCCAGAAAAAAAACGGTGAGCTTAAAAAACCGAAAAAGCGTTAAATTGACGCTGGCTTCCTAGCAATAAACATTCACCCAAATGCATTTGAAACTCCGGAGATGTAAATCTACGTTTATGAGACGTCGTCACAAATATATCTAAATTTTTAACTGGTATATGCCGAAGTGTGGCATGAAGGCGAAAGATATAGGTCCCTGGGCCTATGTTAGAAGCATTACGCGCAATTCAATGTGAGACTGCCAGCATGATTAAAAAGCCTCATGTTAATGGAATCGCGGAACGACGGTGAACCGAATTTACCGAGATCCAGATAGCTCTCTATCTGGTCCGCTGGAGTGAGTCAACTGCCAATCACCGTATTTCAGGCTGGCCTAAATCCGCATGCTCAGGAACATGATTATAACTCTAAGCGCCAGTCGTAAATTCCTCTAAAGACACTAAACGTGAAATTCACGTTGACACTTAATCGCAGACAACTCCGTAACCGACGCGGATTATGCCACAAATGCACAGTCAACAGTGATTATTATCTGTCCCATTGCTATAGCATAGCAAGGGACAGACTATAAAATCACTTGCGTCTGTCTGTCAGTCTGTCTGACTGTAAACACTCCTACGGCCGATTTTGATGAAATTTTGCATAGTGATTCAGAGCTTAAAAAGTAAGATCGAGTTTGTTTGAGATAAAAATCTGATAACTTCTTCCCCTATTTTACCCCAATTTAAAAAAATGCATTACGGCCTATGGAAACTTCAAAGTGATATAATTCGGTCCCCGTAAAAGACAGTTGCCGTTGCGCGCTGTTTGCACCTACCCCCTATTTTCAAGCCCGGGCTATCCGACGGTGTCGTTGAAATGTTTCCCTTGCCAACGCCTGTTGCTATGGCAACGAATTTTGGGACAAAATTGACTATAACTCAGAACCCGTAAAAGATAATTGCACGCTGTTTTACCTACCCTTATTTTCGGGCCCGGGCTATGCAATGGTGTCATGTAAATTTCTCCCTTGAAAACCCCTGTTGTCATAGCAACCAACCGTTTTTATTCAAAGACAAAATTGGCTGCAGGCTGACAAGAGCGTCAAACGCTGAAACGCAGCTGCTAGGCTATATAGCGTGGCAATGGGACAGATACCTCGTTCCACATAACGTATTTCTAGTTTGACTATAAAAAGATCACACCTCACACGACAGTGTGAGTGTTGTAAGGACGACCTTTAAAGTCTATGGGAAAAGGCAAACTTTTGACTCTCAGCCAACCAAAAACCCCTGAACCGATCGTCACTAAATTTGAATGGCGTGATTACGTCGTGTACCCCTACCACCAAAAAAATTTGGGCTCAATCCGCCCAGGGGTTTTTGCTCCCCATAT
>Ga0209671_1008502_pt1 | contig 10742 bp, 10 predicted proteins | sample WorMetHERISLAND2_2_FD_187401 | JGI IMG/M metagenome (GOLD analysis project Ga0209671, IMG submission 187401) | Marine gutless worms symbiont microbial communities from Max Planck institute for Marine Microbiology, Germany - Olavius geniculatus... | ecosystem: Host-associated > Annelida >...
GTTGTCACCAGTCGTGTGCTAATTAGTTAACGGTGCTGCTGTTGCTAACTTGAATGTATTGTAATTGATGATTTTGTGTGTCATATTTTCTGGCAATTAGGACATTGGTCAGGAAATTATACGTAAATCTTAACTATTCTAATGTTCTCGTTCTCGTTCTCGTGGTTCTTGGTCTCGTTCTCGTGGTTCTTGGTCTCGTTCTCGTTCTCATTCAATTGTTCTCGTTCTCGCCATAATCTGGTCTCGTTAACATCCCTGGTACCTGGTAATATTTATTCGCTGAAACATTTGGTGATGCACGGTGAGTGTTGGTCTTGAAAAAGTCTTGGTCTTAAGTTTTAACTTGGTCTTGAAAAAAGTCCTGAACTTGAGAAAAAAAAATTAAAAAATAAAGCCTTGGTACTGATTTTTTTTAAATTTGACATTTTCACGTGATAGTATGAAAATATGCAGAAATATTCATGAACTACATTTCTGCTGCTGACAGTGCGAGTCTAGATGTACATTCAATAGTTTTCCTGGTGAGCTCCTAATCCAAAGCCTATCACAGTGCAGCGCGGTAGTGCTGACACTGTTGTAAGGGCGATGAACGTTAAGTATAGGAAATGGCGTTTGGGGGGGGGTCCTGTAACTCTGAAACCCCTTAACCGATTTCCATAAAACTTGGCATCAGTAATCACATCGCCAACTCGACCCCACATGCAAAATTTGGTTACAATCGGTTCAAAGGGGGCGTGGCTGCGCATGCGCGAAATTCGCCGTTAGGCGTCTATTTTTTTTCTTGCGCACGGGAACAGGTTCGCACGTTGAATCGACAAACGCCGATAATGGCTCAAACGAAGCGTCCTGAGGCCGGACAAATTCCTTATATGGTTTCAATTAAAATTTTTAAAATTCACCCATTTTTATGCCCCAATTTTTAAAAATTTGCACGACGGCCTATGTGGACTTCAAAGCGGTATAACTAGGTCCCCGTAAAAGATAATTGCGCGCTGTTTGCACCTATCCCCCTATTTTCGGGGTCGGGCACGCTAATGGTGTCATTTAAATGTACCCCCTAACAACCCCTGTTGCCACAGCAACCATTCAAAAGTTGCAAAATTTTGCATTACAGCCAATGGCGAGTTCAAAGCAGTATAACTCGGTCCCCATAAGAGGTAATTGCGCGATGTTTGCACCTACCCCGGTATTTTTTGGGTCCGGGCTATCCAATGGTGTCATTTAAATTTGTCCCACGACGACCCCTGTTGACATGGCAACTAACCGTTCTTATTCAAAGACAAAATTGGCTGCAGCAGACATTGTTACATCACATATAATCTTTTCCTTGCACCAACTTCCTTCACCCGCCTGGAGGTATTCTGAAAACAGTAAATAAATTTATTGTCATAAAATCAAATACCAAAAATTTAGACAAAATTAGACTAAAAACAGCAAAAATCAGAGCAAAAAACTTCAACAGTTTACAAAGCTATTTAAGGGCGATATGAGTCAAAACTCAAAAACAGCAAAATGGTTGTGAGGCGATATTATCGCATGTTGAATTCCAGACTGACCCTTGTTGAAGTTTTTTTGCTCTGATGTGCAATAAAGTGCATGTGTAATAGCCATTTAGGCTCCAAATTGATTTCAGCAAAAACTGAAAGAAAGCACGTATGCACTTCTGAGCAACAGCACATAACGTTAATCGGCTTAACTATCTAGAGTCACTCCAGTTCATGCCTGTAGCCAAAAATAAACTTACAACAAACACTTTTCTGTGAACTCTTAAAGCAGCTCATTCTACGCTATGCACACACAGATCCATGCAATGTAAGTCCAAATGTTCAGCAATCAGCAAAGTCACCCAACGATATCACTGTCAGTTACAGTCCAAAGCCACTGGCCAGCAGTTAAAAGCTACACAGTAAAATGTTTCATTGGACCGCAGAAATTTCCACCAACAGTGTAAGCAAAACACGGACTTGAATGCTGAAAAAAACAGAAGAAAGAAAAACAGAAACATGCAAACAACATTACACACTACAAAAACTAGGGCTGAAATCAACCGAAAAAAATCAATAGATTAATCTCCAAAAATTAAGAAAAAATTAATCGATTAATTTTGATTAATTTTTGTAGTCAATGAAAAAAAAACGAAAATTGCAGAATTCAACTACGGGTTGCTGCTGTCTTTCGTGAAATGAAGCAAAAGTGATGATGATGATGATGCTGATGCAGCACAGAAACAAAGTGCGGACTTTCAAACCAACATTATACAAATACAAATCTTGAACACATGTCCTATGTGAGATAAGCACCTGCCATCGTTGTTTAATGTAGTTTATAATCTGTTAAAAATGCACAGACTAACGACATTGTGCTGTATTCCAGTCCAAAATTGTATCAAATTTTAATCGACTAAACTGTTGATAGATTTATTTTTTTAATGATTAATCAATTAATTAACTGCTACTAATTTCTGCAGCCCCGACAATAACGCAAAAGTTCAAGCAGATCGCATACTGAACAAAACACGTAATAAAACTTAATCAGTGGCCAGCGGTCGAAGGCCAAGATATTTGACTGGAATGCAGAATGGATTAATGCTATAGAGCGGGGCTAGAAGTGGCTTCACCAGATACGCTTCAACATCAGCTCTTGCCTCCGCAGTAGAACCACTAGTGTGGGAATTGGTAGTAGCCATATTGGTAGTCATAGCTCCTGTATCAGTAGCAGGACCATTGGGATGGCCATTGCCGGAGTGGGAACCGGTAGAACCCATCTCTATAGTGGGAGCGCTGGAATGGCCACTGGTCGATGGAGTGGGCTCAGTGATAGATGCTGTACTGATGCTGCTGTCACACTGAGAACTGGTCGACGACGGCACAGGGTCACAGTTAGTGGATGCTGTACTGATGTCAGTGCTATCAGAGGTACGATCCTGTGCTGACGTGCTGGCAGCTGGGCCAGCACTGCTACCGACACCGTTCACTGCCGGTGAGTCTACAACAGCACAACTACAACAACAACAACAACAACGTGGCTTGGTGACATAACGGCAGGATGCTTAACTCTGCACCACTGGTTCAACTTCCAGTCAAGTTGCTATCAACTTGTTACTATTTGGAATGGATGGGTGACTGTTCTGTGGACAGGTGATACATCTCTGTATATAACAAGCCAGTCAGGTCAACTCAGCCTTCCATCCCAGCAAGACAGTTAAATAGATTGCCAGCCTGCCTGGTTGAGATTAAGGTGGTACACGCTCACCTGTGTCGAAGGGCAGGTAACAATGTGTGATCCAATATACCAGGAGATGCTCCTTAGCTCCAAAATAGGTTCCCACAAAGAGCTATAGACATTTCTGTGAGCTTTTCTAAACTTTAACAAAAAAAGCTAGAAGCATTTGAACCACTTGGAAACAAACATTAGCCAATCGTGTAGCTGAGTATTGGAGTAAAACATAGCTTTATATTGCGCTATTTGTTAAAAACTTCTAGTGCGCTAATCACCCAAATGCAGACTGCACAAGACTGTCTAAGAAACTGTCTAAAATTATCAAAACCACATGTAGGATCTCTGAGAAAACAACAACTTTCAGACTATCACAACAGCGATAAAGAAGTCCAATGCGAACCGATGGCCATAAGTGCTAAGTGGACAGCAAGCTGAAAATCTGGACCATGAACCCTGGTTCCAGATTGTGAACTGGACCAACACCAAAATGTAAATGACTGATTCCACAACCACACCCAATCTCTTCCAAAAAATTGCACCGAAACTGTTCCTGCAGAAAAAAATCCTGAATTTAAACATGACACAAATACCAGTGGGATAACCTTCAATCTGAAACGTGATCATCATAAGACCATCATAAGAGCTATTCAGTCACCACTCGAGCCATGTCCCATCCACACATTAGTAAATCTCATCAAAATCTGGACAATTTTTTTCAATAATCAAAAAAGCTCAACATCGAAATAAGCACCAGTCTCGAGCGCCTGAAAGGCCAAATCGGCGACTTGTTTCTTGTGTCTGAGGTTGACTTTGCTTGCGAGCAGATTGTACTTGTTCTCCATTAGACGCTTCTGACTGCTCACATCAAGACTGGTGAGATGTCTGGCCAATGAATCCAACAGATCCAGCACCACTCCCGCCTCTAAACACACCACAGCCAATCACAATGCATGGTCATAAATAGAAACACTAGTAAAATGCTATCATTGGTCAGTGATTTGTTCACGTGGTCAATATCCGCTACAAACAGAAACAGAGATATCTAGCCAATAAATAAACCAGGTTTAGCACTACTCAAATGCATCACAGCCAATCAGTTTCAAGCAAAATCGTAAAACATTTGTAGCACATAAACTTCAGAATAATAAGAAAAGTAATTTGAATTAATGTATGGCAGTAGCTCCCTTATCCTCATCCATGCTTATAGGCTTACTCTATAATGAACATAGTCTGATTCTAGAGCAAATACTTCTGCATTTTACACAGTGTTTGATCTTACTTGCCATTATTTTTTTCATTATTCAGGTCTAGTTTTTTTTTATTGTTGAGCACTGTTGTCCAATCTTGTAAGAGGTGCTACAGAAAAAATGTACAAGTGTTGATCAATAAGTAATGAGAATCAATGTATTTCACTTAAATTTTTTCACAACTTATATATCAGTAAAAAACATTTTCCATCAACACATATGAGTTTGTTGCGAATGTACGTCACTGTAATTTATGACGTCATGGACCGTTGAATAGAAACGAATCACAGCATCAGTGCAAACAATATTGAATCATGCATAGTGGACAACACAAAGATAAAATTTCAGATATCGAAACTGACGATAGTTATTGGGGGTTTGGTCATTACTGTGTGCATGGTGATCTTATTGTACGAAGCCAGAGTCGCCAACAGTTTGTTGGGCAATCACAGATTTGGGGTCTGAACTGCAGTACTGGATTTATGGCAGAGTGCGTGGGGCTCGCTCTTGGGACCCCACACATTGAGGGCCTTCGTGTAACAAATCAAGAACGTTGCTAATTCTTTCTTCAACACAACAGATGTCATAAACTGTTAACTTTTCCATAAAATTTTACTGGTAACGTTAAATCTTAACGTGATGTCATTATTAGCTTAAACGCTTTATGTACGACCAGCATAGATCTAAGCGTGCTTTCAGAAAATCAGATGTTTCAGGGCACCACATTGCTAAATTCGGCTGCAGACTGGAGAATCGTCGTGCAACAACGAGCCTAATTCTACGCTGTTCGCATTAACACTCCAAATCGTTTCTGTTTAATTCGCTGTGACGTCGTAAATTACAGTGACGTCATCTGCCACAAACCTATATGTGTTCGTAAAAATGTACTTTTCACTGATATATAGATTGTAAAAAATACTTAGGTCTAATACATTAATTCTCATTACTTATTGATCAACCCTCGTACACCTAAAAGCACCTATCTGCCCAATGTCTGGCAGTTCATCACTGTGTAGTAATGCCGTGAGGTACTGGTAGACCAGGAACCACTCTACTACTACTACTACTACTACTACTATGACTACAACTACTGCTACTGCTACAGACACACAGGATGGAGCAAAAAAGTAGCCCCCTAAAGTTTTTTTTGCTGTTTTCTCAGCAACTGTTTGTAATTTTAATTTGAAATTTTACAGATATATTTACTAAAACCTTCTACATCTAACTGCCAAGTAAAATGTGATTTTGTTGAAAAACAATGAAGTTACTACTTTTTAACATGACCACCTACTGATTTTTCAGCATTCAAAAATGTTCCGGCTACAACACCAATTTAATAACATCATTGAAACAACACAGTTAAATAATGATCAGATGCCAGAATTCCATTGTCACTGTGAATGTTCGAAGCGTCCACCGCCAGCTACAAGCTACAACACCAGCCTCCAGTCGCCTTATTTAAGAAATCTTTCACAGCCTTGTCGATCAGTTTCTGTGGCAAGTTGCCTCAGATAACCTGAAGCACTTCCTTGAGTTCAGCACTTGTTTTTGGCTTTGTTTTAAGCTTATGGTAAGCCTCCAACATTGCACCCTACACATGATAGTCCATTGGGTTTATATTCAACGAATCTGGAGGCCATTGGTCTTTTGTGATGAAATCTGGACAGCTAGCCTGCAGCCAGTTCTGTGCGCTGTGCGGTGTTGTGTTCTGTGTGTGTTGATGTGCCATCCTGCTGGAAGATGAATCCAGTAAGCAACCAGTGATTTCTTTAAAAGAACGATAATTTAATAATAATTTCTAAACAAAATAAATTATGATTTATCAAAACGTTACTGTTACATCATTGGCAGTAGCGTGGTAACCAGTTTTTGAAAATTAAATAGCATTTTATCCCAAACATTTTTAATGCTGAAAAATCAAAAGGCGGTCATGTTAAAAAGTCTATAACTGCGTCGTTTTTCAACAGAATCACGTTTCACTGGGCAGTTAGATATAGGACGTTTCAATAAATAATCCTGTAAAATTTCAGACTAAAATTCCCATCAGTTGCTGAGAAAACAGCAAAAAACTTTAAGGGGATACTTTTTTGCCCCACCCTGTACACACCTATCTGTCCGACGTCTGGCAGCTCATCATCACGGAGTAGTGCCGCGAGGTACTGGTAGACCAAAAACCAGTCTGGGTCTGCACGGTTGACCCGACCATCATGACTCTCATTCTGCTCAATCTTCTGCATCACCTGATACATGCCGGTGATAATCATTCATTAGGCACTAACATTACTGGCATAAGTGGTGGGCAAGATTTAAATGACATGATTTGAAATGAAATAACGTTTATTTGTGATGCACCCCAAAGGCTTAATTGCGTGAATACATACAACGCAATAAAATACAAAAGTCACCGATTTATAATTCATGATTAAGTCATTTTCCGTGACGTTTGACTTTTGACTGAAATCTGTTTTCTAGCAATCGATTCTGATTTAAGTCATTTTCACGTGCACTGTATTCGAACTGTACTTACTGTCACTGTGCAAAAGTAATTTTAGTGTATTATATCTGTCACTCATTTTATCATACTTCGTCTATGATATGAGCTCTTTTATTATCAATCACTATGTGATTTTAATTGCAATCAATCAGAAACAATGGCTTTTGACTTGATTTATACACAAATCCTTCTCCAATAGGTGTTCTGTAATTCTGATTCAAATCAAAGAATTAGCGATCATTACAACATCACTCTCTGCACGTGATTTTGAGTAAGAAAAAAAACAGAAGTCAAAAAACACGGACAGCAGACACAGCCTCCTATAGTAAACATTCTGCTATCTGTAACGGTTTGACTGCAATTTGCAATGCAAATCTAGACTCCAGGTTCTGACCACAATTTCCGGTTTTTCCGGGGTTGTAGGGACCCTGTCTGATACACTGCTAGTTGGAGCCACATCAGTCTCCTCTGTTGAATGGCATCGCATTCCATCCAATCGATTTAGCCGAGTGCATGCATAATGTACACACAGATATGTAAACATATGCAGTTATATACACATATATACAGGGTGAATGAATATTACAAGCAAAGAATATTTAAATGCAGCAGTATGCAAGTTTAATGATTTATCCCTACAACATTCCAAAACTCTTGCCATATCACACGCCGCATTTCTACCACTAACCACAGCTAAGTTATCAACGTTCAAATGGGTCTGGTTTTTTGGCCCACCGTGTGATGATAACCAACAGCGATGATAATAAGATAACGTACATCGGCAAGAACCGTTGAATAGTCGGGCACGCCAGACGTCAGCTGTTCCGACATCTCCGTCCATAACTGCACAGAAGCATAGTTATCATTATACACAGCTTTATCACACACACTCAGTGGTAGGCACTTGCATTGTACAGTATAAGCAACCAGCCACAGATTGGTCACAAGTCTGATCACATCCTGTTAGCGTAACCCAATCAACAGCATCTAATAAACTACACATCTGGGCTATTCGGAGCTCAGCAGTAGCAATTAACAAATTCAAGAGAAGTAAAGGCAATTTAATGCAAAACATGCCATGCCAGATGCCTTAATCAGAGCCTTACTCTCCTAATTGGCAAGTACCGTGTTATAGTTGTAAGTAAATGCCTTTTAACTGGCAAGTGACAATCACACAACTATTACACGAAAATAGATGAAACACATCTAATAGCTAACATATTAACACACATGCATGTAAATGTGCAGCAAAATAAACATAAAATATAAAAGCCAAGAACTTATAAGAGCTTTTGTAATTCTACATCACATTTATTGCAGCATACAAGATATAGTGAACAAATTTCAAATAAATTAAATGAATAAAACCAAGTAGCAAATACCTCAATTGGCACCTTCACTTTTGGTATATGTGGATGCACTGCACAGATTGAAACACATAAACAAAATAAGTAAATACATCATTAGAAATAACTCTAATCCATGAAAACATGAAATTTCATGGCTAGTTTGTGAAAAAACATGTCTAAGTTTACCCAAATTTTGAGAGTAGATTTTCACAAATTCACAAAAGTTGCCCAAAAGATATGATGGCCATGAAATTGCAAATTATGTTCTCTTTACATATTATCAGATTATGTTTACATGCACGAGAGATCTTTTCCAGTCCACTCCAAATGCCACCCTGAATTCGGCTAAATTAGACAAACAGCTTGATGAAAAAAAAAATCATATAAATATACTAACAGCCTAACTGACATAACAAATAAGTACAATGTAACATTTAATCTCCAAAATTACATTACTGGAAAAAATTCATATACAGATTAATAGTACTTAGATTAATTGCAAAAACCTGCGCCCGGAAATAAACATTACGAAAGATTAATGCCAATTGCTAACAATTAGTGTAAAGGACTTACTGCTGCGTTCACGGATCTTCATTCGTGACAAGAAGACATTTATCTGCAACAAGTTAACAATAAATAAGTAAACACATAGACAAGGAGATATCATCTTCAAAACTGCAAAACTATAAAACTTTGGCCAACAAGTGGCATGTTTTAGACCCCAAAACAGTTGAACCACAGAGCTTATGAAAGCCTGCAAATGACCACAAATGTTTTGTGACTTTATTTTGTATATTTTCTTGGCTCGTGAAAGTGGCTGAATAGAGCTAATAAGCTTCATACTAAAAACAACAATGTAGACATTAAAATGAGATGCAACATTAACAGTACAAAGTATGGCAATAACAAAATCACAGTTTACATGGTTTTACTTCACTTTACTGCTCTGACGATCCTCAGCCAAATGTAGCAGGCATAACTCTGGAAAATAAGCAGGCATAACAAAATGCAAAAGTACCATAGTTTACTAGTACTCTACATTAAAGCAAGCAGCAAAATAAAAAGTGTAGTTCAATATTCCCTAAAGATAAGTTAGGGTAATAGCTACTCATTACCTCAGCAATAGTTCTCAGTGGCAGATATTTTTCCTGAATGGTTTTGATGTTTGTGCTTCCATACCTTTCACAGCACATTAGTAGTTAATGAGCTACTTAACAAATATCACAATTTTCACAATCATGACAAGATGACAAATAAACATACTGACAGTGTCCTAATCACACATTTTACCATTTTTGGGCTACTCAAAGTTTAGCATACAACAATAACCAGTATACTGAGTTCACATGTTTTGCTACAAAAACTGATTGATTACTGTACATACAACTCTACATTTTAATGGCCATTTTCACATAAGCCTGCAAGAGCCAATTTCATCTTATGATTCTCAGTCTCCAATAATATTTAATTATCCTCATCATACTCCTGAGACAGGCCAAAACCATAATATGACCAGGGATGTGCACGAGACCTTCTGAGCCGAGACCAAGACGAGACCTGAGACCCATGTCTCTGAGACCGAGACGTTCAAAATTTTGTCCAAAACGAGATGTTGCAGCTTCTGAGACGCTGGCCGAGACCTTGAAGCTCCCGAGACTCTCGAGAGTCTCGGGAGCTTTAACGTTTTGCCGAGATGCTTTCCGTGATGTATGGTGAAACACATTGACAATGAAAAAAATTATATGGATTAATTAACTCGCACCACGGTAAACTCTTTCTATTCGTGACATTGTTGGTTTTTGCACTTTATTTTGACAATTATCACTGAATAATTAACGGCTTGCACCATAAAGAGTTGCAATTGCAGTGCTTTAGACATAAGCCATTATGTTTTCGCAATTTGCAAGAAACTGAAACTAGTAAACTACAGCTGATTATAGCCTTATACGTCATCTACATATGGCTGATAGTATTCATTCTGACATCATACACTTTATCTGCATTGCGACTAGGTCATTTTATAACGAAAAAGACTGACATGACATAATTCTGCTTCATGATAAATAAGTAAATGAAAGAGTAAAAACACTGTAAACGAATATGGCTAAGCCACAAATGTCATGCTGGTTAGTATCGCTCTAATTGCAGCTACAGTATGTACAGCGCACGCCTGCACAAAATGTCTCGACGAAACGCAATGGCCTGAGACCCGAGATGAGACCTACTAAGCCGAGTCCAAGACATATTGCTCCGAGACCGAGTGGAGATCCGAGACGCATCGGTCTGAGACCGAGATGTTGAGGATTTTGTCTGAGATATATGTAAAAAACTTACCAGTTTACAACTGTGTGTAAGGACGATGTGATGATATTAGTCCTCTAAAACAGCAAAAATCATTTGGGTAACCTTAGATGGGGCTATGCATATGGCGTC
>Ga0209671_1008503_pt1 | contig 10742 bp, 7 predicted proteins | sample WorMetHERISLAND2_2_FD_187401 | JGI IMG/M metagenome (GOLD analysis project Ga0209671, IMG submission 187401) | Marine gutless worms symbiont microbial communities from Max Planck institute for Marine Microbiology, Germany - Olavius geniculatus... | ecosystem: Host-associated > Annelida >...
GGCAATATCACCTTTTGTAATTTTTGCTGTTTTCGATGTGCAAGTCCTTGAATGTTGCCGTTAACAAGTGTATAAACTAATGTTTTGTACATTTATATAAGTTTAGTGGCCATTTTTCAATTAAGTCTGTCTTAGCCAGTCGACACATTGTGTCTTGTTCTCTGTTGGCCTATATCTTATATTTGCTTCTTATGTTTTGCTTAGCCAGTTAGCTGTAGTTAGTATTTGTATTCATGTATGCGGTGAATTCAAAACGTCTGGAGATTATAATTCTGAAAAGATGCAATATATGTTGATGTAATTTCAGCTCATTCCTGGAGAAGAACCTTCGGCTGTTGATGGACTCAGTGGATGATTTGAGCCAAGAGACCAACAAGTACTTCAACTATCAGAGGTCGTTGGCCAAACAGCAGCAGGCAAAGCAACAGTACCTGCAGAAACGGGTATGTCTTTACATGCTGACTACTGTTGCTGCTTTTATTTTATTTTTTTGCAGGCCAGTTTTTCCAAAATTACTGAAGTTTATGTGGATTTGTTAATTATTGAGGGAACAGAATTTATCAGTACATATTTGAAAGGTTTACTTCCAAAACCTGTCAAGTCCATTTTGCTTATAGTGGAGAAAAAATGAGATTTCACCAAAATAGACTTAACAGGTTTTGGAAATAAGCCCTGCATTTGTTGAAATGCAGCCATCAGCACTTGAAAGGAGACAACTCCCTGAACTCGGCAAGTCTGGTACAAGAGCATAAGTCTCCAATAGTCAGTTAATTAACTGCTCCAGTGAGCGCACAACAACACATATCAGGTTTACAACCTAAGATCTGTAGAATTTCTTATGAGGCGTGTACATGGCAACAGAAATTAGGTGAAATGGACTGCCAGTTTGTTCGCTGAGTGCATTTTATGCAACACAGCTGAACTGCACTGCACTGCACTGACGCAGACTTTTGACGCAGTGCACATGAGTTTAGTTTTTTACCTCCGCCAAGGAGGTAATGTTTTTGCCGGTTTTGGTTTGTTTATTTGTTTGTCTGTCTGTCTGTGAGTCAGCAAGATAACTCAAAAAGTTATGGACAGATCTTTCTGAAATTTTGAGGGTATGTCGGGCATGGCACAAACTACCAGTGATTCAATTTTGGGGGTGATCTGGCAGGAATCCTGGATTCTGGATCACTTTGAAATTTTCGTTAGCACGGGCCTTAAGGGAAACCGCCATTGTCACTATGGTGCTGGCACCTGGCGAACAACATGGCGTTGAATCAAGGTTTTTTAGGTCACATAGAACTAGGTCAATGTAGAAAATGCAACTATAGTTTGAATCGCACTCAAAACTTCTGCTCGTTTAATCAGACAAGCTGTGTCGGAACTACATGGCCTTGGCGGAGGTCTGCGGGCTATCACTGCTTTCTAGTTCATTCTGTACAGTCTGTGCAATGAAAATGAACCACCATTTCAGTTTCGTTTTGCTTTGTATGCATCTTTAGAATGGCAGTACATACAGTGCAGTATAAACTTCACCTCAGTAGTTGGTGGCATGGTGTATCTGTAATGTGTTATGTTCAATCAACGAAGTCGCTTTACACCAGGTTGGGTTAGTACTTGGATTTGCAGGCAAACCATCTCAGTACATAACCAACCGTTTAGGTCAACTCAGCCTTCCATCCCTCCGGGGTAGGTAAATCGAGTACCAGCCTTTCTGGCTGGGGTTAAGGCGGGGCGCGTTTACCTATGTCGGGTGGCAGGTAACACTGTGTGATCCCATACGGCAGATGACACTTCGTAGCTCTGAGATGGGTTTCCTACAAAGAACCACCTTTAAATTTTTAGTGGGTAGCTTTGCTCAGTGGATGCTGGTGATGGGTGCGTTGTGTTTTGCAGCAACAGGAGAGTAAGCTGCGTGTGGACCGCGGTGAGGCTCCACTGCCGGAGGAAGATCTCAACAAACTCTTTAAGCCGCTGCAGACCCCTGTGCGCCTTGACAGCCTCTTGCTCTCCGGCCAGATCACCGAGTATGCCTCACAGATGAAAGAGTTTGCATCCCAGACCTTTGGCAAACTGTTTGTGATTGATTCTCTCCAAGACGTCGACAAACTAACGTTGACACCTAATTCATAGACACTTAGTTGATTTTCTAGAGCGATGTATTCAGCTCAATGCTGCCAACACTACAATAGGTCGGATTTTAATTTGCCTGCGACTTACATCATTGATAGGCAGTGGTAGATGAAATAGAGTCTTATTTGATATTCTATTGAATAGTACTGTATAGCAAGCCTACAAGAGACTTAAGTGCAGTTCAAAATGAGTTGTTTGCAGTTAACATACAGGTTTAGGACCTATCGTACAGTTTTAACATAAGTTGGTCAACTTTGTCTGAAGATGAGCAGCCGTCTCATATGTTATGCTATCATCAAATGAACTGAGTGAATTCTTGTGTTGTGTTAACGTCTCACCATAACATTTTCTTTGCACACACACACACACACAAGAGTCTAGCAACTAAGAAAGCCTTTAAGCGCATCTTTGCAGCAGTGGATCCAGGTATGGGTGGACTGGACAGCCGCCCGCCATCGACAAAAACTAGGGGCATGTCATTGCTGCTGTATACATGATGCAGACATTTTAAAAGAATAAATGTACAAAACATCAATTTATACACTTGTTAACGGCAATGTTGAAGAACTTGCACGTCGAAAACAGCAAAAATCACAAAAGGTGATATTGCCCACATCACACTGCCCGTTTTGTCGCAAATTTCATTCCCATTGCAATGGGGGTCAGTCTGGGTGAAATTTGATTGGCAGCAGTCGCTGGCCGATCCCTGAAAACTCCCCTATAGAGGCAAAAATCTTGCAGATATCTCTTACACAAGCCGAGTTATAGTCGATTTTGTCCCAAATTTCGTTGCCATGGCAATGGGGGTTGGTTGGGGGAAAATGCGATTGGCAGCATTCAATGGCCCATCCCCGAAAACCCCCGTATAGATGCAAAAATTTTGCAGATATTTCTTATACAAGCCGAGTTATAGTCCATTTTGTACCAAATTTCGTTGCCGTGGCAACCAGGGAGGGTCTGGGGTAAAATTGAATAACACCATTAGATTGGCCATCCCCAAAAACTATACCCTAGAACCAAAAATTACGATTCTATTTTATACACACAGCCAGAGTTATGACGGTTTGAAAAATTGTTTAATTTTCCCCATAGGCGCCATTGTAATTTTTTTCAAATTTTTCTAATACATATGTTAAATATTAAATTTTAATTTTCTAACCCCAAAAAGGCACACCCTTGCCTGATACCGCATCGTTTGAGCCATTGCGCGCAAAAATTCGCTGAGGGGTCTGACCTGTAGGTGCGTGGAAGAAAAAAACGGTATATGGCTATAAAAATTTTTGCATATATTTCACCTGTTTGCCGAGAAACTCCCCTTGGACAGATTTACATGAAATTCTGCATGGGGGGTCATCTAGCTGACATAATCAGCCGTGCCAAATTTATCTCAGTCGGGTCAGGGGTTTTGATTCTGTGGAGGGGTCAAATTTTTGGCTTCCTCATAGGAAAGAGAAGTCGCCGTTAATGCAGGGCTTGAACTACCGTTCAGCCTGTGATTGAAATCTTTAACGGTTGTTGTTTTTGCATCAAAATGGGCAAAAGGCTATCTTATCAGCTTCAGCTGCAGACTTCTAGTGGGAGCTTTGTGCTTAGACTGTGTTGGAAGCTAAACTCCCATATGCACATTATAGGCTCACACTCCATGCTTGCTAAGGTCCACAAGAATTACTCTAAGGTCCACCTTTGCCTTTGGCAAATTCTGAAATTTTCTGGCACTTCATCTTTGTTCTGCTACTTTTCTCAGACGTTGGGACGTTGCAACAGACAATGGTGCTAACTAAGGCCTCCAGTTGCAGTCCGTCCCTAAAAAAACCATGGATCCTTAAAAATTTTTGTCCGATTCTAAAAATATGTTTGCAGCTTTTAGTTTGCTTTTATGATTTTACTGGAAAAAAACTGCATGAAGTATGTTATTCTGCAGTATCATGACTTATTTTCATGAATACTAATTGGTGTTTTAACCTGTTTTATGAGCTGTTGCATAATACTGCATGTCATGATATACCAGTACAACATAAAATAAAAATTCTGTTCCCCGTCATCCCTACTTTTTTTATAAACTGCAGCCGGAAACAGAATTTTTTTAGGCTTAACCAACTGATTCAACTTTGAAATTGAAAGAAAGCCATTGCAGCTGGGCTTGTGAAAATTTCCACAGTTCTTAATGGCATTACTTGTGGCCAGTCTGAAAGCGAAGTTGAGCAAGGTACTTTTTCACATTACGTACACTCAATCTCTAGAATACAGGTAATGACATCGGATGTGTGTCTGTGTGTCGACTTTGACATACCTGCCCACCACTGGGTAGGATTTGGCCATAACTTGAAGACAGATTACCAGACTTTAATATTTTTTGGTACAAATGTTTGGCATGTGGTCTGGTGTGAAACGTCTTGGAATAAAATGTGGCAAGTTTGGCCGTTCCGTTTGCCAATGCAGTTGGTGGCAATCCAGTCTAGGCCTGTAGAGCAAACCCAACTTCGCTGTGTGAGCAGGTTCACCACCCTTGCCTGCGGAAAAAACATTGTTATGCTACAGTAGAACTTGCAGTTTCCAGCACGACTTGATAACATGTAAATTTGGTTACTTGTAATTATTATGTCCTCAGGCGTTGATTACATTTCAAGATTAATGTACATTTATTTACTTCCCCGGGAAAGAGGATGAGTGTGAAAGTTAATGGCAGACAGGAGAGATGGAAGAAACAATCTTACAAACTCACAGACATGCTTAGGGTGAGTGTGCTAGTTAAAAAAACGTCTGGAAAACACGAAAATGTCATAAGCATTGTCAGCTGTCAGAGCTCTGCAAAAACTCAACTCGGAACTACAGAGCGTCACCTGCCATATGCTGTAGCTTGGTATATAATCGGATCAAATAAATGTAACAATATGCGGACTTTGCAACATCAGTATTTAGCAGAAAATTTATTAAGTATTTTTAACTGTTGTTTACATAGTCGTATAGGTGGTGAACTTTGGATTTCAGTATATTTTACCACAATGCTTAATTTACCACGATAAGGTAGATTTACCTGTATTACACGAATTACTGTTTATTATAGCGTTGCGTGCTTATCATATTTAGCACTAAACTTTTGCAATTATCTTTTCTGCTCTAAAGACAATTATCACAGCTCAAATGTTGTTATAACAACTTCGCAGCGCAGAAACAAATGACGCTAGCAAGTGACCAACCTTTGGTTTTCTTGCTTACAGAAAGGTAGGACTAGAGAGAAATTGAGTGAAATGCTAGATGCCGGTAACAAGCCGATAACAGCTATTAGCTAAAAAAACAGCTGGTCAAACAGCTATAGGGCACCGCCTAAAACGCAAGACGAACAAGCACAAGCTGTCTAGTGTTTCTGTCGTTGAAAATGTCACTGTAACAACGTCGTAACAGCCTATCCCCACTTTCTGTCTTTTGGTATACGTCAAAATTGGCGAACAGTGTCATATTTTTACGTTTAAGTCATTTTTCTGACAGCTGACAATGCCTATGATATTTTCGTGTTTTCCAGACGTTTTTCCCCGTTTTTGACTAGCACACTCACCCTAAGCATGTCTGTGAGTTTGCAAGCAGTGTAGTATTTATCCCGACATCATTCTTCTAAGTCATATCACGCACGTGCAAGGGCGGTCCACGTCGTGAAGAGGTGTACACTGTGTCTCAAAAAACATCCCCAACATTTTCGATTGTAACTTCGAGTAGTATTGTCGGATTTTAATAATTTTTGGTAGAAATATTTCTAAGACAACTTGCCATTAAATAAATGTTCAATTTCCCGCCTCACCCAAAGTCTGTTTGTTTACTACCTGGGGAAAACAGAACAAACGAAATATTGCTTTTCACCCAATGCAGTATTATTGCTTAATCTAAATAACGCAGAAGACATATTTTGTCAACTTTCTTGACACTGTGGTTGACACTTCATCCAACTGTTTCGTTTTTCAACTGCCTACAGCAAAATTGCTTGAACAGTGGGCCATTGTGCGAACACAGGCATGGAGACGCTTTCCGCGTTCATTGGCAGCAGTATCGATAATGTTTTGCTTCGGACCAATCCAGACTTCACCAGTCACTTCTTGAGTTCATAAACATTCCTGAACGTCATCAGTGCTTTACGACGAACAACCTTTGTAATCGACTGGCTGTTGGGGCCCAGAGATCTTGATAGATGGAATTTATTGAAGTTCTTTTTCATTCATTTCAACACATGATTTGCTTGGTCTGTTTTCCCCAGGTAGTGCAAGAGCAGACGTTAGGTGAGGTGGGAACTTAGTCATTCAATAGCCAGTGGTGTCAGAAATATTTCGGCCAAAAACTATTAAAATTTTATAATGTTTCTTCAAGTTATGATCGATAATGTCGGGAGTGTTTTTTCACGTTTTCGCGCATTTTAACGCATATTTCGCTTGGTCTGCATTCCCTTTGTAGTGCAGAAGCAAACACTGGGTGAGGTGGGAAACTGAATGGTCATTTGATGGCAAGTTGTGTCAGGAATATTCGTACTAGAAATTATTAGAATCGGATAATTCTTCTTGAAGTTACAATCGAAAATGTCGGAGATGTTTTTGAGACACAGTGTATAGAGCTGCCAGAGCGGCGTAACTGAACTGGCATATGGTTTAGTTTTTGACAACTGAGCAGTATGAAAGCACTAGACTGATGGATTACGGTAGGTACCGTCTAACTGCTTCGGTAGCCTATTACGCTCACGTACGCGTCAACCAATGATCAATAGGTTTGCCTTGCTTGCCAATTGGTCAGTTCGTCAAAAACTAAACCGTGTCAGTTTAGTTCATTTACGTCGCTCTGTTCGTGCTTTGAAGGTCACTGACGCATGACATCGTTGATGCTATCAGACTATAGCAGCAAGTGACGCTGTGCTACGTCTAGTCTTCTAGTCTGCTGAACACACGATTGCTTCCTGTGTGTTGTTGACGCGCTGTCCTGCCGTCACACTCACGCACTCGTCCTACGTCGTGCTGAAGTGCCGCATTCACTTTCGCTCCTCGCTCAGATCACGCAACCTCTCACTCACCCGCTGCAGTCTATAATAAACAGCGTTAATTTGTGAGATGTCAGTGCTAGAAGACGTCGGAAGTGCTAGCGCAGAGACAGCAGTAGTCCAGCAAGCAAGCAATTTAAGCTATGTAAAATATCAGCTATGCCGAATGTGTTGCCGTGTTGCTTTGCGAAATTGAATGCAGGACATTATATTATTAGTCCATATTAGCAAGATTTATCCATACATTAGATAATAATGATTCGTTTTGAAATGATAAGCTTGCATACATGTCTGTTTAATATTTTTAGTCGAATTGCCATATTTTGATCTTACGTTAGCGGACAATAAAATAAATTCTAACAGCGCAAAATGCTCCTTTCACAGCATCGAAGAAGCCTCATCGACGCATCTATTAGAAGGTGAAGTGCACGATTTTTTGCAGTTTATCTCTAGTGCAAGAGCGACCAGTTAGTTATAAAATTTGGTTTACGTGCGCCGAAGACATACCATGATACAAAGCACAAACAGCGAGTAGGTATTTTTGACTCGTGCAGTGCAGCTTCTCAGTTGCAGCAACGCGACGACAGCGTATAGTGAAAGCAGGTGAGTTAGTCAATCAATCGTCACTCGTAGCTGCAGCTGTAGGCCACGCGATATAATATCCGCCGACAGGCTACATCTAATTTGTTAGATTTCCGAAAAGTAATTATAGCACGACAAAGATGTAACCATACGCCAGCTGCTCAGACCGCAACTGTACTTCAGTTGGAAAAAGTGCCTGCCAGAAGACATCAGAAGTGTTCGTGTAAATAAAGCGGTCGTCGAGCAAGCAAGCTATGGAGAATATCAGCTACGAGGATTTCTGGGCGGAGCTGATGATGTCCACTGACAATGGAACCGTCCATGAGCTGGAAGTGTCCGAGCTCGTGGCTAAACTGAAGGGAAACTTTCGCGTTGTTCCGCGAGCGATTGCCAACGTCCTGGCCGTCGTGATTCTGACGACCAACAGCGGGTCGCTGCTGGCCGTCAGTTGTCGCGATCGTTCACAAAACTAATACCAGTACATCATTATACAACTAATACTACTGACAGTAAAACTGTGGAGAACGATTTTTTTCTGATTATGCGATTTTTCCGATTTTCGTGCCGAACTCTTCTGATGTGGTTGGCAGTGGCAACAACAAGGATATCCCCGAGGTTCAGACGGACGTCGAGAAATCCACGCCAGTATCCAAAGCCGGCGGGGAATACCGGTGGAAAGTCCCATTCCAATTTGTTGTCGCGATCGTCGAGCCCACTTCACGGCAAATCTTCGCATCGTCACGAGTCTCAGTCTGTCGAACCTGCTGATTGGCGTCTGCGTTCTGCTGGACAACGTTGAGCTGGTTCCGCTGGTCGAAGGCGACGCCAAGACGTGTGCGTTCGTGCTGCGGAAGGCGCTGCAAGACGTCGCTCACGTCATGTCACTGTTCAACCTCCTCGCGCTCGCCGTCGACCACTACATCGTCGTTTGCAGCCCAATGCAGACGTTCCTCCAGCGCTCCAGAAGAATAAATGCCGTTATCCTGACGCTCTGGGAGTATTGTGATGTACGATCTTCTGATTTATCGCAGCTTGACTTTGAGATTTACACAGTATCGTCAAGGCACAGAAACTTTATCCATAGGTTCGGAAGTACCTGAAGACTTCCGTAGCAAAATAAACACTCATAGCCACAGTTCTGTCGAAAACCAAAGATGAGAAAATCAATCACGATCCCGTCTTTCGTCACGTCTTGTCTTTGACATATTTAATTCAGCCGCAATTATGACAACTAGCAGAATTAACGCCCACAGTTTAGTTGAAAACCACAGATGAGATGTTTCCAGATAGCGATCAGTTCGTGACGCTCTGGGTGGTGTCGGCGACGTGTGGACTGTCCGACTTCGCAGTGGCGTTAAAAAATTTCACATCTTTACCAAAAGCAGCGCCATTCGCAAATCGTTCCCGAATTACAACGCTGATCTGAAAGTCACGCATGCTATTTAGGCCTACTCAGTGACGCGGGTGGCATGCTGGCTGTCCGACTTCGTTGTGTCAGCGGGTGGCTCAGATGAAACCGCCTGTGATGATCTGAATCTGTTCGTTGACAACACGTTCTGTCGGCGAGTTTACTGCACAAACTTCGAGAGCGAGTTCGTCATCTATCCTCTCGTTGTCGGCGTCTTCGTCGTCATGGCCGTCCTCTACGGCAAGGTCTGTCGTCGTCTGAAGGTCGTCACGGAGATTATGTGGTTTCCTGGCACCCATGGTTCGACATGATACAAAGTTAATACCACTTAAGTACACGTGGTATTATGTAAACAGCTCATCAGTTAAGTGCAGATACTGACGCTGACGTGAAGTACTGACACTGGTGACCAGGAGACTCTTTGTCAAGCCTTCTATCTAGGTCAGGTCAAGATCGGTCGTACTTGCGGGTGGTTCTGTGGAAAATAGTGGTGATTACTGACTGAGGTGTGATCCATGGCTCGAAGTTGTGGTACCAGCCCGGCGTCCATAGGACTTGTATCCCAGCTATGTGGGTCAGGTCAAGGTTTTTCGTCGTCTGCATGCTACCAGTGTGGTCGATCAGGGTCGGTTCATGAGGCGCCAATACCGCGGACTGCGTACCAGCGCCATCGTGCTTATTTCTTTCCTTGTCGCCTGGTTTCCGTATTGTCTCTTCGTGGCAACTATATATGCTCTTATAGCAGTCGATATCATCTGACCGCTACGACTAGTGTAACAGTATCTACTCATAACTGCTGGCGTTTGCAGTTGTCACCTGTCTGAGCAGTGTAACAGTGATAATCGTACCAGAAGATCTGAGATGTTACCTGTGTGATGATGAGCATATAGGACTACCTGTACCTGGCTAACCTTAGATTGGCGTTATACTTAGTTGTTAACTGTGTGAGTGGCGAGTCGTACGCCTATCTACGTCGTTGCAGTCGATATCGGTCTATCGATGACGCCTGCTTTAGTCGGTTTAAAGCGGCGCGTAGAGTTGTACCTGATTGACCTGATCTTACTCGGGTGCGTGGCCGATCCAATCATCTATGCGGCAAGGATGCGTCAGGTGAGGTCCGGGTACGCGCGCGTCTGGAAGCACTTGGCCAGACGAGTGGCTTGTCTCCGAGTCCAAGCGCCGACGACCGTGACCTCCGCGCAGGCCGGTCGCAGCAGCAGCAACGAGGCAAAAACACAGACTGTTTAAGGTGTTCATCATAAAGACGACTGCTAATAATCTGATCGCAGTGCAACGAGGCAAGGTTGTCGAGAGTTGAGACTTGTCGTAGAAGCAACGTCACTAACGCCAGTTCTCGCCATACGCCTGCAGTCTACGGTAATTACCTCCCAGCTGTCAGCGATGAGACCAGGATATCAGCCACGCCTTCTGAGATACGTCTGTCTGTGCTCACGTAAAAAAACAAAGTAACTTGTTACTCGTTTTTTATGTTTTTTTCATGTGAAGTTGCATATAATTATTCGCGTAAATAAGTTGTGTTATCCATAGTTTTTTTTAAATCCGTGTTTTTAGTAGACCAAAGTTTGCCAGTCTTTTCTCGCCGAACGCAGGAGGAAATAAGGT
>Ga0209671_1008504_pt1 | contig 10741 bp, 3 predicted proteins | sample WorMetHERISLAND2_2_FD_187401 | JGI IMG/M metagenome (GOLD analysis project Ga0209671, IMG submission 187401) | Marine gutless worms symbiont microbial communities from Max Planck institute for Marine Microbiology, Germany - Olavius geniculatus... | ecosystem: Host-associated > Annelida >...
GAGCGAGGTGGCCAAAACTAAAAACACATGCGTCAAGTTTCTTTCTAATATTGCCTGCCAAAATTTATTAAAATCGGCCAATGTTTCATGGAGCTATTCAAAAAATAAAACTGGCATGTTTTTTATGGACCGCAGTGTCAAGAGTAATACTTTTTTGCACAGTTCAATTTCCAGCGGCAATAACAAAGAATATTTAACTGCTGTATTCAAATATTGACTTAAGTCACGTAAGAAATTTCTTTCGGTACATTTTGCTGAAAACCACATGATTCTATGACGTACGGTTGCAAAATTATGGTGTCATTAACTTTGTGCGGTTTTTTTTGGACCACCCTGTATATGGCTGACCCCCTAGTACATAATTTGAGTGTTAGGGGGTTGAGAAAACAGTTGGGGGTTCACCCACCTCCCAACCCCCCCGGCAATTAAAACACTGATATGCGGTCATTCTAATGTGCTATTGCGGGTTTTGCGCGTTCATTTTTTATCTACCTGCCTGTCCCGTAAAGGCTCCTAACTCGAAAACAAAAAGCTAACATATTATTCTAGTTCATAGTGATTATTGCTGAATGTAGGCCTAACTGTTCGTCGCGGCGTGTATAGTTGGTCGCACTGTTGGCAAGACGCGTGTGTCAGTAAGCTAGTGCAGTACCTGCGAGAGAGCGGCAGTCGGTCATCAACCGTCCCGAGTACTGCATGACAACAAACGGCGTAATTACATCAGTTTTCTTCTTATTCTTTTATTCATTTTTAAATTTAAATTTGTTTAATTTCCGTACAACAGACAAAGCTGGATTTCACCAGTTTTTTTGAGATGTTAAAGTTTCTTATCATACAATACAACTGACTAAATGTTAGGCCTAACTTCGACTTATCCTGACACCTTGCAACAAGCCATTTAATGTGGTTTGCTTATAATTACAAGCACTTGCTGTCATAACAATAACAGCATTCATAGTGTTAAATACCATGTCTGGTAAATATGCCTATCTCTGTAGAAGAAATTTATGTTGCATTATGTCTGTTTGCAGACGAATTGTTTATATTGAACCATTCTGAACAGAGAGCGCATAAGCAAAACTATCAGATGAACGAAACAGCAGCAACCACGCAGTTCATCATTTCTGCCAGAACCTTTCACTGGACATGCTCACCAACGTGCCGACACACTTACTGGAACTACTTGGGCAATCACATCGCATGTGCAGGGTCAATTTACGGACGCTTCGCCACCAAGATGTTTCACCCACAGCCTAGACCTTTCGCTCTGAAGACGTTTTGCTGTCTGGAGGTTTTGCCCACTACAAAATTGCATACGAAAAAAAACGGACGGACTGAGAAGACGACATTATAGACAAATAGACATCAAAGATGGACGGATGTACAACATCCAGAAGGCGAAACGTTTTGTGGGTGAAACTTTAGGCTAGGGGCGAAACGTCCTGATAGGCCTACTGTTGTAGCAACTGAATTCTGCATTCAGCTTAGGCCTACATTATACGCTATACAGACAAACTTAGCATAACAGTGGGTTCTGTTATTACTGGTATATAATTTCACCAGAACAATCTGACGTTGTCTGCTTAAACCAGTAATGTATCCTCGAGGTCTTGTCCTCATCCTCGAGGCACCTCAAGGACAAAGAGCTGTGTCCTTGTCCTCGGACCCAAGTCCATGTCCTCGGGTCCCAAGTCCTTGAGATAAAGTCATCGGCCATAATACCATAGAAATGCCATTCATTAATCATTATTAATTAATTGCCGACAGTTTGAACACAAAACTGAAAAAGTGTTATACATTGTACATAAATACAACACAATGAAAAGTTTGTCACAAAAGTTAAAACCTACTCAGTCTGGAATTGCAAAAGTTGCAAGATGTTTGATGTTTTTGTTTGTCTGATATTTTTAGCATTGCTGGTCTATTCCAGCAGTATGATGCTACTAATGACGTTCGAAATGTTCACAATTTTATTAAAGTCGTCCCAGTTGACGGTACATGTACTATGTCGCTGTAATAGAGGCATTTGGATGTCCTTGGTTTTGGCTTTGACTTTTTTGGCCTTAGCCTTGGTTTCAAGTCCTTGTCCTCGTCCTCAGGTTCCATGTCCTTGTCCTTGGCCTCAAACACAAAGTCCTTGATAACAAACGATCAGTCAGTGACCTAGTAACTTAGACATCTAGCTACAAAATATTTGGTATCAGTGCGTCGGTTAAGCCAGTTTTTGTCGTTCATGCCTGCGATTTCAGGCCTGCGATTATGAAGTAGTACATAGTCAACAAAGTGAATGAACAACTCGTTTCCGTACCGTATGGTAATAAATATTGTTTAATAATCATTCAATGCCTTTGATGCGTTGTTTCGGCGTTTTGCCATATATGTTATTTATTGTTGTCACATTTATTGTTGTCACTAATGATTGTGAATAAAACCGTTTACCTAATGCATTTTCTAAGCAAAAACAAACGATTGTTTTGTGTTGCAGATGCTAGACATAATTCATAAGACAAGCAACAGCTTGTGTCACTATGGTGTAATGTTATACACAACGTCTGAAACTTATACCGGTAGCAGAAATATGCTAATCGACTCCATTCACTCATGGAATTTCAAGACCCAGAAGCCCAATTGTGCATGCAATGGAGGCAAAGACCGTTTGTTCCCAGTGGCGTCGTGGCCCACATTTTGAAGAATTTGATCGACAAAATCAAAATTGTGAGCACCCATAATCTCTTCTGTCGGAAATTTGCAACTTCTTGTCCCGCCTACTTTTTTAACCTGCGACCATGCTGTTTGTTCCTGTGTGCTACATGCATTGCATACTATACGAGGGGCATTCAATAAGTTCCAGGACTGTTATTCTCAGTAAGCACACAGTGATAGCTGAAAACCAAAACTATTATGAAGCTGTACTGCCACTACGGTACATCACTTACCATGGTCTCATTTACAACGTCACGTTGTGACGTCATTATTATTAAGATATAAATGACGGGCGTTGATGTTTGTTTAGAGAATTAGATTAGAAAATAATCATAAAATTTTCTAGTCACAGAAGGTGTAAAAAGTGCTAAAATTAATTGCAGATCATTTGTAGTAATTAGCAGTGACACTTTATCATGTTTGAAAGTATATGAATAGTTCGCCCGCTTTTGAGCGATCATTAGTCAGTTAGTGATGACGTCAGTGTTGGAGCACTGCTTATGGCAAAATGTCAGCTGCAGACAAAGCATTTTTTGGTTTACTCAAGGAGTTGTTCTTGCAGACTATTTTGCTTGAAAGATACTGTGAATGACCAATATTACCAGGCAATATTGTCTGATTGATTACGACCAGCAATTCGCAGCAATTGACCAGGTTTGCTGCAGAAAGGTGTCATTCTTAAAAATGGCAGTGCCCCACCGTGCAATTGGCCTATTAGACAGTTGAGAAAATTGAAAAGATGGGCTGAGAACTGCTACAGTATTTGCCATATAGTCCAGATTTAGCTCCAAGTAATTTTCATTTGTTTGGACCACAGAGCGAATCACATTAAGTTTTAAAATGATAAAGATGTTCTACAGCATTTTGTCCGGAAATTTCTACAGGTGCCAACAAAAAACTTATCGCTACGGGTTCCAGCCAACTTGTGAACTGCAAAGAAAATATGTTGAAAAGTAATATAATTGTCAGAAATGTGCATTTACTGTCGTTGTATTAAGGAAGTAGTCCTGGAACTTACTGAACGCCCCCCGTACTTAAGTTGACCATAAGCTGGAAGGATGATTGTCCGTTCCTGTTTACTTGCATCAACACAGGCTCCGGTAAATTTACTGTCTCCCGCACATTAAACTAAATCACACTACGGTAATACACAAGGCTGCAGTCACAGTAATTATGCTTAGTTCGTGCCAGAGATAACACATTATTTCAGAAAAAACTTTTTGGAATGCACACCTAATGGCTTGTGTAAAATCCATTCCATGACAACATAACCAAAGCTTGCATAAACACTGAAGAGGAACAATAATGGAATGACTATATTACACAAACTGCAGCAAAACTATAACCATTAACAAACGAGCTGAATCTATCTCAGTCCTCCTCGGAGTCTTCAGCAAGAACAACTGGAGGTGGTTGAGACGTCTGGGACCCGGCAGATGTTGACTGAGACAAGCCAAAGAACATCGACCTAAACTGCAACGTGTAATCACAACATCAATCCAACTCAAAGACAAAGACTCTCACTTTCCATCAACAGTACAAACAAGAGATGATGGTGATGTGAAATGTGGTCACCTGTCCAGATGTTGAGCATCTCAGGCATCGGCAGTGAATTAGGCCACCACCCACCACATAAGCTGTGACTGAGGTTTTGGGGTTGTTTGATGTCTGGTGACCTTGACTTATCCAACTGAAAATTGACAGAACAACAGTTACTCTTGCCCAGGCAGAGTTCACATCAATTTTGGTTCTCTACTTCTTTTTGAATCAGAAGCAGTACGGAACAGACAGACAAATGTACAGAAAGATGTATTGATCAGCAAGATGTACAACGCAGCCCATAGGATGGCCACATAGTAAACATGTATACGCACATTTATTTTCATCAACTAAAACAACCAAACCCCTGAAACAAAACACAGAACAGAAAGCCACCAATCTGCAATTCAGTTCCACATCAGATTAACAGAAATGTGAGATATAAATCCAAGAATAATAACTGACATGGTGGTCTATAAACAAACCTTTTTATTTGGTGGAGTTCCTGGAATAGCATTATTATCTGCAGCATCCTCGTCATCACTGCTAGCACCCTCACCTCCATTCTACAACACAGTAAACCACAAAACCCACAAACTCATTTTACCACCTCCCTACAGCAAGACAAAATTCAAGTGTCACAGTGCCGGGATACACGAGTGAGTGAATGAGTAGGGTTTAACGTCCCGCCCGACACAGTATAGGTCATTTCGAGGATGGCCTTTTCAGTCAAAATGCACACAAACACATAGTAATGGAACAGTAAGTTTAAACTTTACAATAAACAAAAAGCTTAACCTTTAAAGAAACACAAAAATACAAGAATGGGGTTAACCTAAAATTGTAAGAACTCCATTATACGCATGCATATGTAACTAACATAATGGCAGTTCTAATAATCTTCCCCTTTATCCTCCAGACAGTCATCAATGTGATAATGCTGTCTATTGGAGGACAGGTTGAAAGAAATCAATCACTTTATGTCAACATCATCGGTCTGATTACCATTTATTGCTTCATTAACTAACTCCACACATAGATTATACTTAGTCTATCTCTGGGTTTAACACCTTCCCTGCCAATTATCTCTGTTCATACGAGCAATCTTAAAATTACTCAAAGTAAATGTGAAATAAGCCATCATAGACTACTGGAGTATGACAAAACATACTCTTTTTATATGCAACATGTTTCAAGAAACAGTCGGTTCACATGCATACATGTAACTATTCATGTAACCATCTAACTAACTCGAGGCTATACTGCAACTGCAACTGCAACTAGCCGATACAACAAAGTTTTGTACAGCATGTCCTAAAACACTAAATGACAGCACTTTATGGGAAATAAAACCAGGCCTAAATCACGTAAGCAACACTTGAAAGTAGGCTAAAGAATCACACGTGTGAACTTACTCGTGCAACAGGACTATCGGCATTAACCAAATCAAACAGACGTGACGTGGATTTGGGCGCAGAAACATCGGTATCTTTAGCAGGCACGTTTGCAGAAGAAGCACTGTATGATGTGGTGCTAACAGAAGCTGAAGGTTTGGCTGCTGTGTTCCGTGACTGGTCAATTGCAGCCGTGGACTGGTCTGCGATTAGAGTCTCATCATTCACTATCATAACGCTGTCCACATCGGCCGGATGTGTTGTGACACCTGATGACGGTGACGGTGCATGCACTTCAGCCGACTTTGTTGAAGATTTGCCAGCTTTTGCTGCTTTGGCTTTCTGAGACCTAGAAATAACAGCAGCAAAATTCCTTAAAAAGCTATATAATAATAGAACAAAAATGGAATAAAATAACAGGCAACAGTTATGCTGCACATTGGCGCAAAATACAACAACAAAACATAATCAAATTTACTTAGTTAGTACATTGCTTTAGCAGGCAAAGATGGCAGCTCTTGACAGACATAAATGACATCAATTTTAAGCAATGTGTCCATGTGAATGAAGGATTCAAAGGCACAAAGAAAGCCTCAATAAACAACTAGATCTGCCCATTCCCACAGAAAGTAAAACAGCTTTAGTTTGTGACAGCAGTTTCTTGCCTGCAGAACAGAAGAGAAAATTTATCACTTTGCTGAAGCTGATTAAACTAATGTAAAGCAATAAAACACACGTAGGCCATCCATGACACTGTAACACAGACTAACTACATCAACTGTGCCACAGTTCAAAAAAAGTATTCCACAGGGTTTATGTCACTTCATCAAATGACCGACTCTCTATTTTTTTCACTAACACACACTCGAAGAATATTTGTGACACAGCAATCATTAGAACTCCATTTCACCTCAAGTACAGTGTAGTTAATGAACAAAATTTACAGCCAATGACAAATATTTCAACTAGTTTCAATGTTGTTTAACTAGCCAATTTTTAGTTTTATATACCAAATCAGACCAAGTCTCCCAAAATAAATTTTTCGGAACTGTATTTGTTAGCAAGACTTCTTTATACAGAGCTCGGAGTATTGCCCAACTAAAAGCACTGAAGGGCACAGCCTAATACATAACACGATGACATCAACATGAAGTGATACGATACATCAAACAGATTCAGACAATAACCTGGCAGTGTTGGTAGACTGCTGCTGTTGTCGTGGCACAAGTCGTGTGGAGCCTGGTGTTGACACCTGCTGGGACGTACTGCACTGTGACGACGGTAACAGATCAACCGCAAGTGTAGCAAGCACAAAGTTTGCTTCAAACGTTGCATCACCATCTATTGAGAATATGATTGGTCTAGACAGACAAATACAAGATGCTACTTAACCTTCCAGTACACAAAAAATACACAATTTTTAAGGCAAAATAATACTAATGAGCGAGTGAGTAAACAGTATTTTAATTTATTTCTAACTAAGTTTCAAACATAAAAATTACTAGTTGCGTATCACATATTCATTACTTACATCATAATGTTTGGTTCTAACTATATTATTATGTGCCTAACAGATGTCTTAAATACATCACAAAAAATATTGTCATAATCACATGTAAATATGTGTGCATATGTAATTAACCATAATGGTAGTTCTGATAATCTTCCCTGTTATCCTCCAGACAGTCATTAATTTCAGAATGCTGTCTATTGGAGGACAGGGGTTACTACTGGCAAGGTAACAAAACATGTACTTCTGAACATAGGCTAAATAAAAAATGAAAAAAATTTTAAAATGACTGCATACGCCTCTTCAATTTTCACCAAAAATCTTCGAAAACTCACTTTCCAGCAGATTCAAAGTATATTGATAATGGCATATTGGACGACTCTGAAAATGACAATGCAGCCTGCAACAATATTATGAAACAAGTCAACTGTTCAGCCACAATGGGCAAAACTTGAGTATTTTACCAAAAAATGATATGAATAATAATTTACTGACTACAACAAGTACAACAGTCACTAACTCCTAGGAGCTAGTTAAACTGGTTAAACTACAGTAGTTAAGACTACTGCAAAAACTGCATAATTAATCAAGTACTAATTAACTACATAGCAAAAACAGTATTTTAACTTATTTTTAACTAAGTTTCAAACATAAAATTACCAGTTGTGTATCACATATGCATTACTGACCTCATAACATCTGGTTTCAACTATATTGTTATGTGCCTAACAGATGTTTACAATATATCACAAAAATACTGTCATAATCAGCAGGTTAAACGAACAGTTACCAAAAAAAAAACAAAATACAAACTATGGCAAGTAATTAAAAATGATGCATCAGCTTCATAAGCAAAAAAGTCTATTCAAAACAGTCGAATGGCATTCAATGTTGTTCAGAATGGACGTACGCGGAATTCTTTAAGACAGAATGTGACCTCAGCATCAACACCAACAGTGTAGCTGTTAAATTCATCACGAGTGAGAGTCAGTTCGGTGCGGATTGCTTTCATTGGGTCTGTACACCACACACGTACACGCTGGCCAATGCTGATTGCTGAATGCTGTGCATGCATCTGATACAAGCTACTGGATCAGCAGAAATGCACGTGTGCAGATTTCAGATACATCAATGTATTTTATAATACGCTCCTTCCTTGTATTCAGCAAACACTGCTCCCAGTTTACAGCAGCTGCAAAGTGAAATTCCCGGTATAATATGACCAATGATCAGTTAGATATAGGTTTGATTAGAATAACTGTATGAATGTACAGCATACGATTAAACTGTAGCTATGCATGAAACCAACATCATCAAAATGCAAAGAGATGATCGACCAAGTTGAGAGAATTAGGTGTAATCTGTATGTGTTCAAAACAAATGCATTAACTGTGTTCAGCAAAAAAATTTTAAAAAGTAACGACCATTTAATGTAACACCAGTTTAATTAATTAATACTTCTATTTTGTTGATTTGTATTCGTAATGTTATTTTGTGTGTCTCCAACAATGTTTGTCATAACTGAAGCAGCTGTTATTCACTGAACATTCTTATTATACTGTCAGTCTACAACTTATCTCAAATTAAAAGCACAAACTTCATGTCTAAATATATGCTCTCATCACCTGGCTCATCATCAACATAGTTCTTGACAGTCAGCTTCAGTGGAGTTGCTATCAAACTAATCTCTTCTTGTCCACTTTGAAAATTTGCAACCGCATCGCAAAACAACCTGATGCAGACACCATGTCAGTCAAACAATAATCACAGCAAAATCAATATAATATTATTTCAATCTGTATGACTAAAAATTATCGACTTGCTGCACGTGTTTGCTTGCAACAACGATGTACAGCTGTCATGACAAGAAAACACAAATAAAAAAGTATCTTCAGCACAAAAATACACCGCTATGTTTATGACGGTCAACTTCCACAACTCACAACTCAAATAAGCAGAACTCCCATTATCTTAGTATATGATAATATTTCCAGCATGACATCCATCCTGATGGCTTTTCCACAGAATCATAAGTCAAGCCTAAAATATATTGATTTGGTTGTCATTAAATCTAATGCAATATCAATTCAATAAGCATAAAAATAAACATCCATGGGGTTAATAAAGACCAGAAAACAGAAGTCAATGTTTGTTTGCTCAACTAGCACTAAGATGATTTGAAGTTAAACGTCTGACATATGAAGGTTATTTCAACAACTGTTTAGTGATTGCTGCTCAGTATCTAGTTAGTACACTGTGTCCAAAAAAAAACATCCCCGACATTTTTGGCTGTAACTTGAAAACCAATTATCAGATTTTGGTAATTTTTGGTACGAATATTTCTGACACAACCTGACATCAAATGACCATTTAGTTTCCCACCTCACCCAATGTATGCTTTTGCACTACCTAGGAAAAGCAGATCAAGCGAAATATGTGTTAAAATAAACAGAAAACCTGAAAAAACATCCCCGACATTATTAATCGTAACTTAAAGAAAGATCAACAGATTTTAATAATTTTGGGCAGAAATATTTCTAACACAACTGGCTATTAAATAAGTGTTTTAGTTTCCACCTCACCCAACGTCTGCTTTTGCACTACCTGGGGAAAGGAGACCAAGCATAATACGAGTTAAAATGAATAAAAAAAACGTTCATAAATTTCATCTGTCATAATCTGTGGGCCCCAACAGTCGGTCTATTACGAGGTTTGACTGTTATGCAGCAATGTGACTACAAGATGAAGTTTTGGAATGTTTGTGAAGTCAAGAAGTGACTGGTATGGCCTGGATTGGTCTGGAGCAGAATTTTATCGATACTGCTATCAATGAATGGAGCAAGCGTCACTTTGCCTGTGTTCGCATAGTGGGCTACCACTTCAAGCAATTTTACTACAGTCAGTTGAAAAATGTACAGTTGGACGAATTGTCAGCCAAAGTGTCAGAAATGTGAACAAAATGTGTTTTTACGCGTTATGTTAATTAAGCAATCATATCGCATTGGATAAAAAAGTGATATTTCGCTGGTTGGGTTTTCCCCAGGTAGTGCAGAAACAAACGTTGGGTGAGGTGGGAAACTGAACGATCATTTAATGGCAAGTTGTGTCAGGAATATTCGTATCAAAAATTATCAAAATCTGAGAATTGTTTTCTAAGTTACAGTCGAAAATGTCGGGGATGTTTTTTTTGAGATACAGTGCATAGTACCCGTATGTAGTAATGAGAGGCTTTATGTTTTTGCCTTGTTTTTCTACTGTATTTCTATTTTTTATCTCCGTCAATGGAACGAAGTGAATTGGAGGAGATTATGAGATTGGTCGATCTGTCCATCCAATACACAACCAGCAGAAATGGCGCCCTCCTGTGAAAACTTCTACATTGGCAGAGATATGCACTCTTACAAACGCCTTCTAGTCTTTATTTTGGACTTATCCTCCGAAAATGAAGAGCAGACCAAGACCAAAACTGGGGGGGGGGGAGACGAAACTTTCCTCAAAGAAATTGATGCCAAATTTCAGTGAGATCCATTGAGGGTTTATGGAGGTAAGGGCTTACCACATTATAAATCAATGGCATGGCGAATAAGCAGCCTTG
>Ga0209671_1008506_pt1 | contig 10740 bp, 8 predicted proteins | sample WorMetHERISLAND2_2_FD_187401 | JGI IMG/M metagenome (GOLD analysis project Ga0209671, IMG submission 187401) | Marine gutless worms symbiont microbial communities from Max Planck institute for Marine Microbiology, Germany - Olavius geniculatus... | ecosystem: Host-associated > Annelida >...
ACCTGGATCCATCAGATCTGCCGGGACACAGGAATATCAGTGACCGACGCTCTGCAGCTGGCAGAAGACCGCTCGTTTTGGCGACAAATCGCAACGGCGGAATGCTACGGCTGAACGCTTTGCGTCTTGATGATGATGATGATGATGCAGTGTTCTTTGGCTTATTATTTTCGTTTTTAAAATAGTTTGAAAAATGCAGGTTACTGCGGCCTTTCTAGCCCGGACACTTTTACCTCTGAAGTTGAGCGCTTTTATGCCAACTCGCAAAGCTTGTATACCATGGTCCAGTGCCACGGTATAGTTTATGCTCTCCATGGGATTAAAATCAATAGCCGTGAAGCGGCAATAACAACACCGGATCAGTAGCTGATAAGTAGCTGATCGACAGAGAATCGATAGTGATGCTTCCGAGAAACCAATCGTGTAAAACGATACTCTGCGTTAGCTTGCTATCTCGATTTAACGCTGTCGTTTCGCTTTATGACTTTGTTCCAAACAACCTCTGGCAGACGAACTGCGCTAACGGTCTTTGCTGCGCCATAATAATAGCCTTGTATCGTCGGCCCGTAAGCCCTAGGCCGCATTATGCGTTGTGTCTGTCTGTCTGTTTTGTACGCATTACGAAGGTCTGATTAAAAAACACAAGGTATTCAAAATTGGTGCAATCGTTTCTTTGGCTATGAGTATACCGGTGGAATGTACCAATTTTTATCTCCGCCAAGGTGAACGTAGTGAACATTGGAGGAGATTAGAGTTTGGTCGTTCTGTCCTTCTGTGTGCGTGTACATGATGACTCATAATGGCAATGACGTCATTGCACACTACAGCACAAGCAGCAACGCCGGTTATTACTTTTCCCTTCCTTTCCCCTGCAGCGAAGCAGCTCTTCTTTCTTTCTCCTCTTTTCTTGTTGTAGGGTTTAATTGTAGGTGTAGTGATAGTAGTAGCAGCAGTAGCAGTAATGTTTAAATTACTTCACTTGGCGGAGATATGCACTCTCGGGAACGCCTTCTAGTTAGGAAATGACTTACAGTGTATCTTGCGTACATGTTTAACGGCCTGCGGTGGCGGTTCACGCAGGTCCGACGATGCTTGAGTGTCTAGGCCACCGTCGGCGCCTAAAGCGCTCAGAGACAGGACGGACGACCGCATAGATGACGCCACTTGGCGCCGACATCATTGCTTGTCTGTTTAGTTATTGCATGCAGCAGATGTGCAAACGTCGGGGCGAAATTTTTGTTGTTGTTTTAGGACGAAAAGAATCAAGTGATGAAAACTAACGTCTGGATGAGAATGGTAGGAAATCGTTCACAGAATGCCGATATTTATTTCACCACAAAACCGTCAAAATAAATAGGTATACATGTAAAACGCAGAAGGAGAAATTGTATGTCTGATTTAATTCTTCAATAATCCTCAAGATAGCTTTGTTATTTTTTTAAATTTCATCTACGTTTATGTATTTCCAAGAGTGACTATTGCGCACAATCTGTTTTTTTGCTTTAAGGTTTTATTTTTAGCTTTTTGTTTCTTAGTTTTTCGTGTGTTTTTTTTAAATTTTGAAGTCCTTTTGCATTTACACCAGGCTAACCTTGTCGTTGTGATGTAGTGCTATAATGTACACGTATGGGGAGTGATTAGTTTGACTGATAGTTTGTCGAGTGTTTGCTGTGACACTATGTAGTTGTGGACGGACTATCAGCTGCGCTGGAACCCTGCAGAGTTCGGTTCAATCAGCGTGATTCGCGTCTCACCCGACAAAGTCTGGAAACCCGACATTGTGCTTTTTAACAAGTACGTCTGCGTTTTGTACATTTCTTATGGTCAATGTACAAAGTATGTCGACGTTTCTAGTACAGCGCGGTGCATGTTGCAAAAAGCGCGGTATTGTTGCCGTAAATGCCGCCGGTTGTCTGTCCGTCTGTCCGTCTGTACATCTATCTGTAACGTTAATGTGGGCCTATGTGGGTCTGATGTTTATTGAACTTTTTATTGTGAAGTCTGTTAGACATGAATTTACCGTGTATCTTTCTGCTTGCCGGACACTTCGGACCTAAGACAGTTCGGCCCGAAGTGTCCGGTTACCATCTTTCTTCTGTAAACCTGTCTGCGAGACTGCGATTATCATTTTTCATTGTTGTGCCTGCAATTACTAAAATGTGTCTTTAAGCATAATAATATACGATGTACGTAGTAATTAATAACGAAAGTCAAAAAATGCATAGTCACCTGTTTACGACATTCTTTTTCTGACTATTTTCTGGACTAGACTCAAGGGTTTCAAACTCCTTCTGCATACGCCTGTGACAAAATCAATCAATCCTTCAATCAATGAAAAAAATTACCACTTACAAAAATGACCAGTTTTTTTTAGCAAACAAATCTAAGATAAAATTTCGCACTGCCTGCGTACTTAAGGCAAAAATTAGAGGCAAAATGCTCGCTGAAACAGAAATGTGTTTAGGTTCGGCTTGGTTCCAGTGAATGCTAAATGTATAAAGCTGTCGTGCATATTGTGTGTAGCGCCGATGGCAAGTACGAGGTCACATACAAGCCTAACGTCGTCGTCTTTTACACCGGCGACGTACTGTGGATCCCGCCGGCGATCTACAAGAGTTCCTGCACTATGGACGTCGAGTTTTTCCCCTTCGACGAGCAATAGAGCTGGAATTGCTTGCGTCATCGTTCTCTGCGTTCTCCGCAAAATCCCGTGACGTCAGCTACAGGACTGATGACGTCGACGAGCAATATTGTCAGATGAAGTTCGGGTCGTGGACGTTCAACGGTCGTCAGGTTACACTGGAGTGGTATGAAGATTACAGACAGGTTAACTGCGTTTATACGTGTTTCGACTGATTAGCAGTAATGCATCTGATCATTAAAAATATTTAGTTTGGTTTTTATCGCGCCACGCACTTTGTGCGAAGCGCGATATTGCCGCCGTAAGTTGTCTGCATGTCTATGTTAACGAACCATCCGTCAGTCGTTCTGTAACGTTGATGTATTGCGGCCATATAGGTTTGGTTACTTGGAACGTAATTATACGGCAGCCTGGTCCTACGAAAACATCCACAAATTTCGAACGGAACGCGTCGACCGCGGCGTGTTTCAATTACTAGTTTATTGCAAACGTATAAAGTGCTTCTTGACCCGCAAGCTACACGCGTTCCTAAACATACACGACATCTCGCGATGTGCACTGCAACAGCAGGGCGCTTTAGTTTTCTACGAAATGCTGTTAATAATGTTTTCAGCATTTTTAATTTTGTGACGTTTAACTTCTTGTTTTGTTTCTGTTGCTTATGATGCTAGGTCGACTTGAGCGACTACGTCAACAACGGATCTTGGGACATGAAATAAAAATGGAAGTTCGCATAGGGGGTCTTGCAATCGTTAGGGTCTAACGATCTTATGGATTTGTTAACAGTGGACACGATGTGATGTTCACAGCGGGTCTTGGGACATTATTTCGTGCCCGGCGTCGATAACTCGTGTGACGGCAACCTTCGACCATCACAGCTCAACGAGCAACGATGACCAGAACAGTCGGTCTCTGATGACGTTTAAGGTCCAGCTTCGGCGCAAAGCTCTGTTCTACACGGTGAACCTCATCTCACCCTGTGTGCTCATCGCCATTCTCAACGTGTGCGTCTTCTACCTCCCAGCTGACGCTAGAGAAAAGATCATGATGTCAATTTCAATCTTGCTGGCGCTGATTGTGTTTCTGCTGCTCGTGTCGAAGATCCTGCCTCCGACCTCGCTGAAGGTTCCTCTCGTTGCCAGATTCATTCTTTTCACGTTTATTACTAACGTTCTCACTATTGCCAGCACAGTTCTCGTCAGTTCGTCCGTACGTGAATGAATGAGTCAATGAATGAGATCCAGCTACTGACAACTAATTTTTTTAGTTCAGTGTTCTTACTCGCTGTCTAGGTGGTTTTCGTGACTCGATTGCCAGCACAGTGTTCGTGATCCACTGCAACTTCCGAACGCCTCACACCGATCGCATGCCGGCAGTAGTTCGTCTGCTCTTCCTCTACTGGCTGCCTCGCTTGCTTCTCATTCGACGTCCGATGTATCGACTACGCGCCGGTCGCAAACCCTACAGCAGGCCTCGACCTCTGGAGCAAACCGAATATCCGGTCTGCGGACAGGAAATGACGTTATCAAAGTCAAATGTTCGCGCTGCCGCAGCGTGGGGTGGACGGTCGGAAGTAAGAAGGCGATTGGTCGACGATGACGATCGTGCAATCAGACCGTTTGACAGAATGTCGTTGCGTGACACGGAACTTCATCGAGCCCTTGAAGCCGTCAACTTCGTTGCTGTGCACTTGAAGAACGACGACGAATACGCAGAAGTCGGTGCTGCTACTCTCGTTCTAATTCTACTGTCTTTTATTATAAACTACGATCAAGTAAACTGAAATGCTTCTTTTTTACTTTGGCTACGTTTACAGTATGTAATAAGACTAAGATTATATTACGCACATAGACCAAGGTCTGTTGCACAAAACTTATCGTTTCTTCGCTAGCAGCTGGTCGAACGGCCGTAACCATAGCCAGCATTTAGGCTATTATGCCTACAAACGCAGGAATGGCCAGGCTGAGCCTGGGTTAGCCCGAGTTGTTTGGTTAAATGATTAGACGATGTGCCCGCGAACGGTACCAATCTCTGTACTAACCCGACTAGGTGTATAGCAACTTAGTTGACGCGCCCAACGATATTAACACTCACTAAGCGAACCGCGACTTATGCCTATGAAACAGAGTAGTAATAGTCATAATAGCCTACATCGTGCAGCGCCTGACGCCGCTGATGAACTTGACACGTTTGTCCGACGCTGCAGACTGTCGTCGACGTTTGTGACAGTGATGTCTGTAGTTACATTGAGCCATCGACCGAGGGTCCAAGCCGTCTTTCGTTCAATCGACCGACCGATCGACAAAACGATATTTACGACTGACCGCACGTCAATCACGTGACGTCACTGTCTGTCTGTCTGTCAGTCAATTACATTAACAGTCACTTTGACTGCATCATGTCAAGTCACCGCTGCGGCTGCCACCCCGTGAACACCGCGAGCTCTTTGCAGAAATTTAACGTGATGCGTTCCGTTCTAAGTGAACGGATTCTAGGTTTTTTTGCAATTCGTTACAATCATATTGCTTGAAACTGACTATTGCACCTTTTTTTTTCTTTTCTTTCTTTTTTTCTTTTCTTTTGCTATCTTTGGATATTGTATCATTGATTATTTATAGTTACTATGGGCGGCCAGCGTTGATGAGCGATTGCTTTTTTGGTAGCCCGCCTATACATTATCTAGTATTGTATAATATTGTATTTGTGTTTGTGGCAAATAAATACTCTCTCTCTCTCTTCTAGTCTACCGACGGAGGTCGTCGCCATTTATGCGGTCGACATTCGGTCCACTATTCTCGCTCGTTGGTGAGCAATGTCTTCGGTGTTCTGGGTTCGTTAGTTTTACGCGAATTAAATTTTTTCGATCAAAAAATTGGCGCGATTGGACGCAATTGACAGCATGCGACTTGACGAGTTTCGGAACAATAACTGCGACTGACGCCGTCGCAACGTTGAAAACGGTGCTATGACGTGCTGTTTTTCGGCGAATAGATGATTTAATTCGATCTCCGATCGGCATCAGGTTCTGTGCCACTAAGTTCACGTCGGTTCTCGATTTTTTCAGTCGTTCATTTGCTGTCTGATCCTTTTCTCGTGTAATGCTGTCACACGAGAGAGCGATGATAATTATAAAAAACAAGCTCTGACCATGCCGACGCACGATCTTTAACTTGTCCGCAGTCTGTTGTTTCCAAGTAGTTCCAAGTTCGCGTTGTGGCCAAAGCGTTTATAGGGTGTTTACACGATCCAGCAAACTTCCAGCTAAGTTCCAGCAAACGTCCAGCAAACATCCAGCTGGCCTGATGGAACCCCGCCCCTTATCAGCCTATCAGCTGCCTACCCCACCGCCTATCAGCTGTGGGCTAAGTCTTAGGCGGGCCTAGGCTTAGCCCACAGCTGATAGGCCTACACATTTCCAATATGCCTATCACCAATGCCATTAATATTTAAATCTGCCCTCCTAATTATCATAGAACTTCCAGCTAGCTGTATGAATGCTGGATCGTGTAAACACCCCATTACTCGCCACGGTCATTAGACATTTAGATGGACGAAGTTGTAAAAACATACAACAGCGATGCTTCAAAAACTTGCGAAGTTATAAACGGTTTGCTTTGGCGATATACAAGGTCAGAGGCACAAGAAGCTATTTTAGCGTTAAGCATGCGCTATATAAATTTACGTTTTACTTACTTACTTCACACTCGTGATCAAAAGCGCTTTGCAGTCTTAAAGTGGCAGCTGATTGGCATGCGCTAATGATGTCTCGAGCATGTTGACCCGTTATTGCCGGAAATTATTTTATCACTTACCGTCAAAGTAGGTGTCCTGTATACATTACATAGTAGTACGCTCTGGCTGAATAGATTAATGTTGTCTATCTGTGTGCAGGTGGTGGATGATTGGGGATATGTGGCGGTGGTCATTGACAGACTACAACTGTACATCTTCCTTGTAGTCACGGTGGTCGGCAGTGCCGTGCTGCTGACCAACGCACCGCACATTTTCGAGTTTGTCGACCAAGACGAAATCAAGAGAAAACTCACCAGCCAGAATTGAGTCTATAATTATTATAGTCTAACTGATCCAGTTATTGTTTAGTTACGACAGTGCTCAATCACTGCAGAAATTGACGCCGCACGAACGCAGTTTATCACTTTCGAATAGGTCTACAAACTAAAGTCCTGCAGACCTGAGTGCGGATTTTTGCAAATAGCGGTACTAATGTTTTGTTTCAAAGTTATTCAACGTTACCACTGTTATTGTTGTTCGAAAAATGTTATGATTTAGTTTTGTACGTCGGCAGTTTATTATTTAAATTATTCTTTGTTAATCCGTATTGTTTTTTTGTTGTCTTTTTCTTCTTCTGGTTTGTTTTGTTGCTACAAAATGCACGGTGCATTAAAGTTTTAACATATTATAATGCACTGTAGACCGTCTTAGAACGAAGAAAACATAAAAGGGCATTAATGTTGGTTTTTGTCTTTAAAATGGCATTCTTGATAAATGCAGATAATCACTAAGCCCAGCATTTGAATATTCATTTGCTGTTTTAAATAGTACACACTGGTATTAAATGTTTAAAGTAATATCTACACGGTGTTTTATAAAATGGACCTCGTTTTCTTTTTTCATAATTCACTCAAGTGATGATCAATTTACATGAAATTTTTATCAGTTGCAGCTGAAGAAAAACTAGTTCAAAATATTTTAATAAAATATGACATTTGATTAAATATTTCTGCTAGTCGTGATGTAACGCTGAAATCATAATGTGTCACGGGTACAAGCTTGCTAGTCTTAACTGGTGCTACCAGTTGCTAGCCTGCTGTTGCTCAGAGCTGGTACGATAAACATTTTTCATTAGCGAACCAGATTAAGTTCACCATTGAAGCTGGATATAGCAAGTGACAGCACCAGTTGAAACAACTCAGACAAGTAAGCTTGTACTCACTTCACTCTGTGACATCAGCGTTATGTAACGACTAACAAAGAATATTTAATCAACTGTCATATTTTGTTGAAACATTGTAAATTAGTATTTCTTTAGCTACAACTGGTAAAAATTCTGTGTAAATTGATCATCATTTGAGTGAATTATGAAAAAAAACAAAAAGGGTTTTTTGTGAAAGACCGTGTAAATAGGTTTTGAGAACTATTTTCTACTCAGTTATTGGTCACACGGACAACAGATTTTAGCAATGATAAGAGCCAGTTTTGTATTTTTTGTAATGCAAAATTGTGTACAAAATTAAATTAAATTAAATTAGGCCCAAATCTTTTTCAATATGATGTGCTGGTCACAAGAAGGACTATGGTTTAAGGTAAAAGTCTTTAGCAAATCAACTTTGACGTAGTAAAAACTTTTTCACATTTATTTAATACGCGTGATTTTATGACATCAATTTACATTATATTTTAGTGACAGCTTTCCAGTTCTACGCCAGTACTTGTCTGCAATTTTCCACGGCACGCTGACGCTAGTTACGTCGTAGAGCCTACACCTATCAAAGCTAACGGAGCGCCACAGAGGCTATATACGGACGACATGTAGGTACAGTACAGGCGCGTCCCAGTCTCTTTATGGGAGGTTCAGTAAAACCTGGACACCTGAGCCGGGTTACTAGAGGAAACACGGCTAAGAATAGGCTACCTCCATTTGCACGGATGTTCGAAACGAAAGTCGATGACTCCACAGTAAATGTTTTAATTTCTAGTGCGACTTTTAATCGGGAATTATTTATGGATTAAGCCACTTCAACATTTTTTTATAATTTGCGGGCACGTATTCACGTTGTTATAAATCTATGTGTTTTAGAAGAGAATTAACATTGTCAGCGTAAACGTAAACACACAATTCTTCATCAGACAAGAGCATCAGATCATAGTATAAAAATATACACTATTGGCGCACGCTCTGTGCTAAAGAACTATTTTCGAGAGATTATTTGTTATATGAAGCCATTGTAAATTACTAATAAATTACGTGTATTAAGATTACAACTACTGAAGAATAAAATGACATAAATGTACACAAAAACTGTGAAAAACGTATTGGTAAGTGGCATGGATGATATAGCTATATCAACTTGCGTTTGTTTAGTCTTTCGGTCAGTGATTTTGTCGTTGCTAGACAGCTAAACCAGGACATTATGCCAGAAAAAGGTCACTCAAATAAACCCAACGAAATCGAACTACCGACAATAATTTCTCTTATCACAGACGTTAGGCAGAGAAACGAATAATTTTAAGATCACTAATCAAGATACACAAATGAAAATACCAGTAAACAAAATTAATGTTAAAATTTACCATGTCTAATTTGCTCAAAAAGATGTAACAATAACAGTGCCCGAGTTTCGTAGAAAGATATCAAAGATTTCTGGCGACAATTGTGACGGTTGGCCTAATTATTTAGCACTACGACGCTATCATGTTGCATGAGTGTTTTAGTGAGGAGAACTGTCCAAATAAATGATCACTACAGAGTTATAATTGTGTAGTTTTTCAGTAATTTTGTATTCTCTTGGGATCTGAATGGCTTACTAAGTGTCAAAAATAACAATAATGATAAACTAGGTTAAGTTTCAAACGGTCGTGAATTGATTGCGTGAGAAGACGACGTGGTTGGATTGAACGGCGTTGTCTGCGGTCAAACGGTTCGCCGCTGCTGGCGTTGACGCTCCCAGTTCAACGTGGAACATCGTGGCACAGGGTGCTCCATCACAGTAATTTGACACCAGCCCGTCGCCAGCAGCTCGCATACAACGACAGTCCGGCGAACCGTCGCACACCCGGGCACCACGAGACCCTTGTTCGTCGGGACAGAGCAGCGTCAACCGAGTCTCCTCAGTGACCGTGTCACATCTCGACGCCGACGATACTGTCTCACTGCCGCCGCCGTCCAACTTTTGGTGGTTGTTCACCGGAAGTGACGTCAGAGCGGCGAGGGCGGCGGCGTGGCGCTGCTTACGACAGCGGCGGCGACGTCGTCGAAGACGCGGCCACTGACACATCGTACCAACGAACACGACAATGTTCAACAGCAGCAGAATGCATCCGACCATCACGGCCAAGCTGAACGAGATCGTAGCGTCTTCGTCGTCGTCGCTGTTGTTCTTATCACTTCCGGCCTCTGCGTCATCGATGACGTCAGAGTCGTGCTGCAGGTCATGTGACTTCCGGTCGTCGTGCGACTTCCGCTCCTCTCCGACGGCCGACATGGTGTTACCGGCAACGCCGTCGCGTTTCATCGCGGCCGGCGTAGACGACGCTTCGACGGACACTGGCTGGGAAGCCGAGAACGAGGACGGGTGCTGGGCGGGACGGTCGGTCGACGATCCGGGGACGGCGGGACGGCTCTCTGCGTCCATCGCTCCTCGAGGTCGGTGTAAACGCGGTATAAGGTCGTTCCACAACGCCATCTTGTGACTCTTGTAGTGATGCCGAACCCGCGACTTCACACCTACGCATGCACGTATACCGACTGCATACATACACGTCGTATTCTGTGCCAGAGTCACCCGATATACTACCGCTTTAATACTTGGACACTATTTTGTTGTCGTTGAATATATCGTCAGTTGTTTTTAGTTTTTACCACCACAAACAAGTTTATAAAATTAATCAGTTTCTGTGTTTTATTCTATCAGGCAGCAATAATACTCAACAAATTAATTAAATCAATAAGAATACTTTATTTCTCAAAGGTCAAGCCCCGTTGGCAATAAAAAATATACAACACAGAAATTGCTAAAATGCAAGCTATTACAATAAAAATACAAAAATTAAAAGCAAACATTACATTACCGTCCTAATGCTCTGGTGCAGATCTTCAACTAAACAGATTATTTTTAAAGAACATTTTGGAAGTGGTGATTACCTCCACCAAGGAGGTAATGTTTTTGCCGGTTTTTGTTTGTCTGTTAGCAAGATAACTCAAAAAGTTATGGACGGATCTTTCTGAAATTTTGAGGGTATGTCGGGCATGGCATAAACTACAGTGATTCAATTTTGGGCGTGATCCGGCAGGAATCCTGAATTCTGGATCACTTTGAAATTTTCGTTACCATTGCGTTAAAGGGGGCATAAGGGAACCG
>Ga0209671_1008512_pt1 | contig 10737 bp, 12 predicted proteins | sample WorMetHERISLAND2_2_FD_187401 | JGI IMG/M metagenome (GOLD analysis project Ga0209671, IMG submission 187401) | Marine gutless worms symbiont microbial communities from Max Planck institute for Marine Microbiology, Germany - Olavius geniculatus... | ecosystem: Host-associated > Annelida >...
GCTGCCCTAGATAGGCAGCGGTGGGCAGCGATAGTAAGAATGGTGTCAGACACCAACGGGCATTGAGCCCACGGTTGTCGATGATGATGATGATGATGAAGACGCGCTACAGCAGTACCTGTTTTCACGCGTAAAAACTAAGGCACAAAGCAAAAAGAATTATTCAATGCACATGCAAAGACAGTAAGTGTAGTCAGTGTTTGCATTGTAAAAAATCAGCTGGGGGTAGGGGGTTAAACTTTTTGACGGTCGAAGACCGAACAAAATTGTGATGTAAATTGTATGTATACAGTGAGTAGCTGACCCCCCTGTACATAATTTGACAGTGTGTTAGGGGGGTTGAGAAAACAGTTTGGGGGTTCAGCCCCTCAACCCCCGGCAATTCAAACACTGAGTGTAGTGGCATCGTGGGTTGAAAAAAGCAGGCGGGACAAGAGGTTGCAAATTCCCGACAGAATTCCGACAAACAGCTGAAATATCTGACACAATCACATGCAACATGGGTGCTCAAAATTTCAATTTTGCTGTTAAATTTCTAAACAATTGAAATGGTTCAGTTTCAAATATTGCATTTCTAGACAAACATTTTCGTAAAAAAAAGATTTTTGCACAATTTTTTGTACAAGTAAGCCAAAAATTTGGAGAGGGTGGGCAATTGTGTCATGATACCACTGTCACCAACTCCCATCAATTTTTCCTTTTTTCTCTGGATGCAAAATCCTCCTTCCTTACACCTCCTCCTTTTCCTTTCTTCTCCCGCCCATCCATTTATCTCCCCTTCACTTTTCTTTTTCACTTCGCTTGTTCCCTTCTCTCCCATCCTAAATGGAGTCTGGGGTAAAGCCCCTGCCACTAATGCATTACAGCCAAAGAAATGCATGTACTAGCAGCTAATCATGTTCATATTCTCTTGAACAAGTTCATTAAAACAATGAATATGCTTAAAAAATGAATTCTTCAGGATGCACTTGCACCAAATGCACCCACACAGTCAGTACCTATGCATCAAGCCAGTCCGCTTATCACCATGCAGTGCACTCAACATCTACAGTATAAACCGAGCAACGGTCAGTCGAAATTATGCCGTCTCTAGTTGCAGTTTTCTCACAGGTCAATTCTGACTCTACCCTTGACGCTGTAGTTAATACACTAGCTGCACAGCTGAGCATCATGTTTTTGTCTTTGATGTTTTGCCTTTTGTAGCAGCATAGTTGCTCATGCACTGTCGCATCTCTTCCACCTCCTTCTGGCACTTTCGCCAATCTCTGTGCTCGAACTTACATTCCTGCATCACAGCAACAACAAAACGGTCCTGTAACAGCACACTATACTCAGCCAATGCTCAATATTATGACTAGAAAATACCGGTAGTGCTAAAACAGCATAAACTTGCGACACGAATGTTGCTGTTCCCTGGCGAATCAAGGGAGAGTGTCTGTATATATGATCCGTATTTGGTAGCCCTGGATCCAGATCATGAATTGGATGGTGACCAAATTTTGACTTGCGAGTCCTTGAACCACACTCCACATCCGATTAAGATGCCTTTGAAATCTGTTCATAATTTGCCAAGACTCACTGCTACTTCGATTTGAGCCCGCTGCAGATAGGGAACATCATCACCACCATCGCCACTACCGCCACCAGCACTAAAAGATATATAACTCTAAACCTAACCCTAACTAACTATAACCCAATGGCAGACTTATTTCGTTATGGCAGACCGTTGCTATGGTTGCCCCTCGCCATAGGAGGCTATTAGTTACTTCAAGCTAATGGTAAAAAATCCAGAATCCACACGAATCTGGATCACCAACAAAATCTAACAAGTTACCAGGCCCTTTGAGAATCACAGCGGGGCCCAGAGAAACATTCTCACGGGGCCCATCTGGGAAGAAAATTTTCAAATTTTTCTTTTCAAAACAACACATTCTGGTGTACTTTATATTTCGACGGTGGGGCCTCCCAAACGTTGCAAAGCCCAGAGTAACTTACCCCACCCCCCCAACTCGCCTTTCTTGACAGGCCTGTCAGTTTCTCTTTAAGGGCAATGGCATATCCACAAGATTTAATAAAAAATCTATTAGCATCTTTTAGAGTTATCCAGCCAACAGACAGTCAGACAAACACATTAAAAGACGAATGGACAAACTCCATGACATGACATGGTTTAGTGCACTCGGACATCATAAACACTTCCGGCTAACCACCCAACCCAGAATAAGATAAGATCGGCCTTATTCACACTCCGGAATGCAAGAAAATAAGCAATGCCTATTCGCCCTGACCGCCAGATTTCAGAGCACTACCAATGGGGACAAACCATCTCAATTGCAAAATGTCTTGCATGTGAATCGTCCAGGATGGAAAAAGTCCAAGTGACAAAACATCAAAAGGGCAAAATAGTTAGCGAAAACAAGAAGCCCAGCTTTTGCAAGGAAGATCCGACAGTACACAGGTGTTGGAAGGCCAGCAAATAAATGTGAATGCAGTGTTTTTTACTTATTTACGTAGCCGAAAGACTCCTGGATGCATAGACTTACCGTTCTGCCACAATACCACATGACTGGCATAGCAGAGTGCATACAGACCCTTAAAGGTCATCCAGGGTCTATGATTTTCATCTCATCTTAAAGAATGTGTGTGATTTCCTATTAGTGATTAATAGCAACTTTGGCCATATCTCTCACCGTTTCTGAGATACGGCCAGTTTTGGGTTGAAAAATGCACATTTTCCTACTACCTCCATTCAACCCCAAACTTGAAAATGTTCCCCTTGCACAACATTGCCCAAATTTTGCATGTCTAGGTCACTATTTACAGGACTAAAAATATTTGTGCAGAAAGTTTTCCCCTAAAGTAGCATTTCCAGTATAGCTGCGCGTTGTGTTGTGTTGCTCTGTTACATTTAAAATAGAAATGCCGACAGTGTTTCTATTTTTTGTTTACTATCCGAGCGACAGTAATTGCGTTGACCAATAAAAATGCTCAGCTAGCCCGAGTAGGTCATCAAACTGCTCGACAAATAGCCCAAAGTATTGCCAGAACAGAGCTGGGTCTGAGCTTAGCAGATGCTGATACATGCTCATTGCGGTTGGCGATGACGGAGTGAATCCAAGACCTAGGACTCCGTTTTCTTTTTCTTACACAACCCGTATGTGCAACAAACTGCTGTTCCCAACAGCAATAAATTTTTGTATTTGTTGGCCATATTAACTCATAAATATTATTTTACAAAATAATGTCTTTGCCCGTTTTAATGCGCTGCAACACGCATTGAAGCACATTGCAGCGTGTTAAATGCATTCAAACCCAATGCAACGCAACGCGCAGCTGTCGTGGAAATAGACCTTAAAACCTACCAGTTAGCCACAATACAACTGTTATAGATAAACGACAGACGGACACCTCATACCAAAAAGCCACACCTTTAAACTTACAGCTCAAAGGTCGGCCCAAAAAGACCAATTTGGTTGTGTTTTTTTGAAGACCTGACCAGGAACCGCTGGCAAAGCGAATATGGTGACACCACCTGGCGAACAGCTTTGCCTTGATGGAGGTACCTGCAGGCTACGACTGCGTTCTAGTTGTACCTGAAAAATGAATAAATCTAAAAAGTCCCAAAACACAAGTTTTTTGCGACCGCTTGGCATTAAATTACTGTAACTACTAAAAATATTCTTAGCAATGCCCGAAATGCCGTCATATTGATGGCAAGATGTATATGCATATAAAGGTAAGAGAAATTGCTTTTTAACACAAGAAATTTGAGCAAAGCTCACGAGACGCGCGAAAGCCTATAGCATTTCCAGTTCAGTAGTTATAGTTTCGAAAATCGCATATCATTTGGACTCGGCCCATCGGGACCATAATACACATCGGCCATAGGCGCGACGCCACCTTGTGAATGATATAGACTCTCACAGACCAAAATGGCCAAAAAATCCATAAAAACCCCCTATTTTGGCGTTCAAGATCATTCAAGGTCATTGAATTCGGTGCCAATCGATAGCCAGTACATGATTTCCTATTAATGATTAATAGTAACCTAGGCCTTATCTCACACCGTTACTGAGATACAGCGACTTATTGGCCAAAAATCGCAAATTTTGCCCACCCCCCTCTCATTTAGCGACCTCGTTCAGGGTGACCCCCTTTGAATTTATGGAAAAACTTTACGGTTCCTGAAACTAGAGTCTTCCAGGCAGCTGACGGTGAAAATTTGGTAATTCTACTTTGCACCGTTTTTGACTGATCTACCCGTGTGACTGACAGACAGATGAACAGACAGACGGACGGACAGACAGACGGAATTGCAATGGCTAAGACACACTGAAAGCAGTAGCTGCTTTTGTGCATAAAAAATTAAGAAAAAAACCTGCAAATTTTGTTTTAAATATCGACTATTAAGATGAAGTAGTAGGCAAAAAAGGCTATGGGTAATAAGCAGATGTGCGGATCTGCGAATGTGGCAATGGGTAAAAAACAGATAAAATCTGTGGATGCTAAGTGCGAATGTGAGGGTAAAAGATGGATGTGCGGATAACAGTCGTCATGTACATTACAGTCACGAAAGTTGTTGAGTTTTTAATTATTCACTCCGTAATTAACTGCTCAGTGGACGCAGATCAGCAGGGTCAGCGGCAGTCATTTACGGTTAACATTAGGCTTGGGGTTTGGGTTTAGGGTTAGGGTTAGCGATCGGGTTAGGGTTAGCATTTTTGAAAGATTGATGTGACAGTAATGCACACCATAAATTAGTGTACAATATAGGTAATAAGTTCGACGGCGGTGCATGTGCCTACAAAAATTGCCAACGGCTGCCCGCAACGGTCTACTTGGACCTGAGGAGCTAGTTGGTGGACTGGCGATCCGTGAAGCTATGGCCGAGGTTGTTAGTCGCAGCTGTCAGTAGCGACCCTTCGCAATAGCGGACCCAAACCGAAAATATCGATATATCGTTTTCGATATTGATATATCGTATCGTCAAAAAAATATCGAACTTTTCGATCTATCGTGATATTTTTTATATATCACGATATTATCGATATATCGCGATATTTTACGCCAGAAGTTTATATTTTTATTACTGCATTACTGAAATAACGAGAATAAACGTAGAAAACGACAAACCAAAGCAAACTAAGTATAGTGTCGTAATTTAATGGCACTTACGACAGTTAATTTTTAAGTTCACTGACACATTTTATTACCTACGGAAAGCAAACTGCCTTGCTGAACGTTCGTCTTGTTCTTGTGCTTGTATAAGATTTACGTACCGGGTACTTATCATTTTTAAAATATCGATATCGATATCGCGATATTTTCAAAATATCGTATCGATATCGTATCGAAATCCTGATATCGAATCATCACTACTCAGCATCACTCAAGTCTCAGTGAAATTTCTAACCAGCAATTTATAGTGAACATCCTCGCAACCAGTTCTCTTAATCATCGCCTCAACCGGATCGTCATCCTCGCTCGGCGTCTCAGTTACAGATTTATTGTCATCAGAATTAACAGAAGTCATAGTAGCAATAAAACCATCACATCTTCTGCACGATTGACATTCATAAAAGACATCCACTAAACTGAGACGCCCACACCACGGTCATAAATATTCTTTGCAGAAATTAAATTGTGTCGGGTACCATATACGTTGTTTTGAAAGATGGCTGCGGTCATTTTTAGGTCAGGGAAGTTAGTGTTATTGAAAGCGCCGACGAAATTGCTAATTCCTCAGGTAAATGGATATGATGAAAGCACTTTAGTCACACATTTGCTTTCATAGTGTACTAGTAGCTGCTAAGACGAATGTGCGAATTTGAGTTTCTTCTAACCGGCATTGGTTGCATGTGACCTTGTACGGTATCTGGCTTTTTCGCCCCTTTGCCAGTTCGCCCCTGGCTCATTCGCATCCTGGACAATTCACTAACTTCTTCTTCTGCTTGAATGCGCTGCAAGACCAATACTGGTGTTGACGCCAGAGCCACTTCTCTATTTTAATTAGCACTTAGTTCTGCACCGGGACACCCTTCAGGGTAGCACTAATTGCTGAATTGGCGCCGATGGAACGCAATAATTTTATAACTGAATAAGCTGCATCAACAACCTGTAAAACTAGACAATTCGTTGATTACTGTTACTCCATCGGCGCCGATTCAGCTGACGCGTGCAGTGACGTGTGATGACTCGGGTGGCCATGAACGCAGCAGTGGGCCGATTCAGTAATCGGCGCCGATGGAGCGCAATAATCTTATAACTGAATAAGCTGCATCAACAACCTATAAAACTAGACAATTCATTGATTACTGTTACTCCATCAGTAATTAGTATGCTCCATCGGCGCCGATTCAGCAATTAGTGCTACCACACTTTTCGTGGTTTTTCTTTTATGCACTCAGCACTGCCAGCATGTCCACAACCACTACTGGTCAGGAGTCTTCAACTTGTTGAAGTTCGACCATACGCCGAAGAAGACGCAGCGGCTGTTTTACCCACAATGAAGGATTCGTTCCCATGAACGCTTCATGTAATGTTTGGGTATAAGTTGGGGGAGGGGCGAATGAGCTGTAGCAAATTGTTGAGGCCCTTCTGTGTTTATATACAGCAGTCTGAGTTTAAAGTATTTTGCATATCTTCTAGCAAAGTCACAGTTTTATTGCATTCACCACAGAAGGTGTTTGAATGGGCAAAGCATAAAAAGTCCGTGTGGATCTGGATGTTGCAATAGGTAACGCTTTAACTGAGCTGTAGTTTATTAGTTAACTATACCCTAAGGGTTGGTGTATTTTGCAGAATATGGAATTCAGAATTTTTGAAATGTGTACTTTGCGGAATTTTTGCTGTGGAATTTTTTTGCAAATTACACCTTACAGATTTTCTGCAGTCTGTAAAGTTCATCTAATCAACTTACAGTAAGCCTACATAGGCTATTATAAGCCTTAAAAAGACAGACACAATAGATGTAATGCAACTCACGCAACGCAAAATATGTGCAACGCACGCTGTGTAATAAATGCAACTGACACAATGCAAGGGACAGCTCAGCGAATGTCACAAATGCGATGCTCGAAACGAATGCAATTAACTCATATGTTGCATCCATTCTACAGTTTTAATGTTGCAAAATACACCTTCCCATTCCCTAACCTTATTTCTAAACCTATCCCTAACTCTGATGCTAACCTACATTTTGTTACCATACCTGTTTCTGGTCTTCAAGCAAAACTTGGAATATCATCAGTAGAAATCTATTTACATATATGAAGAAGTGTTGTGGATGAACATGCTGCTTGCCCTTTGGCTTAAAAGTGCCCCCATGATTCTGCAGTTTATGTTTTACTATCATATCAGCAAAACTTCAAAGCAAATCTTGACTTTGATTGTTTATACAATTTGGAATTAGATTAAAATGTTCAAAGAGTTGGAATTTTGGCTTTAGTTTATTTACGTAAACTTAAGGCAGAACAACCTAATGGTATGGTAATTAGCTAACTGCTATGTCTGAATTTGATTTTGCATGGAATCTGTGATGTAAAAGCAACTCGATTTGATTTTGAATCTCTTTATAGTCATCTTACTGGAGTTGAGTCTCGCATCTGTGTTAGGTGAACTATGGTTTTGTTGGCTATGCATTGGTGTTTCTTGATATCATATGTTGCGTACTGATTGCATGATGTTCGTGAATTTTAGGCAAACTTTGGCTTCAGAGCATCCAGGACAAAGGGTCAGAAAATTGTACGTATGCACTGCAACTTCTCGAGCACTGTTAGCTGTGGAATGTTGTAACTTGATTGGACATTAATTGACAAGGTAGACAGAGATGAAGGCAGAGTTTGTTGAGCAAAGTTCGCTGATGAATCAAGTTCAATTAACAGCTTGTTTTGCAAGCTGTTGTGTTTATGGGTTTTGATATATGCTAGATTTGACTGTAAGTTGAATTGGGTTTAGCTCTTATCTATATAATTAGAATTCATCAAGTACAATCAAAGAAACTAATTATATACCTTAACACTTTGACTTCCACCGGAAGTCTTTATCAGAAAATAGTAAACAACATTTCTTCGTAAATAATGAAGTTTTACATTCGACCAAATGAATCTATTCGTTGAGCTCTAATCTGTGCTGTGTTTAACTGACAGTTCTATGGAGCGGTCGGTGCCCTGACGGCCAGTGCTGTAGGTCTTGGAGTAGCTCTGGAGGTGTCCGTTGGAGCTAGCGGCAATGAACTTCATCCTCCCAAGATGCGCTGGAGTCACAGCGGATTTCTCGAATCATTTGACCATGCCAGCATGCGACGAGGCTACCAGGTGACTTCCAGCTGGCATCCTTAGAATGGCAGTGATTCTGACTATTGCTACGCATTTCTTTTCATAGCACGGTCTGTCGTCTGTCTGTCATATTCATGCCTCTTCCCATTCTTAAACTTTTTAACAGATTCAGATACCATTTGGCTTGTTGGGTCCAATGCATGTTTGTGTTAGATGGGATTTTCTACCCTAAGGGAAGGGAAGATTTGGGGTCGTGTCCGCAGCCAGCTGAGCACTGCCACTTGGTGAATACGAACGAGTAATTTTGCCTTTTGGCAAATTAGTTTGGTTCTTTGTTTTTTAATTTTCCATTTCGTGTGATCTTTTTTAATAGTTTTTGCCATGTTAGTTAGTTCTCATCTCTGTCCGTTTATAAACCACTTGTCACATTGTCTAGGTATCGCGCGTAAAAATGGTTGCCAATAGGCACAGACATGCTACTTAACATAACAAGCACTGGCGACGGGCTTCTTAGGATTGTCAACATTGATGACCTTGATTGACCTTGAACCCTAAAAATAAGGGATTTTAGTGATTTTTTAGTGATTGTTGGCGATTTTTGGCTGCTAAAGAGTGAATTGCGATGAAGTGGATGGAGATAGACCAAGATTACCTGCGAACAGGAACTGCTATAGGCTCTCGAGCGTCTCATGAGCGTTAGCTCAGATTTCTTGTCTGCTGTGTCAAATACAGTGAATAGTGAACTGTCGTTAACTTTTACAAGTTGTTATGCGGTTGTCTTAGTAGGTTGCGTTAAGGGTTTTGCCCATCTGTTTGTCTTTATGTCTTTCCCATACATAAGGCATTGAACTAAAAAAAAGCAAAATGTGTAGCAAAACCAAAATCGGTTTTTCCATACTAAAGAGTACATGGTCACTTAGGCTAGTCTGTGTTTATGTTAGCCATTTATGTCAAATATGCATCGTTTTTGTAAGGTTTGTGACGTCCAGCAAGCTTGATCTTTCTTGACCTTAGGAAGTGAAAATTGGCACATTGGTTGATCGCCACGTAATACGTCAGTACTGTGCCAACATAGTTTCTAGTTTTTTGTTGTGTGGACTTTTGTCTTCAGGTGCACATGCACTTGGCTCATAGTTATGAGGAAACAGATATTACTGACGTCTTTATCCGGCATGTTTGTGATTGAGTGAATGTGTGTGATTGTGTGAAACTGTATACAGGTCTATAAGCAGGTTTGTGCTGCCTGTCATAGCATGAAGTATATGTATTACCGGAATCTGGTTGGTGCAGTTATGACGGAAGCAGAAGCTAAGGCGGAGGCAGAAGAGGTAATTTGTTTCTTTGTCCCATTGACAGAGACTGTTGTTCAGTTTATTAATCCACCCCGAAGCAATAGTTTTTTGGAGCAGATTTATGTTTTACCGTAGATGTTTTTACCTGTCCCCATTGCTGTAGTGTAGCGTGGGACAGATTATGAAATCGCTTTGTGTCACACTGTCCTTCTCTCTGTATGCATTCCTACAGCCACAATTTCGATTCAATTTTAATGAAATTTTGCACAGTGATTTGGGGCCCGAAAAGTAAGATAGAGTTTGTTTGGGAGGATAAAAATTCAATAATTCCTTTTATTTTACTCCAATTTTCAACCCCTGTAATGCATTTTCAATGGAAAGGTTTTTGTACCACAGTAAAAAATCCTGTGGGTCTACGGTGATGTTTAATAGCTGAAAAAGTGAGTCTCGGTGGCCGCTATAGGTGCAAAAAAGAAAAATAATTTAATCCTCCAGTTTTAGCCAAAATTGTGGTAACTGCATATTTTCATTGGGGCTTCAAAAACGAAATCTCGCCATGTTGTGCTTTTAGAAACATTGCAACTTTAGAACCTGGCCGATTTTATTGTCGTGTATGTCGTATGGTTTGTGTGATGACATAGGTAATGGTCATCGATGGACCTGATGAGGAGGGCAAGATGTATGAAAGACCGGGAAAACTGTCGGACAAGTTCGTGTGTCCATATCCAAACGACGAGGCGGCAAAGGCAGCTAACAACGGTGCTCTGCCGCCTGATCTGACGTTCATCACAGGAGCTCGGCATGCTGGAGAGGTTAGCCACACTAGTTAATGCTCTTAGGGCCGGTTTCTGGATCTTTTAGTTAACTGATCAGTTAGCAAACCGTCTGTTAACTGTAACTCGCTAGTTAAGTTTGTGTGCGTTTCTGTACATAATCTGACTGGCTGTCAGCTAACTGAGCGGCAAACTATAGTTGCTTAGCAACGATGCACACGCACTTATCACTTCCGCCTAGCCACTAGACCGTGGCCTAGCGCAGGCGAGCATCATGAATATTAATGAGCGCAAGCGCTCCTCAGCCAGCGCACGAGCCAGCCAAGCAATATGCGGACAGCCATTTTGTCCATTCATCAATGGATTTTGTAGTAAAATTTGTAGCAGCAAACGTCT
>Ga0209671_1008516_pt1 | contig 10736 bp, 7 predicted proteins | sample WorMetHERISLAND2_2_FD_187401 | JGI IMG/M metagenome (GOLD analysis project Ga0209671, IMG submission 187401) | Marine gutless worms symbiont microbial communities from Max Planck institute for Marine Microbiology, Germany - Olavius geniculatus... | ecosystem: Host-associated > Annelida >...
GCCCACATGTGTTCTGTTCTGCTTGTCATTTTCTTCTTTTTCTTCGGCGTATGGTCGAACTTCAACAAGTTGAAGTTTTATGTGGTTTTTCAGTGGTTACATAAGTTTTTGGTAAGGTGAATGACTGTTGGTTAAGTCAGCTAATCCTAGTAACTGGGTTGGTTGAACTTGGGGGTAGGGCTATTCCGTGGGACGGTGTTGAAAGGGGCCGGTTACGATCACCGATTGGTGAAAATAAGTAAGAAGGTTAATATCACCGATCGGTGGTTTTAACTTTCGAAGCTAATATCACGGATCGGTGGAAATTATATAGAAAGTTAAAATCACTAGTCTGTGATTTTAACCTTTGTTGCCAAGATCACCGATTGGTGGAAATAAAAAATAAGGTTAAAATCAGTGATTGGTAAAGCTAATTAGTAATTACCGATGCAAAAATTATCGATCTAAAATAAATGACCAGCGATCTCATACATGCATAGTGCACCAGATGTCGTTTCCGTTTGTGGTTAAGTAAAGTAAGTAAGTAAAGTAAATAAGATTTGACTTAGCAAAAATTGACATTTACATATGTTCTAAAAGATTTGTATTGTATCCATTATCCTATTATTTATAACACCATTAATTTTATTCATCTAAGTAAGATGCTAAGATACAAACTAGGTACATTATTTTATGCTGCAGAATCTATATTTGGCATTGCTTTTGAACTGGTGCAGAAGCTACTCACTAGCTGCAAGTTAAGGTGCGTTCCTCACTGCTCGCGTTAACGCGCGTGCGTGGACGATCTCAAATGTATCCTCTTCTTTAGGGTGAGGTAGCGCTTGGATTAGAGCTTGATTAAACAGTCAATTGAGATGGTCCACGATGTGTATTAACGTGCGCAGTGTGAACGCATCTTTATAAACGGCTGAGCAGTGAAGATGCTAACTACCTCTCTTTCATCGTTGTGGGAGCTTCCATCAGATGTTGTCACCAATGCCTTAGAGTCATAATTATGAACATTATTCTTTTACAAGTTATTTAGAAGCATTGTTATTTAATGAGCCTATGAGTCTTATTTTTATTTTTGATTGCATGTTGGTGTGTGTTAGGTCTATATTATTATTAAAGCAGTAACCTAACTTCATACAAGTTTTTATTCTTATAGGGTCAGGTGTGTGTGAATATCACGGTTTCGCCCCGTCTGTGATCGTAGTTCACACAGCTAATATCACCGATTGGTGATTTTAGCCTAGAAGGTTAAAACCCCTGATCGGTATACTAACCTTCTGACTTATTTTCACCGATTGGTGATTCTAATCACTTCGGTGTTGAAAACTGGAAAAATGGATGCCATGAGCCGTATAGGCGGCATATGCCGTTACTATGCAGATTTTATGCTATGGATTAAAAGGAGTGAAAAATCAGTTTATTGCAGGACTTTGTCGTGGTTTTACAACCCTTGGTTAACTAAAGCCTTTTGCTTCAAAAGTTTGCACTTACTGGAAAAATCGTAATTGTCTGTGATGTTTAATCTGGTCAAGTCGGTGGGCATATCCAAAACATGGTGATATATACGACATCAGATGCTGCTAAAAAATTGTGCAGAAATTGTATTACTGGTAATTAATATTGTTGTGATTCTGTTTCTGTGTTGTGCAGACTGCTGTTTACATCAGTTTGTACAGCCATTTCATCGAACAGAGCCGGCATGAAACACCATGAATGCTGAAATGGAGACAGTTTGACAGTAGATGCAGTAATTAGCCATGAATGTCTTAGATGACAGTGATGAGGATATCTTTGATGCAACTAGCAGGCCGGCAGCGAGCTGTAACAGCATAGATACTTTGATCGAGTGTACGGAAGATGAAACGTCTTGTGAAGTGCTGCAGTTTCCGAGCAGTGATGAAGCACATTCTGTCGACAAAACATTGTTCGAGTTATTTAACTCAGAATATCACCAAACTGCAGTTCAGTCCACAAACCCGGCTGACTCCGACTGTGGCTGTGACGTAACTGTTCCGACACCTTTACCGTCTGGGGACTGTAAGTTTGCCATGGATGTTGATTCCTCTGCGTCTAGTAGCGTACACTGTGATATGACAACTGGCGGTGCTACTGTGAGAACTGTTTGTTGTTTGACTGATACAGATGCACCCGATGTGATAGGAAGTTGTCAATTTGCAGAGCTGCGTACTGTTAGCATTAGTTCTAATGAACCAGAAGATGAGTTACTGGCGGAACTTGAAAGCGAGTTCAGTTGTACACCTTCTGTCCGAAGTGATTGCGTCTCTTTAGATTGTGACAATGCGAATGGACCTGTAGGTTCACCAGTTGATCGGTTGTCAAACGATGACTTGACTTCGGCATATGCTTCACTGCAGCGAAGGCAACAGGCTATTGAATGTCGTCTGCAGAATACTCTTGAAGCTAAGAGAGAGTTGGAGACTGAAAATGCTCGGCTGGAATGCAAGCTGACTGCATCTCTTGAGGCCTTGGAAACTGCAAGATCACAAGTGGGTAGTTCATTAATGCATAATTTTGCTGTTTGTTGTCTAGCAACTGAACTTTGTAATTAATATAACATGATGCTATTACAGTACTTTGACAGTGTTGGTTAGTTTTAACACTAATGGATGCCATTCAGCCTGTTGAAAGTTAAAACCTGCTGCAACATTCTAGAAGATTTTCTGTACTGCAAAACTGTGTTGGAATATGTCACTATGGTAGGAAATGGGCTAGCTAAACACAGTGTGTGTGGAGTATAAAAAGAGACTTTTACTTGGACAAGTCATAGATCTCAAGCAGGGTAATGCATATTGCACAATGTTAAAGGCACCAGTTGTGTTTGATGTAGTTATGCTTGAAGTTTAACTGCTGTAAGTTGAGTAATAAGCCCATCAGATAGATTTATTATTAGTGTGATGAATATGATGCCTGATATTATCAGTTGATTATTGTGCAGTTTGAGGTTACGATTGAGAGGCAGAAGACTGAAGTAGATGACTTAACGGAAAGACTTCGGCTGCAGCATGAAAAACATCAGCAGTCGGTGACAGAACTGCAGACTGAACATCAACAGGAACTTGATGAGGTAGTATGATATATACAGCGTCAGTCATGCCACCTAAGACTTCTTACTTTACCTTACCTGCAGGGGGTGAGCAGGCTGTTACACCTGACCAGTGCTGAGGCTGTATCAGTTCGGCCCAAGGCGCATCCCTGAATGTAACCAATGTAACCGTAAGGTTATAGGAAATGGCTATGCAGCCATGGACAGCTTTGAAGCTGTAGATAAACGCTATGAAGCTGTAAATGGCTGTGAAGCCGAAATTGGCATAAAAGCCGAAGATTAACCAGTGCATGAGCACTGGTAATGTATCTGCCCTAAAATTTAAAAAAAATGTTTGGTACTTTGTTGGCTCCTAACCTATGAATTTTATAAATCTTTCAGGTCATCGGAGCACTAAGTCCCTCCAGGGGCTTCTATCTCTATACCTGGTGGGTGCAGCTTGCACCAGGTGAAAAATAGGGGGGAGTTTTGATTTACACTCTTAACAAAATTCCTTTCTTCCCCCCCCTTTTCACTTGGCAATCAATGCTCTTAACATAGTTTTCCCCTATTTTTGAATGGGCAGTCTACACCCTTAACAAGGAGCCCAAAAGAGGGGGAACTTGAGCCTAAAACTGGGGGGACTTGCAGCCAATTTTGACTCTAGATTGGTGGGGATAAAAGCCACTGAGTCCCACCATCACAACAAGCTGTCTGACCATGGATAGTGGAGACAACAGTTAGGACTCGCGTCAGTCAAAATTGACAAGTTGCTAGTTACCATGTTTGCAACAAGTTACCAGTATTTTAGATTATACCGGTATGCAAACTTTTGCATTATAGTGTTTTAAAGTCTGCTCATGGAGATCAAATTCATGCATTTGCATCATTTTAAGCACTGATTCGTGTCTGCTGGATCCTGCAGTTACTTGAGTTAATGGCAAGTTCTTACAATTTTAGCTTTAGGTCACTTTTGTGTTTTATGTTTTATATTGGGTTTTCTGTGAAGGTTAAACTTTTGATTCCATTGTTGTAAAGATTAAACTTACTGTTCTGTTATTATGTGTAGAGGGTGCGGCAAAAAAGTAGCCCTCTAAAGTTTTTCACTGTTTTCTCAGCAACTGTTTAGCATTTTAATCTGAAATTTTACACACTTATTTACTAAGTTGTTCTATGGCTAAATGCCGAATAAAAATTGATTTCATTGAAAAATGACAAAGTTATAGATTTTTAACATGACCGCCTACCGATTTTTTAGCGTGAAAAAATGTTCAAGCTACAACACCAGTTCAATGACATCGTTGAAACAAGTCAAACAACACAGTTAACTAATGATCAGATGCCAAAATTCCATTGTCACTGTAAATGTTCAAAGTGTCCACCGCCAGCTCCAGCACAAGCCTTCAGTCGCTTAATTTGAGAAGTCTTTCACAGTCTTGTCGATCGGTCCTTGTGGTAGGTTGCTCCAGATAACCTGAAGCGATTCCTTGTGTTTTAAGCTTGCGGTAAGCCTCTAACATTGCACACCACACGTGATAGTCCACTGGATTTGTAGTTTGGAGGCCACTGATCTTTTGTGATGAAATCTGGACAGTTGGCCTGCAGCCATTTCTGTGCACTGTATGCTGGCGTGCCATCCTGCTGGAAGATGAATCCAGTGGGCAGCCAGCGATTGCTTTAAAAGAACGATAATTTAGTGATAATTTATAAACAAAATAAATTACTGTTTGTCAAAGCGTCACTCTGATGTCATTGGCAGTAACGTGGTAACCGATTTTTGAAAATTAAATAGTATTTTTAGCTTAAACATTTTTAATGCTGAAAAATCAGTAGACGGTCATGTTCTTTAGTGTATAATTTCGTCGTTCTTCAACAGAATCATATTTCACTTGGCAGTTAGATGTAGAACGTTTTCGTAGATAAATATGTAAAATTTCAAGTTAAAATTCGAAGCGGTGTCTGTGAGAAAATGGCAGAAAACTTTAGGGGGCTACTTTTTTTGCAGCACCCTGTATGTGCAATTGCCTGAAAAGACCGTCCCCAAAATGACCTACTATGTCGGGCAGGACATTGAACCCTACTCACTCACTCACTCAGTGACTTGAATTAAATTCAATCAAGTGCTGATTGATTGTTTGATTGTTTGATTTGATTAAGTTAAACATTTCACTTCACATCCAATTTTTAAACGTAACCTCAAAACCTACAAGTCTATTCAGTTTATCATACCACTCATAGCTCGTCACTACTTCTCTTGCGACTGCCAGCATCTCAGATTCAGCTTGCTGATATTGTGCATCTCACAAATGACTATATTATTATTATTGACTGATGGATTGATTGCAGTTGTTGAACGTGAATAAGGAATATCAACATGAGAAGGAGAGTCTGGTAATGCGCTACGTGGCAGCAGAGCATAGCAACAATGAGCTCTCAGAGAGACTGCAGAAAGCTGAGACTCAGCTCAGCAACTGGACCAAGGAACGAGACATCGCTCTTGTCAAGTGGAAACTGCTCAAAGAGGAAAAGGCAAAACTGTCGGACTTGTGCGAGTCAAAGGTCCTGTGTCATTTGTTTCTTCTTCTTAGCTTCTTTCGCTGAGTTTAAGGCTTCTCTGAAATGCATTGATTTGTCTAACTTTTTGATGTATTGCATTAATTAGGATAGCTGGTAGTTATTAGTGTTCCTTTGTAGCCTGTCTGTCCCAACCTGTCATTGTCTGTGTTTATGGTTGTCTGTGTTTGACAAATTACTATTGTGAAGTGTCAGTGCTGAATTAATGAATAAATAAACAAGTACAACTCCTCTCAGTGGGACTGATGACTTGTCCAGTGGCCTTGGAAACACTTGACTCCATGAGTGTCAGTACCCAGGAATTCCTGGCACAAAATGGAAGGTATTTGACTGAGGTGACGATGAACACCGGTATAGCCGTGTTCTTATTCCAGTGCTTCTCAGTCGCTGTCCAATGCTTCACTGATAAGTATAAAGTGCTATAGCTTCAATGTAATATCATGAATGATAACCATGTATTGAATGATCATTGTTATTCAGACAGCAGAGGTGACGTCACTGAAGCGTGATGTGGACAAGCAGAGGGAACAGGTTTCAGCTGCTGACATCAAAATCAAGTGGAATCAAAACAAACTAAAGGCAGAGCAGGATGCTCACAAGGTAAAGGATTCACAGTAGTTCTATGCTGGCTTATGTTTCTCAGCTGAAATAATAATGATTATGGAGACTGGTGGACATGGATGGGAGGATGACTAAGAAGGACTTAGTGGGATGACAGCAAGAAACATATGACAAGTTGGGCCCATACAGTTATAATTCTTCGGTTAGAAATGCCATGTCTGGAAAACAGCCCTTAATGCAGTACACAGTGTGTCAAAAAAATATCATTCCTTGGTACTGTTAATGCTGTTTATGGTAGGGTGGCAGACACAGCCTGTCCTCCCAATCCAAGAATTTTAAAAGTTAACCTTTTTTGTGGTCGGCTTACCCTAGAGTACAGGTACCAGTAGTCTGGGAAAAGCTGGCTTGTTCTGTAGCTTTTTGTTAAAAGTTTGGTTCATATTCTAAGTCTTATAAGTAATTTAGTATGGTTGTGATTTTCATTTTATGTTTAAAATGTTGTTCCTGATTCATATTATGAGCTGCGATTATTTAACTGAAGAGTAGTTTATTTCTGCTTGTTAGCGTTGATACCATTTTTGTCGAGAGTTTAGATTGATGTTATAATTTCAGGAAACAAAATCAAAGTTAAAAAGCTGTGAACAGATGCTGAAAGATACAAAAGGTGAAATTCAGTCGATGTTGCAACAGCTGAGACATATGTACTTTTCCCTGCAGGTTGGTTGTGTCATACTGTCATATGACATTTGCATCGACTGGACCACAGTTTTCTGAGGGCCATGGAATTTTGTGTCAATTCGAGGAATGTGGTTTTTTTCACGGAATTTTGCAGGATTTAGTACGAGCTGATGATTATTTTTATTTTGCAATTTAAATCCAAGTTTTCGAATTTTTGTGTCAAAACCATTTATACAGTTCACTTGTATAGTACTTTGTGTACACTGTATATCCTATACGATGCAATGCATTGATTTCAGTGCATGGATTTCTTCCATAGATAACTACTCTGTGATGTAAGTAGTAATGCGGTGATTTGGGAAATTATAAATGCATTCAGCAACCATATGTCTACTGACATCATGTGTTAAAATGTGCTGGGATCTGTTATAATTTGATAGAGTTAAAGGAAAAAAGGTAAAGGTCGTCAATTTGTATAGCGCATCGTCGCAAACATGCCTCTAATGCGCTTTTGTCACTAACCAGAGCCGCCTGCCGCACGGCCACCGTGTGCAGCCTGCAGACACAGGCTGGCGCAGCGGCCGGCTAGGCAACCCCAGTCAGCTGTACCAAGGTCCCCACCTTCTGTAACCCATGTAAATGAGTTACTACTCATTTTACCGTCCCACGGAGGGTAGAAGGCTGAGTCGACCTAGCTGGCAGGCTTTGCACCGAGATGGTTTACCTGCCCGCGGGCAGTCACCCATCGCAGTACTAACTGGGCCCGGCGTAGAGTAACTTCGTTTCAGCCAAAACGTGTTACTAACTACGCCACGCCACCAGCGTAAGTAATGTTGTGGGTGAAGTTAGAGTGGTCCCTGTTTATTGAGACATGCTGTGTAGTTGTGTGCTTGTTCGTGCTTGCATTAGAATCCAGATGTCAGTGCCACAGCAGCAGTACAGAAGAAACTTGAAGACTGCAAGGCTGCTAACGTTGAAGAGGTGACAACTAATATTAATTACTTAACCCTATTTTTATGGGTTTAGTATTAATTTCAGTATGCAAACTTTTTCTTATCAGTATATTTACTGTATCACAACAAATTCATACTTTTTAAAGTGAAACTTGGCTATGCATAATTTGCATATGTTGCTCTTAGTACTTCTGAAGTGTAATCAAACTTTTATGACATTATTATATGCCACTGCATACTTTCTGTTACATATTTATTTAATGTAATTTTATTTTACTGACTAGTCTACCTTTGATATGGTTGCTGTCACCTTGGATAGCTCTGGGTAAACAGTAAACAATGTTAGTGTTAAATTAGCATTACATTATTGATTAATATCATTATCAGTATTGAGTTTTTAATCAAACCAGAAGAGTGATATGCTTTGAATTATCATTTAGATGTCTTGGTGTTGTCAAGTTAAAGGTCCATGGCCACGGTCAAACTCACTCGCGCAATTTCTGTAGATTTAAATTAGACATTTAACCTCGCATATATAATATGTCGATTTGAGCTTCATAAATATATGAAATTAATGCGTGAATTCAAACGAAATGTGGCATTATGTTACGTTATGCGAAATATTCTAATCTATCAGTGCCTGCGGTGACGTCATGACCCTAGCCCATATAGGTCATGAATATTAATGGCCTAGCCGACGACGTCATCATTCTAGGCTAGACCATTAATATTCATGATGACTATAGGCTAAGCTCATGACGTTACCGCGTCGTTTTCGTAGATCGTCAACTTCAAAGGTAAATTTTTCCATGTTGACAAAACACTGGGCGCTGATATTACTGTCAAAGTTATCAGAAAATTCTGCACTTTCAGGAAAATGGATAAAATGTATATGTTAATTTTGGCGTCCACGGACCTTCAAAGTGTTGCGTTCTTGTGAGTTTGACCCTCGGTTGGGTCACTACTAATTGGTTGATGGGTCACAGGCTGACTGTCTGCAGACACATAAGCCGTATCAGTACATAACCAATCACTCGGATGAACTCAGCCTTCTAGCTCCAAGATGAGTTTCCGTGAAGCGTTATGCACACCTTTTAACATTTTTATACCTTTATTGGCAGATATTGTTGATGGTGCATATACTGAGCCTGTGTTGGAATTGCATAGATGTGTCAGCTGACGAAGAAAGACATTGGCACTCTGTCATTCAAGGTCCGAGAAATGATGGAGGAGCTAAGAACGTTCAAGGATAAAGTAAGATGAATTAACGTTGATTGTGAAATCTAGTGTAATCTATAAACATTTTGATATAGCGCTGGCCATAGCCATAATGTCATCGTGAATCAGTATTGGTCTGCATATTCTAAAGTTTCATATTGTGGTCTAGCAGTCCCAAAAGTTGGTTAGTTTTTGTAGTCATACAGTTGTTTACAAATGTGATATGTTTTTGAGAATTTAGTGTTTGTATATTAATCATTGACTGTGAAAGAACCTGTGAAATATATCGCATTTTCAAACCATTGTGCAGAATTTTCATGTACAGAATTTTTAGTGCTTGATGTTGATATGACCAAAGGAAGTCATGCTCCAAGAATTGACAAGAGATCATTTTTGTGTGGCCTGGCTAAATCTGGAGTAACCTTAGAAAAATTAGCAGTAAATACAAGAAATATTATTAGATTGTCAGATTGTGACTAATCTAATGTACTCCTCCCGTATTTTTAAAGAGCTTTTTCATTCCTTTCAACTTGTATTAGAGACCCGGCGTCAATTAGAGGCCGGACTAATATTACACTAATAGTGACTGGCGTCGAAGTCATCATTGGAAATTGTCTCCCCATCTATCTGGCACCGTTATAAAAATATGGCACCTCAAAGATAACAGGGTTACTACCTTGACCCTTTGGGGTCACGTGATGTCATCGGTCACGTGACCGTTCAACTCGCGGTGGTCGACTTCCTTGGTGGTTTCTTGTGATCATGTGTCTATCTGGCACTGTTATGGAGATATGGTGCCTCAGAGATAATGGGGTCACGATCTTGACCCCTTGATGTCATCGGTCATGTGACCGTTCCACTCGCAGTGGTCAACTTCCTATGGGTGGTCCATTGTGACCATGCATCTATTTAGCACCAGTATGGAGATATGGCCGTTGAAATTCTTCCAGGAAGGCTCTTCCAGGAACAGAGGTCGGTCGTCGGTCGGTCGGTCCTCAATATCACACTGATTTCATATACTTCTCTTTGCTATGTTAGGAACGTAGTGTGCGAGGAGAAAAAAATGAGTAGCAGCTGCAGCATTAGTAGTAGTAATTTTCATACTCATTATGCACAGTTTGCTTTTTTTGCCCCTAGAAGCAACCACAGTATTGTTCTTAGCATTGTGACTAGGTGTTTTTTTCTGCTAGCACAATAACTCATGAACTGCTGCATGTAGCTTGATGAAGTTTTGCACAAACATGCACCTTGACAACCTTTAGAAGCCTATTGAGTATCAAGGTCATAGGTCATAGTCAGGCATGTAGGTTTTAGTGTTTTTAAGTTTTGCGTTCCTGATACTATGGATGTCGGCAGGCACTAGTTTGCCTTGAGCAAGGCTTGACAGTCTCGTGTGTCACAGTGTTTTAATAGCCTGGTGTGTTTTGTGTAGGTCCTGTGTCTGGAGGTTGAGCGATTAAACCAGGAAGATATTCTGTCAACATTCCGCGACAGTTTACAGAGTCAGCAGAGTAATAACAGCGACTTGCGAGATCGTCTTGTCCAGCTTGAGCGAGTTGAAGCTTCGCTGCATGAGTATGCTCATTTTACTTCATCATCATCATCATCGACAACCGTGGGCTCAATGCCCGTTGGTGTCTGACGCCATTCTTACTATCGCTGCCCACCGCTGCCTATCTAGGGCAGCGTGGCTTAACTCCTGCAGGGTTGTCCCACAC
>Ga0209671_1008517_pt1 | contig 10735 bp, 4 predicted proteins | sample WorMetHERISLAND2_2_FD_187401 | JGI IMG/M metagenome (GOLD analysis project Ga0209671, IMG submission 187401) | Marine gutless worms symbiont microbial communities from Max Planck institute for Marine Microbiology, Germany - Olavius geniculatus... | ecosystem: Host-associated > Annelida >...
AAATAATAATAGACACAGATAGATAAATAGATAGATAGAAAGTTAGCATTAAATTGACATAAACAGACACTTGCAGCTGACAGGCAAACTCTTTTCGTTGGTACTTAATGTGCCGACACACGGAGGAATGGCCAAGCTGAGTTATCCTGGGAATGGATTAACATTAGTAGTATTAAAATGCTTCGTGACGATTACGCAAAATACCAAAACAGCAATCGACTTTTGTTTTGTCTTATTTTATTCTGGTTTATTGGTTATTGGTTTCGCCAAGCCAAGGACGGTAAAAATCAGATAGACGACGGACGGACGTCGGGCATATCTCTGATTAGATTAGTCGTGACTTGTGACTATAGCAGAGCGGCACTGCGGCACTTTACAATCTGGGAAGTGGCAGCTAATTGGCATGATGCGCCGTGACGCCGCAGAGCATTATGCATTATTCATCTGTTCGTTTATTAAGATGCGCGCGCACACATTCATTACTTCGTCTCACTGCACGACGCACTGTGTATGATACAACGTGCTGTCTGTCTGTCCGTCTGTCTGTCATATACGAGAAGTCTTTGTGAAACAGCTGCATGGATCGATAACATTAAGAATAATTATCCTCGCTTCGTCTTACATCGTGTTCTGAAGGGCGCGGCCGCTCCGGTTCCTTTAGAATGCGGCTACTTTCAGCGGTAGTGGGACAGTTTGCATAGTGCCTTTGTTCTCTGGGTTGGAACGCAATGCATAGCGGCGGCAAAGGTTGTGGCAGGCAAAAAGAAAAGCAAATGTATAACAATGAGACAGCTTAAAACAAAATCACAAAAAATACAATTTACTTACTTAGACGTTTATTATTTACAGCATTTTTCTCCGAAAATCAGTCTGTCCAGTAAGAGTAAAAATATTTTAAACTAATTCAGATACAGAAAGTTCCGCGCAACCCCCTCCGTTGTCCACTATGCATTCCGTCCTTTTAGACGTCAAAGGCACTATGCATAGCGTCCACCAATCCTTTCGGCGTCGTGTCTGGGGTTCCGTAACACCCGCGGACTGGATACAATGTTTGCAAGGCCTGCGGGTGGCGAGTATGAAACCCCCGTTTTCAGCGACGTTGTGAGTTACAAAAGTAGGGGACACGGAAGTTCACGAATTTGTAATTTTTCAATGGACAGCTGCACATTTTCAACAAAGGAGATATGGTGCTCTGCATGTTAATTTTGCCACTACTTTGTCCATAATTGAGGATTTTCAGCCACAAATGTTGTATCTTTGGAAAATATTTTTAACGAGAAGACAACTTTTTGACAGCTAAAGTTTTTGGTACAATTATCTCTGCCCGCTGCAACGACTTTACTGCCCGTTTGCGGCGTGGAGAAAGTTCCGCTGCAACAGCTGATTGAACGAAATAGCGCAGCTTAATTTTCGCTACTTTTTAATAATAGCTTTATTTTGGATTATCGTTAACTGCACGTTTAACGAGCGCGTGAATAAGTCTTCGTTGGCCTAGTGCGTTACTGTTCAGATAGAATCGTTGTAGACTAGCAACCGACGTGGTTTACGTAAACTTTGTTTTGTTAGGTGCGACGGTTAACGCTTGAAGCGAACGATTCCGGGAAGCCTCGACTGTCTTGTACTGGATATGTAATTGTCGTAATTAACGCGTCAAACTTCCACATGCATCTGAACTCAACTACAACTACATTACAGTACAACGACAAGCAGGTACATGCTTGATAGCGTGCCTTGATGCATCGGTGATATGCATAGCAACAATTTTCGTCATTTTTTCAGTTAACCGACATACATTGCTTCAGGGAAGAAACCCTTTATGCGCTTAACTGATTAAATAATTGAATACGTTTTTTGTATTATTAGAAGCCATCCATTTGCAGTGCTTTTTTGGATTTTTACGACAACTAGTTTCTCCATTGCTAAGATATTTTTTTTATAAAGAGGCCGTCGAAAAATTGCCATTATTAACATTGCAGACCTATGCATTTATGCGTTTGAATATAGGCCTACGAAAAGATAGCAGCATAATGACACAAAAATGCACTTCGTTGAAATTTTATACAGTGCCTATAAATGAGTGTAAATTCTGTGTAATGCTGCATTTTTTCCGTTGCATTGCACTGAACACTGTGCATTTTACAGCACTGCGTTTAGAAGCGTTTATTTCCAAGACACTGGACACGTAGGCCCTTATAAATCTACTGTTTAGTAATGGTGAACTCTTCTGTAGCTATGCTTGCGTAAGTAGAACTTGTGACCATCAGCGCTTTGCAATGTCGGAAATGATTAATATTAGAAAATGACACCGTAACGCAGTGCATAATGCGTCGTTCATTGCCAGCTGTAACAAATAGTGAATTATATACCAAACCAGTGTGCGCTTTAAAACTTTGCCCCACTGTTATTCACACAGTGTCCGTCCGCTCAGGGAAGGACGCTGAGTATCTACGAGTAAGCCTATATCAGTGTCTCGCTCAAAATCGTTTACAGTGGATCCGATGAGCGCTGAGGGGCAAATATATACAAATTGCAAGTTGATTTAAATCGCAATTAGAGCACGAAGACGATTTGATTTGAGTAGGCTCGTAACAGTTTGATTTCAAACATTTTGATTTTATTTGAGATTTGATTCCAGAAATTGGCGATTCGATTCACATTTTTTTGCAAGTCGCAAATCGTTAATTGGTTAAATAATACGAGACATTACCATCTCAGGGTGCAGTAGAGGCTACAGTGTTTCACGATATTCTACAGTGTGACTGAGTGTGGTTTGTGAATGCGATGATGACGTTGTGTGACAACAGATGTTCGGTCGTTCGGCGCCGCGTGTCGCTAGCACCGTTCCGATGTCAATCGTCATCGTCGTTGCTTCATGTGCTTCGTCGTTGCTTCGTGTGCTTCCGGTGTGGCTTTGGTTCTCATCCTCATCGGTGTCGCCGGGGCGGTCCGCTGTCGGCGCGCCGGTGTCCCTCGTCCTCGGGCCTCCAAGCGACTTGCGGTGACCACCACGACGGGTGGCAATCTACCGGTCGCCGAGTCTAGTCCATTCGACGCCGTCGAGCGTGACGCTGACATCAGTTATACGACGACGACCGTGGACCTAGTCGACTGCGTCACTTGCCAGCAGCAGCAGCAGCCGGCAGCGGCGAAACATCGTCGAGGACGAGTGATGATGAACGGCGTCAAAGCACCTGCTCGCTCGCCGCGCAAAGGCTCCGACGAATCATCCGTATGTACCCAACAACTTGATCTCGTGGGCCTATTTGTCGCTATATCTGTCACGGTGCTGCTAGTGTGAAGTGGGTGATCAGTGATGATCGTATTCTATTTTATGACCTGCTTTGTCTTCTTCCTACCTCTCACTGCAGTGAGTGCTGAGGCGCGTACAGAGCGACGTAACTGAACTGAATGAACTAGCACGGTTTAATTTTTGACGAACTGGCCAACAGGCAAGCGATAACGTATTACCGTAAACACCATCTAACGGCGTCGGTGGCTCAAGTGACTACGCTTACGTACGCGTCAACAAAAGATCAATAAGCTCGCCCTGCTTACCCATTAGTCATTTCATCAAAAACTAAACCGTGTCAGTACTGTTCAGTTCAGTTACGTGGCACTGATGCGCTTTTAACCGCACATAATCTCACCCCAGTCATGCGTGACAATTGAGACGTATATCGAGTCTACTTATAACACGTACGCCCCACGCAGGACCATCGATCCCTGTTATGACGTAAGCACATTTCAACACGGTTTAGAGTGTACTTTTCTTGTTACACTCATTACACTCCAGACCCTGATGAGGAGTATACATCTGAAGCGGTAAAACGCGAAGACCCACGGCGACGATAAAAGACTACAGAACAGCTGCAGTGTGTTTCTGCAAATCCGCGTACCGCAGTTATACCTCTTCAGACATTTATGCCCAAACGGCGTTGAGCTTCAGAATACGATGAATAGTAATCTTTTTTGGCAAAAGTATAATTATGAAGTATAGATCTGCGTTTATTGATGATTGAATATCGATGCTTTGTGTAACAGTAAAAATGACTGATATTGATTTCGCTTTGTTGGATTGGCTTGAACAGGTCGATTTGAATAGTCGGTTTTTAAACACAATTCAGAAAAAAATAGTGCAGAACACGAGATGTGTCAGAAACAGTTTAGGCCTACCTACAAAATTTCGTAGTTGCTGTTAAATGTATAGGCTACTGACATATAAATGAGTGCATTTTGATTGATGGATCAAATGATTGATGTGGTCGACTTTTTGCGTCGTGCAAAGTGCAAACTACGCCGTTTTTCTGGCTGCTAAATGTTTATATTAGATGCAGTCGAAGTCGGCAGGCGGCGTTTGCAGCGAACGCTCAGGGACCGGATTTGATCCCAAGCCTGTATTTAGAGTGAACATGTTGGCGCCCTGACTGTTCCATCCGAACTGGCGATTACTTGGGTAGCATGCTGGATGAAACGGAGGTGTTCGGATTGCGAATAAACCCGATCCGTTGAAGATCTCGACCGCTATGCAAATTGTTTAACGTCGAGCAACTTTTTTGATGCGACTAACGATGTTACCACCAGGCTAAGCTGCCACCTGTTGACTGGGTAATGGATAATAAGTCTGCTATTCAGTATTATAAATGATACTGGAATTGCATTTTTCGAATTACTTTGATTGTAGGTCACTAACTGAACGTCACGCAAAACCTTAACCAACCGCATAGCCACTATGGAGGCCTAGTGTATAGAGATTACGGATTCAACTCCAGACCACTGGCGTAGCCATAGGGGGGCATTGGAAGCATGTGCCCTCCTTCTAGCAGTCTACTCAGTTACTCAAAATAGTGCCAAAATGCACCAAAACACGTCATTCTCACACCACAAATCCCAAAATTTTTCGGGGAGGGGGCACGGCCCCTTTCCCGTGGGAAGGGGACACCCTTCCCCATACTTCACCCCGCAAGTACCTCACTACAACTAGATTCTGGCTACGCCACTGCTCCAGACATAATAACGAATTAAGGATTGCGACAAGCAAAGCGAAGAATACGCTTTGTAATTTGAAACGTACTTATGTAATAACTCACTCGTGCAAGTATTCAGATAAGGAAATCGTGCATTTGCAATGAGACCATGCGATGCCAGAATAGATTTAGAGATGCGTTTTAGTTACAAGTTATTATGTACACTAATTACATTATCGATTATATTCACACGCTTTAGAAAGAACTCCAAACATATCACGCGAAAAAATAGAATTTGACTTAAAATGACCGTTTAGTGTCATCTCCGCGTCTGCCTTTCGACGTTTTAGCCTCAATATGGCGTCATGTGGTGCGTAAAATTAAACTTAAAATTGTTTTTGGGTCAGTTGTTTTTTACTAGCAGTTGGAAGGGCGATAATGTAGTCTCGTCTTGCATTGTTTCGGAGATATGTTAAGGTTTTCTGCTTTCTGTTTTCTGCAGTTACTTCATTCTATAGTCTTAGTGAGGCTATTTGACGCAAAATGTGGTTGAATTTACCTTCGAGTAAATCGATCATCGATAAGGTCAAAATTTAAGAACGGAGACTTCGGACTAATAGGGTGTTTACACGATCTAGCAAACGTCCAGCAAACTTCCAGCAAATGTATTCAAAATACCCGTGAATTTCTGGACGTTTGCTGAAAACTTGCTGGACGTTTGCTGCCATATGTTATATTGGAGCTGGACGTTTGCTGGATCGTGTAAATACCCCATAATTTTCGTGTAATAGGCTATGTTTGAAAAGAACCGAATCTACGTGACATATGAACATCACAGACGCATTAGCACAATAGAGGTTGATAGTAAGGTTATGTGCTATATAAATTCACTTTTTACGTAAAGGTAAAGGTAAAGGTAGGTGTATAGCTTTTAAGGAGCGAACCCCTCACAGAGCTACGGAGAGTCACTTGTCATATGGAATCACACAGTGTTACCTGCTACCCGACACAGGTGAACGTGCCCCGCCTTAACCCCAGCCAGATAGGCCGATACTCGATTTACCTACCCCGGAGGGATGGAAGGCTGAGTTGACCTAGGCGGCTGGTTTACCTGCCCACAGGCAGTCACCTATCGCAGTACTAACCGGGCCCGTCGTACAGTAACTTTGCCGATCGGATCAAACGCGTTACCACTACACCACTCCACCAACCCATACATAGGTCCTACTTACTTCAACCTTGCTATGCACAAATTTGCGTCGCGCAGTAAAAACCAACAATTTTGAATTGCCGTAGCTTTTGCCGGCGTATTCAATTCATAAAATTGTTTCTGACTGACACCACATTTTCACGGTTGATGAACATCATCCAGTCACGACGTGTTCTTGGATTTACGCGAATTTCGCCATTCCCGACAGGCTACTGGGGACAGATTTTCATAGAATTCGGACACCTCTGTTGCTGACGTCACGGAAGGCCGGCATTATCCATGCGTTAGCGCAAACTGCAGTGGCTTAACGATCCGATCGCAAGCGGATTATTATTAGTGTAAGGTGCCGTACGGCGCTAATTTCATTCTCTATTTATAGGCCTCGGCGGGCAGATGCGCGAAAACCGAGTCGGATAATTCGCACGGTCTGAACACGCAACGGACCGAGAATTGATGATGGCGTGTCGAGCGAGCCGCACCGGGTTTTCAGCAGACCACACAGGGCACTCACTGCACTGCCAATGCCATTGAGTGTAGTCAGCAATTTGCGTGTCCAATCTTTGAGTTGTTTGTATCTGCACTGACCGAAAACAAACGGTCAAAAGTGTTGGTTAAACAAATAGTCTGCTCAAGAAAAGTAATACGTCTGCTAATAGCTACCAGTCTCAGTTTTTCACGATAACGTATTTCGCCAGGAATATTCCTGCCAGAAAAATACTAAAATCTGATAATCCCTTTTTAGCTTACAGTCGATAATGTCGGGGATTTTATTTGAGACGCAGTGTACTATAGTTACGTAGGCCCAACTCTAGCGCTACGACGACGCCAAAACTTGGCCTGTGTGTTGTAGATTGTTTCTGAGCACACGTACGCTAAGCCACGCGCAAATTTTTCTGTGATGTCTAAGTAAAAAGTTTTAAACATGAACGGTTGTCGGACCACGACATCAACGACTAAAATGTGATACGATAAAAAAGTTAACGCGCGCTTAAAAACGAACGATTAAGCAGCGCTTAGTATATTGCATAAAACCAAAGAGAAAAAAAAGTAGCGAATAAAAAACGAACGTGGCATCGTTTTGTTTTATTTACATATATTTTAAAAATCGAACTAAATAAGCTTATGCCAGCTACAGTGCAACGGACCGGCAGTGAAGTTCCGTATGTCTGGCGATTTATCTGATCCATCCTGGAGTCCCAGGAGGTCGCCACTGAAGTCTCGTCCAATCAGAATCACGGCTGGGTGCGGTTGCCTTGACAACTAAAATCTATCTTCACTGTATGTGGTCGTCCCAAGGTAGAACACGGACGACTGAGACTCTAAGCATGTAGGTCGACAGCCTGCTGATGGCAGCTTGATATGCACACGTGTGCTATTTAATGGGCGGTAAGCCCACATCAACCGAAGATAAACTGTTAGTCTGGCCCACTTACGATCTTTTTCCTAGCCAGCCTGATTTTTCATAAATTTTCGTTACGGCAGTTTACCTCCAGAATTGATGTACAGTAAGAGAAACCATCTTGCAGGGATCATCAAGCTCAGGCTATCGATGTTTCTGTCTCTATATTGTGTTTAGGGGCCTATTCTGCGGATTTAGTTCTGTGAAGTACACGGTCGTTTTTGAGTAAATTTGGTTAGCGTGAAATGTTTGCGAATCTCCCTGTATTTCGCCTCAGATTCAGTGAGTTCTCGCTGACATTGTGCGCTTTATAAATTAAATTTACTTACTTACTTACGCTGGGCTTAATCTTCTGTTTGTGCCTGCCTTGCAGTATTTCAAACACCACAATTCTTTCTTACTTTTTCTGCCCTTCTGTAATTTATTCACATGTATATCTCTTTGTTTCAATATTTGACTTGACAGTGGAACTAAATGAAAACAAAATACAGTACACACATTATATATTCAACTTTATTCGCCATTAATGACAGCAAAGAAAAACAGTATGTACAGCAGCATTATAAAGTCTTGTAGGCCTAATCCAATACCACTTTTGTCATTAAGAACACAATTACATTATTGTCACAACTGCGTGACTGCTGTCAACATGGCATTGTGCAAAACGGTTCCAAAACTTTTAGTGAAAGTGCAAGTGCTCCAGTATGCGGCGCGTATACTTTGCACTGTCTATACGATAACTTCAGCACTTGTCGTTATTAGCGCGTTGTCAGCGCCGATGTCGCAGATAATTTTGAGTTGCTAACGTACCATGTGATCAGGTGAACTCGGCCTCCTATCCTCGGTGGGGTGGGAAACGGTTTGCAAGTCTCGGCACGTATTACAAGTGTCTGATGTGATGTTTGGCGTTGGATGGTATTTTGTCGGTCGGTGTGCGAAGTGTCCGGTCTGTTCGTGGTCGAATGAACGTCTAGTCGCTGGTTGCTGCAGTGATATCGCTGATATAGTGACTCGGATGGTCTGCTGGTCGTCGTGGTGGCTATGTGGTCGTTAGCTGTGGCGTCGGTCAGTCGGTCGCTGGGTCGGTATATAATGTATCTAGCTTCAGTGATCAGGCGTCGTCTCCACGCCACACGTCGACACTGACGCGATTATCATTGCACGACTGAACACATCAGCGAAATATCGCTCCCGGGAGACAGACCCAGCATGCTTCACCACCATGCATCGTCCCCATTTAAACGTCTCAAGACACGTATGTACACGACACAACGTTGTTTGAGTGCAATTTTAGGACGGACAATATAAAAGAGGTGCTCCTGGCCTTCCAGTCAGAAAAAAGGGTTATGCGATGTAGAGTATACATGTATTATAAGTTATTATTATGTTTTGTGCATAAAATTATGGTTAACGCAAAGTACGCAGTGTTTTTTTCTGGGCCCAAAAATTTTGGCGCCAGCTCTGACGATATATTCTAAGCTTTCTGTTTGGTGCTTTGTCTATCGTGTGCTTAGAAGGTCGTCGTATAAAACACGTAAGAGATCGTATAGCGTCGCGTCGATATATGTATCGGCCGGGCTCTTCCTGGACTTTATGATAGGACAGCTTACAGCACTTTCCTGACCCCCGTGTTATGCGGAGGATTGAGCGAAGGAGGAAGGGGGTATGAGAAAGTATGTGGAGAACAGCATCCGTATTACAAAACAGCCAAAGTCATCGGCAGTGCCTGTTGGTAGATCAAAAATAACGACAACAAATTTGCGAAACAAATTTTTGTGTTTTTGTGTCTGACGTTTATTTAACGTGTCAGTTAAAATGACTCCATTGTAATGTTCTCCCAAAGTCGTGACCTATAAACAAACTGCGGCTAATAGCATCGCGCGGCGCTAACTAATGATTTTTTCAAAGCGAGGCGATCGTTTCAACGTTTCATTCTGACATGCTCTGTTATTATAATGTTCGCCAAAACCAAACGTTACGCGCATCACGACGGTGTATTCGATTACGCGCGGTAAGCGTCGCGCTAACTTTCATCGTCTCCGCACGGTGGCGCCACGAGGTGTAAGAAGGGGCCGCCGGGCGCTCATAAAGATGCGCTTAGCTGCTGCGATCCGCCGTAGCCGGAAGCTCTACTGTCGCGGAGTAATTCTTCATCGTTCGGCGACCAGCTGAAGCTAACCAGATTGACATCGTGCTTCGAACTCAGTACCGACCGGTCTATGAGATTATGTCTCTGCCAGCCTGCTTCCCGGGCGCCGTAACCTGCCGAGAAGAGCGGTCGTTAAGTCTGCCATCAAGACGGCGCCAGAATTTGTACCGAATACCGTCGGTGCTTTTTTCTTAAGTCGCGTTTCGAATTTTGATGAAATTTAGGCCTAGCGTAGTTGTCTGAGGCTGACAATTTTGTTGCGTATCACAATCTCTATTCCTTATTTTGCTTTAATTTAACTCCACGATGTAGTTTAATGACAAAACTACATGTATACTGTAGGCTTACTAATATTCGCTAAATGACAACATTTTACAGTGTCACATTAAAACACAGTTATTTTGGCGGAGATGTGTACTTTCCTATTGCTTCTTGAGATTATAGTTATCGTTGTCATTAATATAATAATGCAAGATAAAAATAATAAAAATACAAGATATAAAAATATGTAAGAAGCAATTTAGTGTGCGTGACGTATTTAACGGCAGCTTTCAATGTCAATATATTGATTTGATTCTTAGAACGTTAAATCGACTTGAGTTCGGGTAGATTCACTGACAGATCAGGTTGATCGCAATTTTAAATCGTAGTCTTCGCGGTATATGCAGGCTTTGCCGTCGGTAATGATGCGTTAACACAGCGGGTTGAATGACGTCACGTCACGTGGGTGCGGTCACGTGTAAGGTCACGTGCAGCTGAGTCGTGACACGTGACTTGTCAAACGCATCGCTAAACGCGCTAATTTGTCTTTCGTACGTTTAGGGCGGCTGCACGATGTCGATATATGTGCTATCTGTACTTTGCTTCTACGAGAACTATAGTTTGGTTTAGTCGACGCATCAGTTTAGCAACTCACGCGAGTAGGTCTAACGGCAGACATTCGAGCGTATTTCTCAGAAAAAAAGTGCGTCAGAGAACAACACTTATTCGAATAAAATATTTTTGACTTTTAT